>ENA-ORKV01001784-ORKV01001784.1-human-gut-metagenome-genome-assembly--contig:-NODE-1784-length-14686-cov-9.235266_pt1 | contig 14686 bp, 13 predicted proteins | sample MGYA00243058_ERZ508805 | MGnify/ENA primary metagenome ERZ508805 (study PRJEB26277, sample SAMN04329770) | human gut metagenome | biome: human-associated habitat | host: Homo sapiens | place: USA... | reverse complement strand
AATGCATGTTTTTATTGGTTCATGCACAAAAGTAAATCTTACTTTTTAATCAACCTTGGGGAGAAGTGGACGCTTACGCTTACTATTTGACTCTTATTATTTAATCAATAAATAATAAGACAATAATAGATGTTGGTATTCTTTTATTTAAATGGGCATTATTTATTCTTAGTATCTCTTTAATATATTAGGGAATAATAAGTGTAATTATTACCAATAGCAAGCATTTTCTACATCTTTCGCATTTTGGGGAGTTTCTGATAAACTAGGTTTTTCCCAGTATTCATTCATTAAGAGTGAATAATTATAATCTTTATTATAATTAGGATCCTCCCATCTTGTTCCACGTATACCAAATAATAATTGTAAGGATCCTCCTAAATGTATTGCCTTTTTCCCCATTTCTTTTGCATGTGCAGCTAGTGGAAATCCATAAGCTCCACATCCTATAAGGCATATATCATAATCGATCTTATCCATTTCTTCTTCCATCCATTGTAATGCATCAAACCAGTTGCTAAATTTATTGTTCCCTCCTAAACTTTGTATAGCTTTAATTGTTTTTAGTTCAAAAGGAGGGAGTATTCTAGGATCCTTAAAAAGGTGATGTCTTTTACCATATTGTTTCTTGATTGTTTCACTAAAAGGATGTATTACCAGTACTTTTTTCCCTTCTAAAATTCTAGACCAAGGATTTTTACTCCAAAATGGATTTAATAGTTCTAAACTTACTAATTTTGCATTTTTTAATTCGTTGAGAAATAATTTCTCTTGAGGTCTCCATGAACCTAATATGTCGACAAGAGACATGTCTTTAATCATTAATTCAGAAAATCTACTAACATTTTCAATTGTGGGAGGGAAAAATCCAGAGCAATTTAATATTTCATTTAATCCTTTTTGATTCCACCACCATTGTGGAGTTTCACCTTTTATATATCCTATGATTTTATTTTTATAAAATCTTGTACCTATATAGTTTGATATTGCATTAAGTTCTGTACTACCAAATCTTGCTATCATACAAGGCTTTTCTTGGTTTAATAAATCATATATTAAGTCAGAAACTATATCTGGATTATTTAATGATTTAGGCTTTTGTGAGGAAGATGGAAAAATTTTCAAATAGAATTTTCTATTCGCTTTTAAAATTAATTCTATTATTTTATTCATTATATTTATGTGTTTTAATTTTTATTATTTCAACTTTATTACGATAAATTTTAAAGATCTTTTTTAGTCGATAATTTATTCTTTTAATTATGGGCTTCTTACTATTTTTATTTACAAAACCGCGTATATTGTAATCAATTTTTATATCATGCTTTTTAAATAATGGGACAACTTTCTCATACCACTTTCCTTGAATAATTCCTGTAAATATATATGGTATTATTTCAAATTGGTCTAATTTTACAAATTCATCATTGACTACCAAATATTCGTGAGCCAAAACAGAAGAACGTTGAGATCCAAACTCTTCAAACTCCCATGCATTTTCATATTCACGAATAATTGATAATAATTCTTCTTTTCTCCATAAAGCAGCTTGACAACTGACTCTATAACGTTGTTTATAGATAACGTTTTTGAGCGAAGTGTCATATTGGGAATTACCTTCTGATAAAACAGCTTGATCCGTCAAATGTATACATTTGATTGTAGGATGTTTTAGCATTAGATCTACATATTTTTCTATTAAATCACTTTTTACTTTATCTTTTAGAAAATAGTCTTCCTGCATATATAGAATAATATCTTTATCTATTGCTTCTAATGCCCACTTTAGACATTGACTCCATGTCGCACGTTTATTTTTGGGTATGTTATGTTTAGTGCAATTTTTTAAAGATATCAAATTAAGTCCAGGATAATAAAAATCTTTATATTCTGTGTTTAGATATATGTTATTTTTGCAATCTGGCCAATATATTGACCATAATTTGAAGAAAGGGAACCAGCAATCTTCAAACTTATCGCATGTGTTTACTAAGATAGAAAAATTCATATAGGGAATTGTTTTATTATATATATTATTAGTATTCTATTTTTAATGTTTTTCTACTTTTTGAAATTTATTTTTTTTATTACTCTGCAAGGATTTCCTGCAGCAAAAACACCTGAAGGTATATCTCTTGATACTACACTTCCAGCTCCTATAATGCTGTTATTTCCTATAGTTACACCAGGTAAAATCGTAACATTAGAAGTAATCCAAACATTGTCTCCTATATTTATTGGCTTCCCAATAACTGTACTAAAATCTGCTATATCATGAGTTGAGGATATAATCATATTATGAAATGAAAAAGAACAGTTATTCCCAATAGTTATAGGGGCATATGCGATGATAAAAGTATCTCCTAATCCGACATTTTCACCTATAGTAAGTAATGGGGCAGAACAGAAGAACCTTTACTGATTGAAGTACTTGGAGGCAAATTGAATTCTTTATAAAGTTGACGTTTTATCCATTTTATTTTATTAATAAATGAAATAGAATATAGCTTTAATAATATGCGTTGCTTTAACGTATTACCAGGTCTTTGTTTTTTACCTAAAGGATATATAATAATATCATTTACCATATTCTGTATTTTTCATCAATGTATTTTGCGTTTATTTTTTCTCCAACAACAGGAAATCTATGCATTTTCCATATGATTTTAGTAAAGTTAATCCATAACTTGGAAATAACTTTATATCTATTTTTATACCAAAATAACTCCAGTTTTGAAAAAAGATTTAAATTATCCGTTGACAAATTTTCTATAAATGATTCTAACATACATTTTTCCTTGATATATCCTTTGAATCTATGTCTTATGTCATATTTAAAATATATTTTAAATAAAGGATTATTACAATTGTTGTTATTATAATCGTTCATGACGATATTATAATATTCAGCAACGTATTTAATGTATTTTATTTGAGTTTCTTTATCTATTGACGTTATTTGTCCTGCAACTCCACCATTATACTTACTAATAGGTAAGCCTATATATATTGTATGTGTTATTAATGCTATTGATTGTGTGCATGCAAAATCTTCACAGCATTTCATTCCTATTGGAAATCCATGTGTTTCTTTAAAAATAGATTTTTTTACTGATAATCCGCTGGAATGAGAAAAAACACTTGGATTCTCAAAAAAATTCACTTCTTTAATTTGATTCAGATATTTCGACGCAATTCTGTAATGTATGTCATGCTTATTTATATCTTTTATTATACCTCCAGTACATATCATTCCAGCTTGTGGATATAATTCTATAGCTTTCTTAATAATTGATAAGTAAGAAGGATGCCATTCGTCATCTCCATCTAAAAAAGATATCCATTCTCCGTTACTTACTTCTACCCCTTTATTTCTAGCAGCACTTACTCCTCTATTTTGTTGGTTGAAGATTTTTATTCTTTTATCAGAAAAATATTGTTGGATTACTTCTATACTATTATCAGTAGATCCATCATTTATTATTATAATTTCAAAATTTCTATAAGTTTGATCTATTACAGATTGTAACGTCTTAATGATCGTATGTGATTTATTATATAATGGTATAACGACAGAAAACATATTATTTTAAATTATTTAAGATAAAGTTTATGGAAGTTATTCGTTGAGATTTTATTTTAGAATCTATGATTTCCCATGGAATTGCTTTGTTAATAATATTTTTCAAAGACTCTTCATGAAAATGATATATTATTCGTTCAGCTAAATCTATGCTTTCTAAAAGTGAATTAATCCTAGCATTTCCATTTTTGTTCTTACACCCTGGTGGAACCAAAGCTATGAATGGTTTATGAAAAATAAGTGCAAAGACAACAGCATGAAAAGAACTACAGATAATAAAATTGCTATATTTGATATAACTGAGCCATTGATAAGGTGTTACAATTATGTTTTGATCCTTAGATAAATGCACTCCTGTATCTGGATTTCTTAAATTTATTATTTCAAGTTTTTTTTCTTGTTTAATACATGAAATAATCATTTTATTGTCTAGATCTAAGTCTGATAATATATATGTACAAATAAAAGGTTTATGGTTTATAATCTTAGGATCTATAATTTTTTCGTAAATATCAGCATTGATTAAAAGTGTAGGATCTAAAACCTGAATGATGTCTTTTTGATTTTGTACAAGTTTCTTTAAAAATTCTACTCCATTTTTCTCTCTGATGCTAATTGCATTAAAGTCAGATATATATCTTTTGAAAGTTTCATATAGTTTTGGGTCTAAATTGCATTGCCCCATACTTGCCGCATATGCTATTTTTTTCTTTCCTTTAGGAACGAAAGATAGCATATAAGCAGGAGATATAAACGTAGTAAAATTCCAAATTTGATCGCTGCCGGCAATATATATATCATATATTGGTGGATTATTCTTTAGTTCTTCTAAAGTATAATACTTTTGAGCGCTGAGATTGAGTACTTTGTTAAAAGACTTTTTTTTAGAAGAATATTTTTTGTAATTGAAGAAGTCTATCCATTTATGAATTATTTTTGAGGGAGATTTTGCTATAAAATCATTAATCTTATAGTTTCTGGGAGGGGCAAAGTCTATAAATTCAACATTATGTCCAAATTGTTTTAAAAGACTTTGTAGTGCATAAGCTTGAAGTATTGCACCAGCATTAAGTGCATTATGATATGTTATGATTCCTATTTTCATTATTAGTTACTTTTAGTGAAAAGTTATTGCAAATAATATTAATAGGGGCTATGTCTGAGTTCCAAAAGATTAAAGCGATATCTCCCCTAAGTATATGTTTTGTTTTTAAAAAAATACTTAGTATTATTTTTCCATTTATTAGGTATTGGAATTTATTGTTATCTACCTTTAATTTGAAATGATATAATTTATTTAGCTCTAATGTGAAAGGTATTGATAGTAGTTCATTATGGAAATCACCATTTTCAATAATATCAAAATTAACTGTTTTGTTGTCAACTAAATTAAAGCGGTACCTCCGTGTTATACTTTCAAAATTAAAAGCAATTTGGAATTCTGTATTTTGTGATTTTATTATAGAGTCAAAACTAAATTCATATACATTTTCTTGATGTTTAAGTAGCAAAAGTATCCATTCATTTTTTTCTTTAGCAGGAACTCTACAAATAATATAATCTTGTGATCTTTGTATGTATTTTTCTTGGCAATTGTTGTCAGATAATGATTTTCCGTAGTGCTTAAAAGGAGTATATTTAAATATATCATTCCACATTAAATCACTTATGTGTTTTATGTGATTCCATGTATTATCTTTGTATATGAGTTTGGAGATAATTTCTTCATTATTTAATAGAACCTTAGGGTATAATGGAAAAGTACCATTATAAGGAAAAACTATTTTTTTATATTTTTTTTTACTATAAAGCAAATAGATGTTTTTTATCGGATATAAAAAATGAAAAATAAATTTTTTTAAGAGCATTTTCGTAGTAAGCCTTTTATAGTTGATTTTATAATTTCTTTTTCTTCATTATTAAAAATAAAACTTATCAAAATGATAAATGAGAGTATAATTGATATAATGATAGAAATAATTGATTGTAATGTATTCTCGTTTATAAAATATAGTTTATAAAAATATGATAATGTATATATTATAGTTATGGCAAACATACATTTTAAGAAGATATTAAAAATGAAGTATTTTACAGGGAATTTATAATACTTATATGAAAAATAAATAGAAATACCAATATTTACTATTGTTTTAGCAAATATCACAATGTACATTACATAAGGTGGAAAATTATAATAAAAAAATAAACCTATTATTGGTAAGCAGAAGAGTGTTGTTATAGACCGATAAAAGAATAAACCTTTTATTTGGCCTACTGCCGCCATCATTTGGCAGAGCGAATTTAAGAAAACTTCTACAATTGAATTTAAGATTATTAATATTAGAAAAATATTGGTGAAAGGGGGAACTTGCTTTAACCACCAACTTAATATTGTTTCACCATATATTATAAATGGTAGAATCAGTATTGCATTTATTATGAAAAATATCTTAGAAACAAAAAAAGATATTTGCATCATTTTTTCTTGCTTATTTTGACCTGCACTTTTTACAATTACGGGCGAAACAGCTTTTGTTATGTTATTGGTAAAAACACTCATTTGACCATTTAATTGGTTTGCAACGCCTTGTGCTGCGTTAAGCGTGGTCCCAAAAAACATGTTTAGGATAATTCCTAGCCCATAATTGGTTATCATTGATGTTGTTGTAGAAAATAAATTCCATCCTGCAAATGAAGCAATTTCTTTCATAAGAAATTTGTCCCAATATTTTTTTGGTGAGATAATACATTCTTTATAATTTTTATGACAAAAAAGACACATTATTGTTAGTGTTATTAAAGGTATACATGCCATTAAAATACCGTAAATAATTAACTTGTCATGAGAAGTATATACGCAATAAAATGCAATTAAAAGTTTTAGCACAGCTTCAAGTATTCCAATAATTGCATAATATTTCATATTTTCATGTGCATTTATTACAGCATCATATGGGACTGTAATAATAGTAAATATGGTGCTAATTATTAGACTTCCATAGACAACTTGTGCTGCAAATATGCGACTCTCTGGAATTTTTAGGATCCCGTTGAAAAAAAAGTAGCCAGCTATAATTAAGAGGAATCCAACAATTATTGAAATCCCTAAATGTAAGATTATGCTAACATTAAATATACTTTTTTGTTTTTCCTTATTCCCTTCTCCTTCTGAATATGACATAAATCGCTGAGTTGCACTAGCCATAGCTGCATTTAAAAATCCGAGCATGGCAATGGCTCCACCTACGATATTAAAAATACCAAAGTCTGATATACCTAATGAGTCTAATATTAGACGAGTAGTATACAATGATATGAACATTGTAATACCTATTTTTACATATAGATAGCCTGTATTCTTTATAACTCGATTTGCCGTTGACATAAATTTGTATATAAAATCTAGTGTCTGTTTTATTTATTTGCCGTAACCGTAGCCGTAGCCATAGCCGTATTTCTTTCCGTAGCCATATTTACCATACTTGCCATATTTGCCGTAACCGTAGTAGTAACCATTTTTACGCTGATCCATATCAATACCGTTGATCAGGGTACAGAGGTTCGGCAACTTGTTTTCACGTTTCAGATCATTGATCAACTCGTAGTCGCTCTTATGGGTATAATCGGCACGGCAGACATAAACACTCAGGTCAGCTACACGGGCAATCAACTGGGTATCGGTCACCATACCGATCGGGGCAGTATCCAACAGGACATAATCAAAGGACTGCTTTAATTGCTCAATGGCTTCATCCAGCGTTTTCCGTGCCACCAGTTCCGTAGGATTGGGAGGAACGGTGCCGCCCCGCAGGATAAAGAGGTTGGGGGAGATGGCAGAAGGCTGGCAGAGGCTTAGCAGATCGGTATGCTTCGGATCGGCCAGATATTGGGTAATCCCCCGTTCCTTATGAGAAATCTCGAAGACTTTGTTCAGTCCGGGTTTGCGGATATCCAGACCGACAATCACTACCTTCTTGCCCATAAAGGCAAAACTGCAGGCCAGATTCCCGGCACTGAAACTCTTGCCTTCGCCGGAAGTGGTAGAGGTGAAGAGAATCACTTTTTGACCTTCTCCCAGCATATACTGTAAATTCGTACGGACAGAACGGAACACTTCTTCCATCAGACCGTTGCGGTTTTCCTGCACCACAATGGGATGTCCCTCCGTATCGGTCAAAGGAATATCCCCAACTACGGGAACATCAGTAATCTTTTCGATATCTGCCCGGCTTTCAATCTTGAAGCGGAGCAGGTTGCGAAGGAAGATGAAAGCAACAGGAATACCCAGTCCAAGGATTAATGCCAGCAAATAATATGTCTTGCTATTCGGCCCAACCATACCGCCGGCCAAGGGTTCTTCTACCATACGGCCATTGTTTGCCGTGGCTGCTAAAGTAATTGCATTTTCCTCCCGTTTCTGAAGCAGCATCAGGTACAGACTGGCCTTGATTTCCTGCTGGCGGGAGATGCTGAGCAATTCTTTTTCCTGCTGGGGGGCATTGCTGATCCGGTTCGCAAACTGGGCGGCCTCACGGTTCAGGTCGTTGCGGGTGATTTCCAGTCCTTTCAGCACGCTTGCCACGGAGGTCTGGATATTCTTCCGGGTAGCTTCCAGGGAAGTATCCAGATTAACCACGGCCGGGTTGCTTTCGCTGGAAGTACGGAGCAACCGTTTGCGCTCGGTCAGCATCTCGTTATACTGTCCGATCAGGGTGGACAACCCGTTGTCGCTCAGTCCGATATTCGCCGGGATGATCTCCATCCGGTTCTCGGGACGCTCGATGTATTCCTTCAGAAATTCTACAAGACGGAGCTGGGTGGCATTCTCAGCCCGTTTCTGCTCATATTCGGCATTGCCTTTCAAAGCCAGCTGTGCATCACTGGTCAGGTCGGTCAGTCCCGCCTTCTGCTTATACTGGGCCAGCTCGCTTTCCGTAGTACCCAGCTCGTGATTGATGATGCTGATGCGTTCGTCAATAAATTCGGCCGTCCGGCTGGCTACCTCGTTCTTGTCATCGTTGGCATCGGCATTATACAGCGCTACCAGCGTATTCAGGAAATCCAGACCCCGGCCTACATGGGTATCGTTGTAGTTTAGTCGTACAATGGTGGTCTGTTTACTGGTTGGTTCGGTAGACAGATTCCCCTGACACATCTTGGCAGCCAAGGTCGGAGAAATAATCTGTACCTGAATAGTACGTTCTTCCTGAATCTTTGTACTATCTTTCGCGTTCAGTGTCAGGGTTCCCACGGGAGTAACGAGTACACCGGGCAGACGGTCAAACGTCTTTTCAATAGTGCCTTCCTTTCCATACTTTGCAGTAGCCTTGACTTTGCCGTCAGGTGTGCAGTCCAACTGTAAATTCAGGGGGGCAGTCAGTTTTTCCGCTTCTTCCGGAGTCATCCAGACCTTAATGGGAGTATCATGCTTATAAAGCGGAAGTGCATAGCCGAAACTGCGGGGTTCTGCGTAGCGGATGTTCAGTCCCAGGGTATTGACTACCTTTTTGATTAAAGTGCGGGAACGGAGAATTTCCATTTCATTGTCAAAATTGCTGGCCATGCTCAGCATCCCGAGATCCTGCATAGTGGCAAGCGGACTGTTAGCGCTACCTTTTCCTTTGTCATCCTGCTTGATTAGCACCGTCGCATTCACATTGTAAATCGGAGTCTGATAGCGCAGGTAGCCCCAGGCTCCGATCAGGCAGAGAATGAGGCAGACCACAAACCAGGGCCAGTACATCAGGTATTCAAACAGAATCGCTTTATAGTCAATCGGCTTTTCGTCTTCAGCCGTAAAAAGATCGTCGTATTTTTCGTTGCTCATGATAACTTTACTTTAGGATGGTGACTAACAGGCTGGCAATTGATACTAAAATGGAAGTGGCACTGATCCACAGGGTCGTACTGTTGCCGATATCGGAGTTGCGGGCGGCAGTCTTGTTGGGACTGACATACAGAATGTCATTCTGCTGGAGGTAGAAATAGGGAGAACGGATCAGATTGGCATCGTTCAGGTTCAGCTCCTGAATGTCGCGTCCTCCGTCTGCCGTTTCGCGGACCAGCTTCACATTGTCACGGACTCCATATACCGTCATATCCCCCGCCATGGCAAGCGCTTCCAGTACATTCACTTTTTCGTTGCTGACCGTAAAAGTGCCGGGATTTTTGACTTCACCCAATACGGAGATCTTATAGTTCACCATACGGACATTCACAATCGGGGCTTCCTTCAGGTAGGGGGCCAGCCGGTCACGGAGCATGGCTTCGCATTCATTTTTGGTCATTCCGCTGATCTTTAATTTTCCCAGGACCGGGAAATCAATTTCTCCCTCGTTACTGACAAGGTATTGTTGTATTACTGGTTGTGAAGCTAAATTTGTGGATGACTGAGATATGGCAGTAGGCACCGTCAGGTTAAAAGGAACACTGGCCTGGGGATCGGTGGTGCTGACGGTAATGGTCAGCAGATCCTTGGGCATGATCCGGGCGTCGTAGAGCGGAATTTCTCCGGCCGGTACATTTACTGTCGCGGAATTCTGCAAATAGGGCACCTTCTTATAAGAGGTACAGCCCGACAGCAGGAAGGCTGCTGTCAGGAAGCAGAGAATGTTTGATTTGAATGTCATAATGATTTTAGGTTTCCTTTGATGTTACTAAGCCGTCGCGATTCCGGGGGCCGGAATCTGACTGACTTTCCGATTTTTTGCTGAATAGATTCATTGTTGACCACCACGCCCCGGGGGCCGGAACCGTGGTCACTTCCTCGTCCGGGGGCCAGAGCGAAAGGAAGCTACGTTTGGGGTGCGCTTCGCGGTTACCTCTCCCAACCGGGGACCGGGAAGAAGGGATAAAACCGGAATTTTTTGGCTGCAGATGCAATTATTATTTACAATTGCGAGACAAAGGTAACTATCTTTTTTTAATTTAAAACAAAAATTCCAATATTTTTTCAAAAACAACCATTAATTTTGTGTTGGATTTCTTAAGGAAAAGAATTTCAAGGAGATTTTATGAAAGCTTCAATTCGATTTCGTTCTCAATTTTAACGAGTTTAAAGAATCTTAAAACCGGACATTTTTTTTCATTTGGCCGGTAAAATATATTCATCCATGAGACAAAAAGAAGTAAAAACAGAAAAACGGGAGCAAAAGACAGAGAGTGAGAAACCGAAAAGATGGCTGCGCCACACGCCCGAAGGGTATCAGTTTACGGAGGCCGAGTATGCACTGAATGCACTGGGGAATTTCCTGACCCTGATTGCCTGCGGGAAGATCAAGCTGAGCTGGTCGGACGAGATGCAGCTCAAGCGGCTGACCAAATATCTGGTCCGGATGCTCTTCAAGGGGCCCTGGAGAAGCGTACGGAAGAAGATCCTGGAAGATTAGGGCTCCGCGGACAGGCCGGAAATACCTGCCCGGAAAATAAAAAAAGGCTTCGGCGTTTGCATGCAAACGCCGAAGCCTTTTGACTGAAACGCCGAAACGTTTTCAGGGTCCACCTGGGTCCACTTTTTCTATATGGACCCTATTCCGTGGAATGTACCTTGCGGTAGATGCCGTTGTCGTATGCTACCAGGTTTTGTTTCAGCATCTTCTTGAGCCACCGCTTGGCCGTGGAACGGGAGATGTCCATGGCAGCCGTCGCGGTGAGATATTCCATGTAAGTGAAGCTCTCGGGCAGCTTCTTGTAGCACTCCAGCACGCGGTGGAAACAGGTCATCTGCGAGCGTTTCCGTTCCGTTCCGGGCAGGATGGTGGAGAGGGAGAGGCTGTGTTCCAGCAGCACCTTGACCAGCTCGATGGTGATGCTGAAATCCTCGTCGCTGCAGGTGACATCTTTCATGTTCCAGCCGGCTTCCCACTTGCGCAGGGCGGTGAGCACCATGGCGATGCGCATCGTCAGCAGTCCGTGACGTCCCACAATGGCCTCGTTGCCTTCTCCGTCCTCCAGCGAGACATTCCGCATCATGTGACCGAACAGCTTGTTGTGGATCTTCCACTGTTCGCGGGTGAAATGGACGGAGGTGGGGGAGTTGAGCAGGAAATGGTAGGCCTGAAGCACATCATCTGCCAGATTCTCAAAGAGTTCGTCGCCGTCGATCCATTCGTCGTCCGAATCGGGAGCCGCTGAAATCCAGCCGCTTTCACCCTTTCCCGTGAGCAGGGCCAGACGGCTGTACATACCGTCTTCCTTCGATGACACGAAGTTGACCAGCTGTTGCAGGGTACCGGCCATGCAGATGGCCATGCGGGGGCGCTGGATGAGAATGGGATGGCCGTCGATCTTGTAGTTCTGTCCCACGGCTTCGTGGTGGTAGATCATGCGCAGTTCGGAGGCATGCTTGCCGTAGTCCGTTCCCAGGGCAGCGGTGAAGGAGTCGATCTCGGTGGTATTGCAGATGATTCCGATCTCGCCGGAGTTGTAGAGGTCGGTCATCAGCTGGCTCTTGGAGGTGTTGGGCGGTACGTTCAGCACGTGCCACCGGGGCTCTTCGGGCTTGAGACTGATGTCGGGCTTGCGTTTCTCGCGGAAGGCCCGTTTCTGTTCGGCCTCCCATTCCAGCATCTTCTGCTCGTATTCCTTGCGCTCCCGGCGGTTGTTTTCCTCCATTTCGCGGTGAATCTTGCTGCCGAGCAGGGCTGACAGGGCCACCACTCCCTTGCCGGAACCTGCGGGGGCGACGGCTGCGAAGAAGAAATGGGGGGAGTAGAGACGGTGGGCATAGAGGGTGCGCACCAGCGGAACGCATCCGCTGAGGTTGGTGAGTATGGACATGAGGAGCATGTCGCGCTGGCGGCCGGAGCGGGCGGCTATGATACCGCGCCGGACCAGAGGCGGGAGCTTGTCGTAAATCCACTCGGGAAACAGGGGTGCATGACTCATCAGATCATCCTCGTCGGATTCTTTTCTCACGGTGGAGGGTTCATTAGGGTCCATGTGGACCCATGGACCCTAATCGGCATGGTTGTAGCCCCAGTCCATCGCGCTGCAATATTCGCTGTAAGGGAGCTGGCCCATCATGCGGAAGGCACTGTGTTTCAGCCGTTCAAAGTCGTACGGATTGAATCTCCGCCAGCGGATGTTGCGTCCCAGACGGAGCAGGACATTGTGCCGCTGACCCTCCTGAAACTTGTTTTTCCGGAAAAAATTCGCCAGAAAAGCTTCGGGGTCACGGAGGGGGACATAACGGCAGTCGTCGTTGGGATCTTCGGGGATTCCGAAGGGCCTGAAACCGGTGTTTCCGGAAGCATAATCAGCCGGATTTCCGGGAGCCGGTCCACCCGGATTCCCTGCGGTTCTGCCGTTGAACCGGTAATCCTCGGAAGAGTCGGTTCCCGTGGCCGGCTGATACAGGAGCGGATTGTTTCCTTCCTCGTAGGGAAAGGTGAGGGGTTCCGGTGCCAGATAAGCTTCAGGGTCATAAGACGCGAGCGTGAGGCGGCAGAGATCCTTGCACTGCATGTCGCAGGGATGTCCGGCAACCTGTTCAAGGGCGTGTGCCACGATCTCATAGGCACGGCGGTAGACATCGGGATGTACCACACCGATGCAGACGAAGATGCGGAGGCCGGTTCCGGAGACAGTGACATGACAGGCCGCCACCCAGGGGACTTCCTTCAGCCGGGCAAAAGCGTTCCGGAGCACGTCGGGCGGCATCTTGTCCATGTCGAACATGGCATAGCCGGTGCGGTTGGTGAGACACTTGGGATAACGTCCGCGCAGGCAGTTTCCGGCAGGTACGAGGGCAGGCAGCTGTTCCTTGACGGAGGCAGCTTCCTGTTTCTTTCCTTCGGCCATCAGCCTGCGGTAGTTCTCCACTTCATTTTTCCATTGTCCGTTGCGGACATTCTCGATCCAGGCAGACAGTTCCACGAGGGAGTCTCCCTGCGTGTGGAAGATGCGCGTGAATACGGTCATCAGATTGTTTCCCATCTTTCCAAATTTAAGGTTGAATGAAAAAAGTAAATAATATTTGTTTTACAGAAGCAAAGTTAAGACAACCATCCGGAAAGGTGAAATGTTAAAACAAAGATGCGAAAATTATGAATTTATAATATGTTGAAAAACAAGGTTTATAAGCATATTTCTTTAAAGTAAAGCATGAAGTTGGTTCAGAGGGAATTTGGGGAATGTGATCAATGAATTATAATTTTTACAGGTGTTTTATGTAAAAACAATTTGGAAATACATGTGAGGATACATGAGGATCCCGGGGAGGGATAAATTGTCTGATAAAAATAGTATCAGCTTAATTTATTTCCACAAAGGCTCTTGTTTCCAGTTGTAAGGGAAGCCTAACAAGTGCGGATTTACTGATTGATGTCTTGCCAAAAGCTGCTTGAAGTCAGTTACAAAAGTGTTGTCAGTAAAAATGGAGTTAAGCCAATACACTACATAGCAGAGTTGAGGATAAAGAGTTTGTTCGCGAAATGAAAAATCCGTTATCCAAGTGTTCGGCATACGCTCCGGCATCATTGGCTTGACAGGAAAGACACGGTTTGACAGTCTTGAGTGATGGGCGCAACAGTTACGAAGTACAGCAAGACATTCCAGCCAACTTCTCAGGAATTTGTGGTGTTTCAAACCGAATTCTCTTGCCACAGCATGTTTTGCTGCTGAATCCGAAAAATTTGCGTAGAGCTTGGATAGTGTACCCATTGAGATAACTTCCAATGTTTTCCAAACAGGCGGCAGGTCTGGTTCGCTATATTTTCGAAAATGCTCGGTGATGAAATCATCGTGTGAACGAGATACTTCTTTACGGATTACAGACAGATTTGCTGCAAAACGGGTTTTATTGATGGCGTAGTTTTCGTCCATAAACCAAAAAGCACCAAATTCAAGAGCTAAATGCTTGATTATTTTAGTGCGGACAGAAACCTCAATCGTTTGGATGGCAGTAAACAGTAAAGGCCTGATGTGTATATCTGACTCCCATAAATAAAAATGTCCCGCCGGGTACGCTAATCTTACGGGAAGCGGGCGGGATTTGTTGATGCAAAGGTAATAGATATTTTTGGTGAACTACCGCTAAACTAAAGATTTAGCGGCTTCGGAGATACCAATACCTCCTCTCTTTTCCTGCTTCTTCCTGCC
>ENA-ORKV01001780-ORKV01001780.1-human-gut-metagenome-genome-assembly--contig:-NODE-1780-length-14700-cov-3.749573_pt1 | contig 14700 bp, 18 predicted proteins | sample MGYA00243058_ERZ508805 | MGnify/ENA primary metagenome ERZ508805 (study PRJEB26277, sample SAMN04329770) | human gut metagenome | biome: human-associated habitat | host: Homo sapiens | place: USA... | reverse complement strand
CTGTGGGTGCTGCACCGGGCGCACAGAGCGTCTCCAATGACGGCTATGCTGTGACCTTTGCGGCCAACACAAGCCTGTCCGCTGCCGTGCGTTTTGAAGCCTGGCATGTGCTGGAAGCCGCCCTCGGGTCTGACCCCCACGGCCTGCTGTACAGGGGGATCATGTGAGATGAACACGTCTGTTACCGTGGTGAACCTCATCCACGACACTGCCACCGAGACGGACAGGCCGGTGTGCTGGGTGTTCGCCGGGTGCAGCTGGCGGGAATGCCGCTCCACCTCCGGCACCGGCACCAGCAAGGACCCCGAGCGCACCATCCAAATCCGCATCCCGGCCAGCGTTTGCACCCTGGGCTACCTGCCCTATGTGCAGTGGGCAGCCCTGCCCGCTGCCGAAAAGGCAAAGCACTGGACGCTGAAACGCGGCTGGAAGCTGGTGCAGGGCGCGGTGCGCACCCTGACCGCCGAAGAGTATGCCCACCTCGAAAAAACGCACCTGTGCTGCACCGTGTCGGCCATCTCGGACAACCGGGAACCGCTGCTGCCGCACTGGCATGTGGAAGGGAGCTGAGACCATGAGCGCACCGGTCTTTGATTTTAAGATCACCTTCCGGCCCGGCCTGCAGGCCGACCTGGATGCAGGCTTTGCAAAAGTGCAGTATGCCTTTTCCCAGCATGTAGCCAAAACGGTTGACCCGTATGTGCCCTTTGACACCGGCATGCTGAAGAACAGCGTCAATCAGGCGTCGAAGTTCGACGAGGGCTTGCTAGTGTATAACACACCCTACGCCCGCAAGCAGTATTATCTGCATGAACAGGGCGCAGGCCTGCACGGCGACAACCGCCTGCGCGGCTCCTACTGGGGCCAGCGGGCCATTGCCGACCACAAGGACGAGCTGGTGAAGTTCGCCCACAACGCCGCAAAACAGTTCCTCGGAGGTGCAAAGTGAGCGAAGTACGACCCACCATTGCCGCGTTGCGGGCGTGGCTCAAGACCTGCCCGCTCATCGCGGAGGAGCAGGAGGCTACCGGCGCGGCCTTCCGTATCGCGGGGCTGGATGAGGACGCCACCGCCTTTTCCATCGAGGACAGCCCCGGTGACCCGGTGATCACCAAGTATTTCTCCGGCCGGGATATGGCGAAGAACTACCTCTTTTTGTCCCGCCGGGAGTACGGCGAGGCGGACGTGCTCACCGTGCAGAACAGCGGCTTTTTTGAGCAGCTCACCGACTGGGTGATGGCGCAAAACGACTGCCACCATCTCCCCGCGATGGAAGCGCCCCGCCAGCCCCTCGGCGTGTCCGTCACCTCCACCGGCTACATCGTCACCAGCAGCGCGGGCAGCTGCCGGATGCAGATGCAGCTGCGCCTGACCTATTATCAGCCCAAATGAAAGGAGTTTTGCTATGACCGTAGCAGAAGCCATTACCAAGTCCGGCATCGCGCCCAGCGCGTCCTATACCGGCATTGAGACGGCAGATGACTTTGTCTTTGCCATCCAGACCGAGAGCGACAAGCAGACCAAGGAAAACGCCTGGATCGTCTGCGCCGACCACGTCAAGGAGCACAGCGGTGCGCTGAACGCCTCCACCAACTCCGACACCTTCATCCGCACCGGCCCCACCGACACCAAGAGTGCCACCCAGCGCACCCTGTCGGTCAACGGCAACCGCTGCGTCGGCGATGCGTTCCAGGATTTCCTGCTCTCCCACAAGATCAAGTACGGCACCGGCAGCGATGTCGTTGTGCCGTACATCTATTTCAGCCTGCGCACCGGCAAGGGCGAGAAGGGCACCTGCACCCTGATCGTGACCAGCGACGTGGGCGGCTCCGCCGGTTCTCCGGCCACCTTTGCCTGCGACGTCAAGGGCATTGGCATCCCGGACGAGTTCGACTATACCTCCGCCGCTGGCTGATTTCCCCCGCAGCTTTCCCCGTTCCGCCCGGAGCGGGGATTTTTTATGCCGTGAAACAGGTTTCTCCGGGGCAGCACCGGAGCACGGCCCAACGAAAGGAGCCAGAATATGGTTATTTGTGGACAGACATTTGATTTTTCGCCGCTGAACGCCAACGACATTGAGCGGCTGGAAACGGCCAACGAAAAGATGCAGCGTGCCGGAGAATCCGAGCTTGAGCAGTTCCGGCGCGGCGGGGTGCGCATCTGCGACCATATGCGTGCACAGGCGCGTCTCGTCATGAACTGCCTTGACGAGGTGCTGGGTGCCGGTGCGTCCGACCGTCTGGGCCTGGACGAGAACGACACCGCGCCCATTTACGACGCGATGAACGAGCTGTTTGCCGCCATGGACGCCGAGCAGAAGCGCTACTCCGACCGCATCCCCAAGCCTCAGCAGCCCATGAACCGGGAGCAGCGCCGGGCGCAGAAGAAAGCACAGCAGCGCACCCAGACGGCGGGCCGCATCGTCAACAGCCAGCCTGTGAGCTTCCCGCAGCCCGCTGCCGCCCGGATGGTGGAACGGGTGGACAAGGCACGTCACGGGAACCCCGCAGACGCCGCGCTCAAGCTGGCAGACGCCCGTGCTGCCGTGGACGCCCTGAAGGACGACCCGGTGGCCATGCAGCAGCTGGCCGACTGCGCCCTGAAGATCGCAGCGGAGCGCCATGTCTGACCTGCTGACGGACGCCCTGCCCACCGTATGGCACGGCAGGCGCATTGACCCGGACTTCCGGCACATGGTGCGGCTGTCCGCTGCCTACAGCCACGGAGAGGTCGAGGCTGACCCGGTGGCCTTTGCCCTGCAGCTGTGTGGGCAGTTCTACACCGAGCGTTTTTCGCCCTCCGACCTGCAGGAAAAATACAGCTGGCTCATCGAGTTTTACTGCGCCGGAGAACAGGCCGCAGAGCCAGCAGCGGCAAAGCCTGCCAGCGGCCACGACACCGGCCCGGCGTTCGACTACCGGTGTGACGCGCCCTACATCGTGGCAGCGTTCCAGCAGGCCTACGGCATCGACCTGACCCGCGAGAAGCTGCACTGGTTCCGGTTCCGGGCGCTGTTTGCCGCCCTGCCGGAAGATACCCTCATGGCCAAGATCATGGGCTGGCGCAGCGCCGACCTTGCCGATTACGAGGGCAGTATGCGGGAGCATTACGCCGCGCTGAAAGAGCGCTTTGCCCTGCCTGCATCTTTGAGAGGAGGTGCCGCCGTTGCCCAGACCGTTGCCGAACACGATGCGGCATTCCTGGCCCGCTTCCGGCACTGAGCGGGTGCCGGTGCCCTGCCCCTACTGCGGCAGGCCCCTGCCCGTGTGGGCGGTGCGCACGGCCACGGCATCCGGCGTGTGGGTCAAATGCAAAAATCCCTCCTGCAAACGGGAGGTAGAGATCAAACTGTAAAGCCTGTGCCCTTGTGCCCGCGCTCTGAATGAGAGGTGGACACATTGGGTTTTGACTTTTCAATCTTCGGCAATACCAAGCTGGACACCAGCGGCGTGACCCAAGGCATAAGCAGCATGACGGTGGCCGCCGGAAACCTTATCTCGGACTTTGCGAAATCGGCCGGCAGTCAACTGGCCGGGATTGCAAAATCAGCGGTCAGCATCGGCTCGGCATTTGAAACGTCCCTTGCAAAGGTTACCACCATTGCGGACACCAGCAAGCTGTCTACGCAGCAGCTCAGTGACCAAATCACCGCCATGTCCAGCAAGATGGGCGTTGCTGCGTCGGACATCGCAGAGGCAACCTATCAGGCCATCAGTGCAGGACAGGACACTTCCAATGCCGTAGCCTTTGCCGGGCAGGCTTCCAAGTTGGCGGCTGCCGGTTTTACATCCAGCAGTTCGGCGGTTGATATCCTCACCACGGCCCTGAACGCATACGGAATGAGCGCCGATCAGGCCACCCATGTGTCGGATGTGCTGCTGACTACCCAGAACCTCGGCAAAACCAGCGTGGACGAGCTGTCCGCCAGCATGGGCAAGGTGATCCCACTGGCCGCCGCCTACGGTGTCAGCGTGGAAAACCTGTCCAGCGGTCTGGCAGTCATGACGGCCAACGGTATCGCAACCGCCGAAGCCACCACCTACACCAAGTCCATGCTCAACGAGCTGGGCGATTCCGGTTCCACGGTGGGCAAAATCCTGCAGAAGCAGACCGGTAAGAGCTTTGCCCAGCTGAACGCTGAGGGCAAGAGCCTTGGCGACGTGCTCCAGATCCTGTACAACAGCGTGGGCGGCAACAGTACCGCATTTGCAGGCCTGTGGTCCAGCGTGGAAGCTGGCACCGGTGCCCTCTCGCTGGCATCCGGCGGTGCGGACAAGTTCAACAGCGTTCTGGCCCAGATGCAGGACAGCGCAGGCGCAACCGAAGCCGCCTACGAGACCATGACCGACACCTTCCAGCACAAGGTGGAGAGCCTGCAGACACTTGCCGAGAACCTCGGCATTAGCCTGTACAACTCCATGGAAGGATCCCTGTCGGACGTGGCGCAGTGGGGCATCGACTGTCTGACCCAGCTTTCTACCGCCCTGACCGAGGGCGGGCCGGAAGCCATGATGCAGGCGGCGGGCGAGATTCTGTCCGACCTCGCGTCCGGCATCGCGGAGCAGCTACCGGGGCTGATGACCACCGGCGTGGAGATCATCACCCAGCTGGCCGAGGACATTGTGGCAGCTACACCGGCGATGCTGGACACAGCAGCCGAAGTGCTGGGCGCTCTGGTGCAGGGCATCATTGACGCCATCCCGGACCTGATCACCAGCGCCACCGAGGTGGTCACCGGATTTGTGGACTACCTCGGCGACAACGCGGACGCTATTGTGGACGCCGGTGTGCAGCTTATGGAGAGCCTTGTCACCGGCATTGCAAACAACCTGCCCGCGCTCATTACCAGTGCCGCCGGACTGATTGCCAAATTTGCCGCCGCTTTGATCGAGCACCTGCCGGACATCCTCTCGTGCGGTGCCGAGCTTCTGGCCACCCTGGCACAGGGTATCGTCCGCAGCCTCGAAAATCTGGCTGAAGCCGCCCTGGCCTGCATCGCCAAGCTGATCGGCGTGTGGGACGGCAGCATGGACGAGTGGGGCCACATCGGCGAGAACATCGTCCAGGGCATCATCAACGGCATTGCGGGGCTGTGGGGCAAGCTGACCTCGTGGGTCAGCGGCCTGATCGCCAATCTGGTGGGCACGGCCAGCGCAGCCGCCGTGGATGGCATCACCCAGAGCACCGGCAGCACGACCCCCACCCGTAAGAGCAGCACGGTCACGGATGATGACCGCAAGCGCCGTCAGGATCTGCACAACCAGCGCATCCAGCAGGCCAAAGAGGAGGCCGCAGCGGCCAAGGCAGCAGCCGCCACTATCACCAAGTCCGCCAGTTCTGCCGCCGCTGCCGTGAACACCTCCGGCAAAAAAGCGGCCTCCAGCGCAAAGCAGACCACCGCCGAAGTGGTCAAGTCCATCTCGGACACCACGACCGAGATCGACGGCAAGATCACCCGCACCACCGAAAACATCACCGAGACTTTGTCCAACGGCAAGACCCAGCAAAAACAGGTCATCACCGAGACTTCCCGCCAGATGGTGGAGGGCGTCCTGAAGGACATCAAGACCATCACCGAGGTGGACGAGAAGGGCCAAAAGACCGTCAAGCAGACCATGGAGACGGTGCGAGAGGTGGCAAAGACCGTCACGGCCACCACTTCCGGCATCGTGGACGGCATCGAGACCAGCACCAAGACGGTGACCGAGACCCTGACCGACGGCACCAAGACCCAGAAGCGGGTCATCACCGAGACCTACGACGACGTGGTGGACGGTGCCCTCGTGACCGTGGAGCGGGTCAAGACCATTGCCGCCGACGGCACTGAAGAGGTGGCCGAGACCATCAAAGAGGCATCCATCAAGAGCTTCGACGACCTGTGGAAGGAGCTGCAGACCCACGCTGACACCGGCCTGCTGGGTACCTTCGATGACCTCTACACCGCCGTCAAGAACAAGGACTGGAAGTCCATCGGCCTGTGGGCGGCAAACGCCATCTACGGCGGCCTGACCGCCGACCAGAAAAAGCAGGTCAACGACTTTGCCCTCGGTCTGGTGGACAAGCTCAACGAGGCACTGGGCAACGCCCAGACGGCCCTTGTGCAGAAGGGTATCGACATCGGCGCCCAGATCTGCAAGGGGCTGACCAGCGGATTTGATGAGGTGTGGACGCAGGCCAAGACCCTCGGCACCACTCTCACCGGCATCTTTAAGGGCCTGAAAGCCCCCTTGAGCAGCGCCGCGCTGGCCATCAGCCAGGGCCTGTCCGGCGGTCTGCTGTCCAGCTTCCCGGCCATCTACGCTGGCGTGGGCACCATGGTGGGAACCATCGGCGCAGCCTTTGAGGGCATGATGACGGCCATTGCCTCCGCCCTGAACGCAACGGTTTTCGGTATTCCCATGGGCGTGATCGTAGCCGGTGCCGCCGTGGCGCTGGGTATCGCCATTGCGGCCATCTGCGCAAGCCTCGGTGCCTCCAGAAAGAGCAAGCCCAGCCCCGGCGGGGGCAGCACCTCCGGCGGGGCTGGTTCCGGCGGCCTGGGCAGCGTGGATATCACCACCGGCACCGGCAGCCTGGAGGACGCCATCAACGCCAACACCAAGGCGCTGGAAAAGACGAACGCCGCCCTTGCCGACATGATCCGGCAGGCGGGCACGCTGGTCCTCTCGGACAACATGCGGCTGGGCTCCACCGTAGCCGCCAGCGGCACCGCCCAGGTGGCCGCAGCCGCCAACAGCTACCACCGCGAGGGTGACACCAACATCACCCAGAACATCTACTCCAAGGCCCAGACGGCGGCAGACCTGCAGCGGGAAGCCCGCTGGGAAGCCGACCGCGCCAAGGCCCAGCGCCGATGAAAGGAGGACGCCAATGCTTTTTAAGGATCACTTAAAACTGGTCACAGACGCCGGTGCCGTCCTGCATCTGGGCTGGGACTACAACGCGCCCTACAACCTCGACCCGCTGAACGGCGTGGATGTGGACATCCAGACCGCGCAGGGCATCAACCAGACCGGCACCACCGTCGAGCGGCAGAGTGTGGCAGGCGTGTCCCGTACTCTGTCGGTGGTGTTCTGGGGCGGCCATGCCCTCGACAATGCCCGCAATTTTGCCCGCAAACTGCCCTACTACACCACCGGCACGATGTACTTCGGGGACGCATACTTCACCCGCTTTGTGGTGCAGAAAACGCCATACTTTTCCAGCTACACCGAGCCGCGCTGTGAGCTGATGCTGTACAGCCCCAAACCCTACTGGTACGGCCTGACCGCAACAGCCCGCGTGCTGGGCGGCTACCAGCCCGCGTTCAGCTTCCCGGTCTGCTACGACAGTCACACCTACGGCATCCGGCAGGACGGCGAGGCGGCAGTGCTGCGCAACCCCGGCAGCCTGCCGGTGCCCTTTACGGCAACCCTGCGCAGCACCATGCCGGTGGAGCACCCGCGCGTGGTAGACCTGCAGACCGGGGCCTTCATCGGCTTTGACCTGACCTTGCAGCCGGATGATACGCTGGACATTTACCGTTCCACCTCTGACCGGCTGGCCTGCACCCTGACCCGGGAGGGCGTGACCAGCAACATCTTTGCCAAGCTGGACGAGGACAGCACCCTGACCGAGCTGCAGCCCGGCGACAACGTTTTGTCCATGCAGGCCGACAGCGGCGCGGCCTATTTGCAGGCATCCGTGAGCTTTTACCCGATGGAGGCCGGTATTTTGCCGGAACCGCTATGAGACTGGACGTTTTAGACGCCGACACCCTTGTCCGCGTGGGCTGGGTGGACGTGTGGGTGTCCCTCTACTGGGACAGCCCGTATTACTCTGAGGGCGGCTTCACCTTGGAGGTAAGGCCGACCACCGAGAATTTGCAGCTGCTGACCGAGGGCCGGTGGGCAGCGACGAGACGCCCCGCATCCCGATGCGGATCTGCGCCCGCGCCAACCAAAATGGGGACTCGAACCTCGTGGTGAGCGGCTACCCGGCCACCTGGCTGCTGACCAAGCGGGCCAGCGCTGCGGTCATCAAGGGGCAGAACGCCGAGCAGGCCATGCGCAGCCTTGTGGCGGCGGCAAAGCCGTGGCCGAGGCTGGAGCTGGGCACCGAGTACGGCTTCGACACGACCTTCGACAAGCAGACCTCCGGCGGCACTGTCTTTGCGTACTGCCAGACCATCGGGCAGGCATGCGACCTTGGCTTCCGTATCGTGCTGGACGGCACCGGCGCAGACAAGCGCCTGCTGTTCGAGTGCTTCCGGCCCACCTTCGACCCCAACAACCGGTACAGCCCCAAATGGGGCAACCTGCTCAACGCAGGCTGGTCCTTTGCCGATACCGACTACGCCAACGTGGCCCTTGTGCAGGGGGCCGGTGAGGGCAGCCAGCGGGCCACCTGCTGGGTAGGCGATGTAGACAGCACCGGAGCCGACCGACGGGAGATCTACATCGACGCCCGTGACATCCAGCCCGACAAGGAAAAGGGCGAGACCACCGCCAGCCAGTCTTACCTCGACAAGCTGGCCGACCGGGGCGGACAGAAACTGTTGGCCCAGCTGCGCACCGGCAGCATCGAGTTTGACGTGGACGATGACACGCTGGCCGTGGGCGACGTGCTGCGCGTCAGCCTGCCCCAGCTGGGCTACACCGCCATGGTGCGGGTGGCCGACATCATCACCGAGAGCCAGTCCAGCGGCACCACCCGAACCATCCGGCTGGGCACGCCGAGCTGGCACAAGACGTAAAGGAGGGCTTATGGCCGATATCATCACCTACCCGGAAAACGGCATCACCTACGACGCCGACGACGCTTCTGGGTACCTCAGCACCCGGCTGAGCGGCGTATACAGCGCCGACGAGGACTTTGCCGTGACCGCAAACGGTGACCTGACCGTGACTGTCAGCGCCGGGCAGGCATGGGTGCGTCCGGCCCGCTTCCGGGGCCGCAGCGTCATCATGGAGCAGCCGGAGACGGTCACCCTGACCGCCGCCGACGCCGTGCGCAGCCGCATCGACCGGCTGGTGCTGCGCTACGACGCAGCCGCCAGAAAGACCCGCCTGCAGGTGCTGGAGGGCACCCCGGACAGCGCCAGCCCCACAGCGCCGGAGATCACTCGCACCGCGCTGGTGTATGACCTTTGCCTGGCCGAGATCCGCCGCCCGGCGGGCAGCACTGTGATCACCAGTGCCGACCTCACCGACACCCGGGCCGACGAGGCGGTGTGCGGCCTCATGCGAGACAGCGTCACCGGCATCCCCACGGCCCAGCTGGTGGAGCAGGCCAAGGCCAAGGTGGCCGGGCTGGAGGAGACCGCCACCGCCAGTGCTCAGGCAGCAGAGCAGTCGGCAGCAGCCGCCGCCAAAAGCCAGACCGCCGCTGCCTCCAGTGCATCCACCGCCACCACCCAGGCCCGGGCTGCTGCCAAAAGTGCCACCGCCGCCAGCACCAGCCAGTCGGCTGCGGCTGGCAGTGCCTCCACCGCCTCCGACAAAGCCCAGGAGGCTGCCAGCAGTGCCGATGCCGCCGCCCGGGATAAGACCGCAGCAGCAGGCAGTGCCTCTGCTGCCGCCACCAGTGCCAAGGCTGCCGCCCAGAGTGCCGCCGAGGCCAAGGCCGCCGCCAGCACCGATAAGACCCTGACCATGGACGGTGCCCCTGCCGACGCTAAGGCCACCGGCGACGCTCTGGCTCAGCGGTATACTAAGGAGCAGGCCGACGCCAAGTTCGGCGCGGCCTACACCCTGCCCACGGCGACGGCATCCCGGCTGGGCGGCGTGAAGGTAGGAGACTATCTGGACATCGCCCCGGACGGCACCCTGAGCGGCAAGACGCTCAATGATAAAATCGCCGCCGCCGTGGCGGCAAAGTCGGAGGCGCGGCTGGTGTGGAACTATGCCGGAGAAACGCCGAACCAGATCAAGCAATACAGCTATCAAATCCCGGATAACGTGGACTACCTGCACATCACTGTGGGTGCCAACCCGATCTACACGAACGACATTGCCCGCGGTAGCGCGGTGAGCGGAAAATTCGGCAGCGGTTCTGCATGGACAACCACTGCAGCCATTACTTTCCACGCAAACGGTACTCTACAATTCGAGTGCAACTCAAAGATTGTTTCCCAAGGCTTTGAATTCACCGGCTACCACTACCCCACCCTCGCGGACCTGCTGACGCAGGTGACCGCCGTGGAGAGCAGTGTCACCGATCTTCAGGTGGCCCTGTGCGAGCTGTACGAAGAAAAGGAGGAAAATTGATGGCGAAAATTTATGCAGCCCTGATCCGCAAGGGTATCAAGACGCTGGACGAGGTGCCCGCCCGTCTGCGCAGCACCGTGGAAGCCCTGCTGGCCGCAAACGGCATCTCCGCAGTATCCGAGCAGGACGAAGAAACAGAAGAACCTGACGAAACAGAAAGGACGTGACAAAATGGCAATCAAACAGTACAGCCTCGCCAAGGACGGTGCCAAGCAGCTGTCCCCGGCCTTTAAGGTGCGGGAGTTCCGGTGCCGCGACGGCAGCGACGTCGTGATGATCGACGAGAGCCTTGTGGTGCTTTTGCAGTGCATCCGGGAGCACTTTGGCAAGCCCATCACGATCACCAGTGGGTACCGCACGGCGGCCCACAACGCGGCCGTGGGTGGAGCCAAGAGCAGCCAGCACCTGCTGGGCCGGGCGGCAGACATCCAGGTGGCCGACACCCCCGTGGAGGATGTGGCCGCCTACGCCGAGAGCCTGATGCCCGCCTGGGGCGGCGTTGGCCGCTACCCCGTCAAGGCGGGCCGCGCCAAGGGCTGGGTGCATGTGGACACCCGGCCCAACAAGAGCCGGTGGGTGGGCTGATCGTCTCACGGCACACCGCTTTGAGACGATTAAAACGAAAATGAGACGAAAGGAGGAAACGACATGAAAGACACCTTTTGCATGGCCGTGGGGGCGCTGGGGGCCGCCATTGCCAGCCTGTACGGCGGCTGGGATGCGGCGCTGCAGACGCTGATCCTCTTTATGGCCGTGGACTACGTGACCGGCCTGATCGTGGCGGGCGTATTCCACGCCAGCCCCAAGAGCCGGACCGGCGCGCTGGAGAGCCGTGCGGGCTGGAAGGGACTGATCCGCAAGGGAGAGACCCTGCTGATCGTGCTGGTGGCCTGCCGGCTGGACGCCGTGATGGCAACCAGCTTTGTGCGGGACGCCGTGGTCATCGGCTTTATCTGCAACGAGACCATTTCCATCGTTGAGAATGCCGGATTGATGGGCCTGCCGATCCCGGCGGCGCTGACAAAGGCCGTGGACATTTTAAAGCAGCGCTCGGAAGAGCAGAAAGGAACCTGAACATGAACGCACACATCACGAAGAACAACAACATTTCCGCCGGCACCGTGGCACGCACCGCCGTGCTGGGCCTGGCCCTGGCAAACCAGATCCTCAGCGCCTGCGGCAAGCCGCTGCTGCCCATTGACAGCGCACAGCTGGAGCAGTGGGTGACGGCGGGCCTGACCTCGGCGGCGGCCATCTGGGCATGGTGGGAGAACAACTCCTTTACCAAAGAGGCGCTGGCGGCGGACAGCTATCTGGAGCAGCTGAAGAAGGGCGTGCACTAAGCTCAGCAGGTGCTTCCATTTTGTAAGCAACTATGCATAACTTAGCCGCTGCGGCGGCAGGGTGTACGCCTACATAGAGCAACAGCCCCGGGAACCATCTGGTTCCCGGGGCTGTCTTTGTTTGCAAGCGACCTATTCCGACATATTGCGACACATTAGGGCGCAATTGACACATCCCGACATTTTTCGGCTAAAGTGGGCGTGGAAGGATGTGTAAAAAATGACTACGACCGAAACGACAGACTTTGCACTCCGGGTGGCTGACATCTTGCGCCCGCTGGGAATCACCCGTAATATGAGAGCTTATCGCATTCTGCGGGATGCGCTGGCCCGGATCTATGAGCAGGAGGACAGGCTGGAGGCTGTACAGAAGGAAGTATATGAGCCACTGTCAGAACAATATCACTGCTACTGGACAGTCATTCAGAGCACGATTCGTCGAGCCGCACAGATCGCATGGAACACAAGCCCGGAACATGTGCAACAGCTGGCAGGCTACCCACTGACCGGCACACCGTCCGCGGTGCAGTTTTTGGTGATGCTGTACAATGCGCTGGTGAGAAGGGGTTAATGGAAGAGGGGACGGGTAAGAAGAAAATAAGAAGGAAAGACGGTGACGGAAAGGTTCGACTGGGGAAACATAAGGCGGACCATTCAGAGCCAACGATTTCATGTTAGAAATCGTTGGCTCTTTTTTGTTTTATCCCCGGGTCTCATTGAGGCTTGACCACAATTCTGGCCACAAGGGAGGCAAGGCAGCGTGCAGCTGCCCGGAAAGAATGAAAATGCAAAACCGCAGCCCCTGCCAGGCAAGATGCTCCGGCAGGGGCTGCGGTTTTCAGGTGTGGGAAGGGTCTGGCCTTAGTCCCGGTGGGTCAGCTTGTTCAGCAGCATGACTGCCAGCACCAGGACGCCCATGACCAGAAGGATGCCTACCATGCCGATGACCAGGATAGGCAGGGTAGCGGTCCAGGAAGAAAGATGAAGCATAGGGGTACCTCCTTTAAACCAGCAGGGTCAGGATCAGTCCGCCTGCAATGACGGAAGCGATCTGGCCCGAAACATTGACGCTGATGGAATACATCAACAGGAAATTCTGGGGGTCCTCCTCCAGACCCATCTTGTTGACCACCCGGCCGCTCATGGGAAAGGCCGAGATGCCGGCAGCACCGATCATGGGGTTCAGCTTTTTGCCCTCCGGCAAAAAGAGATTCAGCAGCTTGGCAAACAGCACGCCGCCAGCGGTGTCAAAAACAAAGGCCACCAGGCCCAGGGCCAGGATCAGCAGGGTGTCGGGCCGGACGAACTTGTCGGCGGTCATTTGCCCGGCTACGGTCAGACCCAGCAGGATGGTGATCAGGTTGGCCAGCACGTTCTGGGCCGTTTCGCTGAGGGCGTTCAGCACGCCGCATTCCCGCAGCAGGTTGCCAAACATGAGGAAGCCCACCAGGGCAACGCTGGCCGGGGCTACCAGCCCGGCAATAACCGTGACCAGGATGGGGAACAGGATCTTGGTGAGCTGGGTCACCTTGCCCTGCTGGTAGGGCATAGAGATGCGCCGCTCCTTGCGAGTGGTCAGCAGCCGGATCACCGGGGGCTGAACGATGGGCACCAGGGCCATGTAGCTGTAGGCTGCCACCATAATGGCACCCAGGTACTGGGACCCCAGGGTGTTGGCCACAAAGATGGCGGTGGGGCCGTCGGCGGCACCGATGATGGCAATGGAGGCGGCGTCCTTCAGGTCAAAGAAGAATCCGGACAAAAACAGGGTGAAAAAGATGCCGAACTGTGCGGCTGCGCCAAAAAGCATCAGCCAGGGCTTTTCCAGCAGCGGGCCAAAATCGATCATGGCACCGATGCCGATGAAGAGCAGCAGCGGGAACAGCTCGTTGGACATGCCCGCCTCAAACAGGGCCGAAATGGGGCCGACGGTCTCCCCCTGGGTGATGGCACCCGACAGGGGCAGGTTGACCAGAATGGCACCAAAGCCCATGGGCAGCAGCAGGCTGGGCTCCATCTTTTTTGCAATGGCCAGGTAGATCAGCAGGGCACCAATGGCCCACATCACCACCATCTGCCAGGTCAGGTTCCCAAAGTTGGAAAAAAGACTGCCAAAGGTGTTCAAAAGGTTCATGCTTGTTCATTGCCTCCTTGTGCTTGGGTGCCGGGGCAAGAAAAAAGACTTCTGCCACAGCACAGTGTCTGTGACAAAAGTCTCAAGCCAACACATGGCATCGGGCATTGCTGCCGTGATGACGCTGCCATGCAGCGGCGCACCCGGTCTAGGACCCGGTGCGCCGCCCTTTACTCCCTTTTATCAGGTCCATTAAAGCAGTCCCCGGCTGCCTCTGTCAAGGGGTAAAGGCAGTCTTTGCCAAATCTTATCTGCCCGTTACAGCTCATCGGGCTCCACACGGAGCATCCGGTAGCCCACCCCAACATGGGTCTGGACCAGGTGCAGGGACCCGGGCCGCTGCTCCGGGCAGAGATCCGGATCTGGGAACCAGGGGGCGCCTACCTCTTTTCTGCGCTTGGGGGAGGGGTTCTTCACGGCGCGGTCGCAGCAGACCACCAGCTCCAGGTGCTGCAAGGCCCACAGATCCTCCAGCGGGTTTTCGCGCGTCACGATGAAGTCTGCGCTCTTGCCGGGCGCGACTGTATGTAGCATTGAGGGGGTTGTAGCAAGTATCATTATATTTTAAGAATCGCACCTGTAAGGGTGTTGTACGCGATGGTTTCGGAATAGCTGCTGTGGAAGTTGAGATTTTCGTTGCTGCTTAAGAAAACATTGCATTTTGAGACGAAAAGGATATACTTATACTGGAGAAATCTATTTGATGGACAGGAGATTTCATATGATTTTGAGCGCAAAGAAATATGTGGCAGCGTTACTGGTTTTTGTATGCGTGTGTATGATATTTTCTCCCCTGACTGCATATGCAGCCGAGGACAGTTCGCAGCATGAAACTGTCAAAGTCGGTTTCTTTGCCATGGATGGTTATCATGTGATGGATGAAGAAGGCAACCGCAGTGGGTATGGCTATGATTTTCTTCGGCTGATGGCCCGTTATTGGGATGTAGATTACGAATATGTCGGATATGATAAGAGC
>ENA-ORKV01001777-ORKV01001777.1-human-gut-metagenome-genome-assembly--contig:-NODE-1777-length-14737-cov-2.638813_pt1 | contig 14737 bp, 14 predicted proteins | sample MGYA00243058_ERZ508805 | MGnify/ENA primary metagenome ERZ508805 (study PRJEB26277, sample SAMN04329770) | human gut metagenome | biome: human-associated habitat | host: Homo sapiens | place: USA... | reverse complement strand
CGCGGTTAGCCGCGTGATGAAGCCGCACTATTGGGACAGATGGAAGGCAGACCGGATAAAAAGCCAGTCCGTCGCCAACTTGGTAGTGGATTGGGTTTGGGCTTCGGGAAAGAACGGCATTACCGGGGTACAGCGAATTTTAGGGGTAAGCGTGGACGGCATAGTAGGCGAAAAGACCTTAGCCGCGATAAACGGAAGGAACGCCCGCGAACTGTTTGCAGACATAAAACGCGCCCGTATTTCCTTTATTGAAGGAATTATAAAGCGCGACCCTTCGCAAATGGTTTTCAAGAAAGGATGGTTATCCCGGCTTAATTGTATAAACTACGGAAGCCTTACCCTTAACAAGAAGGGGAAGGACAAAATTCTAAATTTCACAGACGTATGAGAAGATTTGTTTTAGCCATGCTTTCCCTATTCTTGCTTCTGTTGGTTTTCGGGTGCGCAAGTACCCGAAGTACCCGTAAGGGAAAGCTGGCGGCGGAAAGCCAGCTAACAGCAACTACGGAAGGAAGCCGGAGAACGGAAGACCGGACAACCACCAACACTACGGCTACTACCGGAAGTAACGAGAAGCAGAACATAGTTATAGAGTTTACAAAAGTGGAGTATTACCCGGAAGGACAAAAGCCGAACCGCTTTGCAGAACAGTTTCAAAAAGCCGACAGCGCGTTTAATGAAGACATGCGCAAGGCATTGGAGATGGCAAACGGAGAGCCTGCCCGGAAAGCCAGCGAAACGGCAGAAGGGCAATCAGACACCCCCCTGCGGCATAATACGGATTTGTTCCCGGCTATTGAAGGATTGAAGAAACCGCCTAACGTAAAGTCGCTGACTACCGGACGCATCGTTATAAACGGCGATAAGCAAAAAACGACAGAAACAAACGTTACTACCGCTACGGAAACGGAAGTTACCGAAACGCAGAAGACGACGGCGGAAGCGGAAACAAAAGAAACCGCGCAGACCGAAGAAGAAAAGTACCCGAAAACGAACCCGTTTCTTTGGGTACTTAACGGGATAGGGTTAGCGGCGGTTCTTGCGGCGGGCTTTTACATCCGCTATAAAATTGTTAAAAATAGAAAAAGAAACAATATATAACGAAAAAATCTCTAAATAAGAAATTTACATTGACTGAGAGAAGAGTAAAACATATAATAAAGGTGGAGGTGTATAAGAATGTTAGTAAAAGTAAGTGTTGAAAATTTTAAATCTTTTGATAAAGCAGCAGAGCTGACAATGATTTCCTCAAATAAAATACGAACAAATGCAAATCACAGGTTAAAGATAAAAAGTACCCAGTTATTAAAATATGCAGTAGTTTATGGAGCAAATGCATCTGGAAAGACCAATTTGGCATTGTTCTTTAAATTTTTTAAAGATAGTGTCTGCAATGGTATTCCGATAGAAGCTACACAGATGTTTTGTAAGAATCGGCAGGAGAATAAGGAACGAGAAAGTAGTTTTGAAATTCAGATTACTGTAGGTGACAAATTTTATGCCTATGGTTTTTCTGCAGTTTTAAGCAGACGAAAAGTAACCGGAGAATGGTTATATGAATTATATCAGAATGGTTCAGCAAAATGTCTCTTTGAACGAGAAGGAAGTAAACGTCCGGTGTTAAATGATGGTATTACGCTGACAAACACAGAAAAAAATAAATTTGAAACCTATGCAGATGATTTTGAAGGAAATGAAACATCTTTGTTCCTGACAGAAATGAATCGTGGAAAAAAATATAGCACACGATCTAAATTATTGTTCTTCCGGGATGTATATGATTGGATTCAGAATCATATTTCGATTATCACACCGGATACGCCATTGATTGATTTGGAATATTATTATGATGATAATTCGCTGAAGCTGATTAACAAATTGATCAAAACATTTGATACGGGTATCAGCCAGGTAAAAATTGAAGAAATTACATTGGATGAGTTATCAAATGCATTGCCGAAATCAGTATTTGATAAGATGATGCAGCATGTAAAAAATAGAATGGAAGAGCAGGAAGAACCATCATTCAGAATGACGATGAGGTCGAAGGAAACTTTCTTTAATATCGAAGTTGAAGGACATTCTGAACCGAAGGTCACAACAATCCGGTTGCATCATAATAAGTCATTTTATGAGTTCGGTTTTGATGAAGAGTCTGATGGAACAAGAAGATTATTCGATTTGATGGATATGCTGTTGAATAAACGAGAAGATGTTCTTTATGTTGTGGATGAATTGGAGAGAAGCTTACATCCGAAGCTGACAGAACGATTTTTGCAATTGTTTATGCAGCTACATGATGAGCAGCGTATGCAGCTATTGTTCACTACACATGAATCATCCATTATGGATCAGGCTATTTTTAGAAGGGATGAAATCTGGTTTGTAGAACGTAACGCAGAAAATGCAAGCTCTATTTATTCCTTAGATCGTTTCAAGGAGAGGTATGATAAAGTGTTGAGCAAGGCATATCTGGAAGGAAGATATGGTGCGATACCGGTATTTTCAACATTCGACTTTAGAGAGGAGGAGTAGCCTTGGCTCCAGTAAGAAGTTATACGAATTGGAATAGCAGAACTACAGATGAAGAAGAACAGATTGAGCCTTATCGTAAGTACTTTTTCATATGTGAGGGTGCAAATACTGAAACATGGTATTTCAAAAAGTTAATTGATATCCGAAAAGAGTTAAATATTCATCCATTGATCGATATCCGGTTACTTGAAAAAACAGAGGGAGACAGGGACATTTCATTTCCAAGACGTTTGATTGAATTTGCAGAAAATCAGAAAGAAAATCCGGAAATAGCGTTTGATAAAGAACGGGATAAGATGATTGTTGTATTTGATGGAGATATTTTTGAAGAAAAAGTACTTGATTATGATGAACTAGTAGCAGAAGGTGAAAAGAATAATATATTAGCGGTCAGCAATCCGGCATTTGAATTGTTCCTGCTGTTGCATTATGAAAACTCATACGAAGATGATATTGAGCCAAATGCTGAACAGATTATCCAGAATGAAAAAGATGGACATCAGACATTTATCTATAAGCTGTTACTTGCCAGAACAGGAATCAATCCCAAAAAGAATTCTGCAATTGGAGAACTGGCGAAGAATATAGGGATTGCTATTGAGCAGGAAAAGAAAATCAATGAGGATATTCATCAGTGTAAGGGACAGATTACATGTAATATTGGTCGGATTATTGATGATATTCGGAATGATGATGGAAAATAAGTTGTTAGATGAAAAATAGGGGTGGAAAGATACAGTATGAAAGCAGATAATATAAAAAATATAATCAGTGACATAGATCATCTACCGTATAGAGCAATTTTATTTGATGGAACATGGGGAATTGGAAAATCTTATGCGGTAAATGAGGCATTAGAAGCAAATCCCAATGTTTGTAAAATATCAATGTTTGGTTTGAAAGACACTAGGCAAATATATCATGAAGCTTTATTTCAATTGGCTTTAAAGAATAATATTGGTGGGAAAATAGGTGAAATAGCTAATAATATTTTAGATGGCGCATCAAAAATCTGGGATAAAGTTGGTCAGGCAAAGGAAGCAGTACAAAGTATAGTCAATGAAAGAGAAATGTTTCTATTATTGTCAAAAGAGTTTACTTCTGTTCATATTATTGTAATAGATGACTTGGAAAGAATGAGTGATGACATAAATTTGGAAGATATATTTGGAATTATAGAAGAACTCAAGCAATGTAATTATGTAAAAGTTATTGTGATTGCGAATACAGATGAAATACAATCGGACAAAAAAGTTGTATTTGAAAAGTATAATGAAAAGGTCATTGAAAGAATATATCATATTACAGAACGTGCAGAGAGAGTGACATGGAGTAAAATGAATATCCATGCAGACTTTGTTGAAAAATTCTTGGAAATCCATAAAGTCAAAAATTTACGGACGCTCGAAAAGGCGCAACGTTTTTTTGAAGATGTAAAATTGTTTTGTAATAGTGACATGAGTGAGCAATTTAAAGAAGAATTAAGGTTAATATGCTTTGCTGTTGTTGTGGAGAGTATAGAAAACTTGTACTATAAAGAAATTGATTCTGATAATACTGATTCTGTAGAAAAAATGACAAATACGATTGGAAATATGCTTCAGCATAGAATTGGCAGATATCTTTATGGAATAAAGCGTAGTACAAATTTGGTAGAAATGATACTGAAATATTATGAGGAAGGGGTACTAAATGAAGAACAATTGGAGGCTGAATACAAGTTATTTCTTAATTCAGGAGATAAGCCTAACTATTATAAGTCAGATGAGGAAATAAGGAGTGTATTACCTATTTTAAGAGAGAAAATGCTTGAAGCAAAGAGTTTAGCAGAATTAAATGAATTTGCAGATGCGTATGTTGTTTGGAGTGATGTTTTAGAGGAAAATAATGAAAGTGTTTTATCAGAATATAGAAATATTTTAGAAGAAATGCTGGAAAAAACTGTCTTGATTTGTTTCACATGTCATCGGAAAAGACAAAAAGAATATATCAAGAAGAAAATAAAGAAATGATGAAATTTTTAATAGAGACATATGTGGGATATTTGAAAAAAACAACTCATGGGAAAAAGGCTTATGAGTATTCATATAAACTTAGAAATAATTTTGATAGTAGTTATTATCATGATATTATCATATCAGAGATAGACAATTTGTATAATAAAATTTCTTTTCCAGTAGACAATGTGGATGAGGATAGATATCATACGTGTTATAATATTATGTATGTTTTGTATCATTCAGATGCTGAAAAATTCTTGCAGTATTGTGAAAAAATAAAAGAAGATTGTGATAATATGTCAAGACATAGAATAGAAGTTTTGGTCGAAGAAATAGTAAAAAAATAGAAATAAAATCTACATAGCTAGATGGTTCCAACTCAAGGAATCACCTGGCTATTTTCATGCCCGGATATTATCCCCAATAATATCAATCCAAGGCAGGAAAGGAGATGAAAATTATGCCATATATACCACCATCAGTTGTGCAAGAGGTCAAGCGGATGGACTTGCTCACATACCTGAAAAATTATGAACCATACGAATTGGTTCACTTTTCTGGTAACACCTACACTACCAGAACACACGATAGTTTGAAAATATCAAATGGGAAATGGATGTGGTGGAGTCAGAGAACCGGTGGCAGATCAGCACTGGATTATCTGATCAAAGTAAGAGGATACAGTTTTTTAGAGGCGGTTGAATTGCTTGCAGAACGGGCAAATATTCAGCCGTCTCTTTCTGTATCTGAGAATGTTCCGATGGAGAAACAGTTACTGTTACCAAAGAAGAATCAAGATGATCAGAAAGTGATTGCGTATCTTTCAGGACGTGGGATTGATAAGGAAATCATTCAGTTTTGTTTAGAGTCCGGAAGAGTTTATGAAAGTGCATTTCATCACAACGCGGTGTTTGTAGGGATGGATGAGAAAGAAAATCCGAAATATGCAGCTATTAGGGGAATCGGAACCAGTTTTATCGGAGAAGCAAATGGAAGCGATAAGAATTACTCTTTTTCCATTTTTACAGAGAAACCCAATGATACGGTGCATCTGTTTGAGTCAGCCATTGATCTGCTATCTTATGCAACATTGCAGAAATTGGAGGGGAAGGAGTGGAGAAAAGAACATTTATTGTCACTGGCAGGTGTCTATCAGCCAGCAAAAGAAATTGAAAAAAGTAAAGTCCCTGCTGCGTTGGCAAGAGCACTAAAAATACATCCAGAGGTGAAGACAATCGTTCTGCATTTGGACAATGACCGTATTGGAAGACTTGCCACAAAAGCAATTTCTACAGTACTTCCGAAGCAATATCAGGTAAAAGATGTACCGCCAAAACAAGGAAAAGATTACAACGATCGGGTCTGCATCAAGTTAAATCTGGCAATTACAAAGCGGGAAAAAAGCACGAAAAAGAGTATGCCTGGTCATGAAAAATATGAGAGATAGAAGGTGAAAAAAGATATGAAAATTGCAAGATATGAGCTGAAGGTTGTGCATAAGAAAGAGTTGATTTTGACGATGGAAGATGATGTGGACAGTGAAGAACTGTTGAAGATTTTTCTGGAAACACAGTTGAAAGAAGAAAAAGAACAGGATGAATTGCTTGGAATTATTGCTGAAAAAGTGTCAGAAGAAGACTGTACGGAGCAGTGTGGAAGTTGTCAAAAGTATTGTCCGGCAAGTGAAGAATGTATGGCAACTGATGAAAATGTACGATGCACAAAGTGTGAATACTTGTGTGAAACTTGCGGGATTTGTGAATTGAAAGAATAAAAAAAGCAAGTGCTTTTTCGGCAAGTAAATCTTCTGATACCCGGAACAGTGAGACGGGTGCAGAAGAATACACAATACCAGCAAGCAACGCCTTTGGATTGCCACACAGGTTTCCTGTCTGGCAGTCTGCGGCAGCTTGTCAGGGAGAATCCCTGAAACCCTCAGAAAATGGAAAAGGAGAAAGTAACAATGTTGAAGTTTATTTGTGGAGTATTAGTAGGTGGCATTATAGGAGTAGTGTTGATGTGCTTGTTGCAGATTAACAAGATTCAGTAGACAAAAAGAAAGGAGATACAAGATGCAGGTTGAAGTATCAATGAAAGACAAGAAGAAAGCAGAAAGACGATATCAGGAATATTTAAAGAAAATGAACAAGAAGAAGGGAGAACAGAAGAAATGATTGCAAAAGAAATGATAGCAGAAAAGGTATTTGCGGAAGGTGTAGCAAAAGACATCCGGAATTTTCTTCCAGCTAAATATGAGAATGCAGAATTTCAGGTAATGCAGATGAATAAAAATAATGGAGTCCAGATGGTAGGAGTACAGGTAAGACTACAGGAAGAAAATGTGTGTCCAGTTGTTTATGTAGAGCCGTTTTTCAATGAAATACGTCTGGGTGAACCTGTTGAGAAAGTGATGAATGAAATTGCAAAATGCATGGAAGAAGCAGGCAATGTTCCGTTTTTGCACAGTGGTATCAACCCAATGGATTATGATTCAGTGAAGGAGCATCTGGCAGTGATGCTTGTGAACACCCAGGCAAACAAACGAATGTTACAGGAAATGCCTCATGAAAATATCGAAGATCTGTCGGCTATCTGTTATGTGGATTTTCCGGTAGAGTCTAACGATGGAAAAGCGACTATGAAGGTGAAAAATGAACATCTTAAGATGTGGAATGTGGATGCAAAAGAAATGTTCCATCAGGCCAGAGCAAATACCCAGCCTGTAAATACACCGATTCTTCAGTCAATGGACGAAATGATGTTGAGTATTTTTAATGAAGAAGGACATGCAACAAATTTATTAGATGAAAATGTTGATTTTGGATTTCGTTCACATGATATGTTGTATGCACTTACGAATGTAGAAAAGCAATATGGGGCATCTATGATCACGCAGCCAGAAGTTTTAAATAAATTGGAACAGCTTTTTCCAGAAGGATTTTATGTGTTACCGTCATCTGTGCATGAAGTTCTGATCGTTCCGGATAATGGAGAGATGGAACCGAAAATGCTTGGTGAAATGGTACGGGAAGTAAATAAAAATGAAGTGGAACGGCAGGAAGTCCTTTCAGACAGAGTTTACAGCTACGATAAAGAAAAACACCAGATTCGCCAGGAACCAGATTCTATACAGAAAGTAAAGGAGATGGAGCGTTGAGAAAACGTAATGTAGCAATCCTTTTTCGATTGAACAAAAAAGAAGCAGAGGTATTGGATAAGAAAGTAAAGAAAAGTGGACTGAACCGGGAAGCTTACCTGAGACAGTTGATTTCCGGTGTTGTTCCAAGAGACGCACCGCCACCAGATTATTATTCCATGATGCGGGAACTTCATAAGATTGGAAATAACTTAAATCAGATTGCACAGAAAGCACATGTGTTAAATGTGGTAGATGTGCAGCGTTACGATAAGGAAGTGCGGAAGTTCAATGAAGCAGTCCGTAAGATTACAGAAGCAGTGATACTTCCAGAGAAAAATGAATCATGGCAGTGACATCAATCTGGAGCATCAAGGGGTGGATTGGAAAAGTAATCAATTATGCGGAAAATCCAGATAAGACCAAAGAACAGACGAGCCAAGAACTGATTTCAGAAAGTGAAACCGGGCAATTACAAGGACTTAATGATGTGATTACCTATGCGGTGAATGCAGAAAAGACCAGACTGAGACAATCTAAATCAATGGAAATGGAAGTTGTCGGAGAATCGGAAGAACTGATGGAACAGTATGTATCGGGACTTAATTGTGCACCGACAACCGCCAGAGAAGAAATGATTGCAGTCAAAAAGCGTTTTGGAAAGGAGGACGGAATTGTTGCGTTTCATGGCTACCAGTCTTTTGCACCGGGAGAATGTAATCCGGCAATGGCACATGAGATTGGAAAGAAGCTGGCAGAAGAATTGTGGGGCAGTCAGTATCAGGTATTGATTGCGACTCATTTGGATAAGGCGAATCATCTGCACAACCATTTTGTGGTGAACTCAGTTTCATTCATTGATGGGAAAAGATACCACAGGACAAATCAGGATTATTGTGATATGCGAATGGTGTCGGACCGGTTATGTAAAGAATACCAGTTATCGGTTGTGAGGCAGCCAGAACAGGGAAAAGGAAAACATTATGCCGAGTGGCAGGCAGAACAGGATGGGAAGCCGAGTTATCACAGCATGGTAAAGGCAGATGTTGACGAGGCAATCCGAAAGGCGAGGACTGAAAAACAGTTCTTTTTTTATTTGCGGGAAAAAGGATATTCTTTTAAGTTCGGGAAAGACATTACCATTCGTCCGGAAGGGCGGGAGTGTGGTCTGAAGTTAAAGCGGAATTTTGGAGAGAATTATTCACTGGAAGCAATCAGGGTTCGGATTCTGGAAGAAAATGAATTACCTGCCGAGAAGAAATTTCCGGTTCAGAGGCATTACCGGATTCGGGTATCCGGCAACTTCAAGCAGACAAGAAAAATCGGAGGACTTCGGGGATTGTATCTGCATTACTGTTATCTTTTAGGAATCCTACCGAAGAATCGCCCGTCAATATCTGCTAAACAGGTGCATGTATTGTTCCGGGAAGATTTATTAAAACTAAATACCATTTCAAAAGAGACGAAGCTGCTCTGCCATTATCACATAGATACTGCAGAGCAGCTTTTTTCGTTGAAAGAAAGTTTGCAGAAGAAAATGGAGCAGTGTGTGGAGGAGCGGCAGCACCTGCGTTATAAGATCCGGGCAGACAGACCGGAAGAAGAAATACAGGAAATGAAGGAGCAGATAAAAGTTCTGACAGAGAAAATTGGAACGCTCAGAAAGGAGGCAGCACTTTGTGATGGAATCGCCGCACGTTCCAAGGTAATCGAAGAAAAATTTAAGATGGTGCGGGAAGAAAAAGAGAAGAAGGAGGAACAAAGCCATGAACACATCAGGCGAAGCCGCTGATCAGGTGGTACGAATGTCGTTGGAAGTCGGTGAAGCAGCATTGAAGATCAGTGGCACAGGAGCGAAGCATCTGGCAGTGATGCTGTATGCAGTCTTAAAAGAGAAGAAAAAGACAAAAGGCAGAGTAAGACTTGAAACATTGGTTAAATCAGGTAGACCACTGACGGTATTTTCAGTGAAAGAAAGTGATCTGAAACAATTTGTTCAGGAAGCAAAACGATATGGCGTGTTGTACTGTGCAGTCCGAAATCCAAGAGGAAGCAGTGACGGACTGGTAGATGTGATTGTAAAGGAAGAAGATGCACCAAGAATCAACCGTATCGTAGATAGATTCCAGTTTGCATCTGTAACAGAAGCAGCGAAGATTAAGACGGAAATTGAGCGGACACGTGCAGAAAAAGCAAAAGCCGGAAAATCAGAGAAGCAGGAAAAGAAGCCGGAAAAAGTACAGGTTCAGCAAGAAAAACAGGGACAGGCAGAGCCGGAAAAAGATTATCCGCAGAAATCCAAGGAGGATCAGCTTATGGACGAGTTGTTTGGAGAGTCGGTGAAGAAAGAGGGTAAGGAGCAAAACCTCTCTTTGGCAAAGACGACCAAATCCCGTCTGTCCGAGCCTACCTCAAAGAAGCAAGAGAAAACCGCAGAGGGTACTTCTAAGTTATTTACCCCGGAAAAACCAGAGAAACCATCGGTCAGAAAGGAACTTCGGGAAATACAGAATGCAAGGAAGAAAGAAGCGGAGCGGCGTGAGAATAGAAATGATCCGGTGAGAAATCAGGGAAATAAAGACCCGAATCAGATTCGCCACCAGCAGCCACAACAGAAACGAAAACCAAGGAAAGGGAAAGAGAGGTAAATTTTATGGATAATAGTTTTGATTCTTTATTAAATGCATCGGCTGTACCACAGGATGAAAAGGTACAGGCATTTATTGCAGAAAGCAGAAATAACAGGAATCGCTGCTATGAGTTGTCAGAGCAGGTAACCGCACAAGTGGCAACGGATGGGAAAATGCTGCAGAAGTATCTGGATGTACAGAGTACCTTTGATCGATATACTACCAATAATGCACTTCTGATTCTGGCACAAAGACCAGATGCACAGAAATTAGGTGACTATGGATACTGGAGAGATCATGGATTTTATTTAAAACGTATGGAACGACAGAATCCAGTTCTGATTTTAGAGCCGGGAAAAACATATAAGCGTGAAGATGGTACAGTTGGAAATTATTATAATGCGAAAAAGCTATATGATATTTCTCAGACAACAATGTCCGATACAACAATTCAAAAGTCAGAATATGAAGAACATGATTTAATCCGGGCGTTAGTCAGTACCCCTCCGGTAAATATTGTTGCAGCAGAACCAGAACAGATGCCGGATGAAAAAGGAGCATTTTTTAAACCGGAAGAAGGTTGTATTTATGTAAGAAAAGGGATGAGTGCACAGGAAATCTTTCAGAATCTTGTGCCGGAATTGGTATTTGCCGGATATGCGGATGGAAATCCACACTATGATAAAAATGAAGATGCATTTCATGTATCGTGTGCGTCTTATATGTTGTGTAAAAAATATGGAATGGATACCAGTCGATATAATTTTTTACATGCACCAGAGTTTTTTGAAAAAATGGAGACTCAGAAAGTGAGAGTGGAACTTTCCAGAGCCAGAGATGCAGCGAATACAATTTCTGCAAGAATGGCAAAGGTACTGGATCAGAATCGGAATGCAACTTACCGACAGTCAGAGGATGAAAAAAACGGGCAAGACAGTTCTGAAAATGTGAAAGATAAGAAAGAAAATCCAGAGCCTGAAAAGAAAGAACAGAAATCCAGAGGACAACATAGAAAAGAAGCACGCTAGAAAAATTCGGGAAAGGAGAATGCAAAATGAGCAGTGATACGATTACGTTAGAACTGGATAAATATGAGAGTGGCGTAGTGTTCCATTCCCTAAAGGACAAGCGGAATCAGATGCTGAAAGAGGGAAAAGATACGGAGCTTGTCGATGACGTTTTAATGAAAGTCATTGAGAAAATCGAAGTACCGTCGGAGAAGGAAAAGCGAGGACGCAGAAGCCATGAAGAACGATGATGAGCAGAGCAGTCTGATGTTGGCGGTAATTGGAATTATCCCGGTTATCTGGTTTGCGTTACTTGTCGCACCTTATCTTTCGTCTGGTCTTATGGGGATTCTGGATGGAGTCCCGGAAGCAATGAACCATCCGTTTTTCATTCGGTTATGTGGGGACAGTGTAAAAACTGTCCTTATTTTTTTGCTGTCTTACGGCATGGAAATCGGGATTTATATTTCTACCAAGAAACATTACCGACGAGGTGAAGAACATGGTTCTGCTAAATGGGGAAATGTGAAGAAAATAAATCGCAGATACAAGGAGAAGCGGTTTACAAAAAATAAGTTGCTGACCATGCATGTGCAGATCAGTTATAACATGAGGAAACATTTGCGAAATGTATTGACGGTTGTAATTGGCGGTTCTGGTTCCGGAAAGACTAGATTTTTTGCAAAGCCGAATCTGATGCAGGCGAATACTTCTTTTGTGGTTTTAGATCCAAAAGGAGAAAATCTAAGAGATACTGGGTATCTTCTGGAAGAAAAAGGATATGAGGTAAGAGTGCTTGACCTGATCAACATGGAAAAGAGCCATTGCTATAACCCGTTTGTATATCTGAAGGACGATAACGATGTGCAGAGATTGGTAACGAACCTATTCAAAGCGACTACACCCAAGGGAAGTCAGTCAAACGATCCGTTTTGGGATACTGCAGCTTCCATGCTGTTGCTGGCACTGATTTTCTATTTACAGTATGAAGCACCAGAGGAAGAACAGAATTTTCCGATGGTAATGGAAATGTTACGTGCCGGAGAAGTCAGAGAAGACGATGACCAGTATCAGTCACCACTTGATGAATTATTTGAGCGGTTGGAAATGAAAAATCCAGAACACATTGCAGTGAAGTATTACAAAGATTATCACTCTGGTAGTGCAAAAACATTAAAGTCCATTCAGATTACACTTGCAGCAAGACTTGAGAAATTTAACTTATCCAGTCTGGCAGCACTGACCGCAACGGACGATTTAGACCTGCCATCACTGGGAGAGCGAAAAGTGGCTTTATTCGCGTTAATCCCGGACAACGACACCAGTTACAACTTTCTGGTGTCAATTTTGTATACCCAGTTATTTCAGCAGTTGTTCTATCTGGCAGACCATAAATATGGAGGGAGACTTCCGGTTCATGTGCATTTCCTCATGGACGAATTTGCAAATGTTTCACTGCCTGATGACTTCGATAAGATTCTGTCTGTGATGCGTTCCAGGGAAGTGTCAGTCAGTATTATTTTGCAGAATCTGGCGCAGTTAAAAGCATTGTTTGAGAAGCAGTGGGAAAGCATTATGGGAAATTGTGATGAATTTTTATATTTAGGCGGCAATGAGCAGGGAACACATAAATATGTCAGCGAACTTCTTGGCAAGGCAACGATTGACACGAACACCTATGGAAAGTCAACGGGACATTCCGGGAACTATTCCACCAATTATCAGAATACAGGGCGGGAGCTGATGACACCCGATGAAGTTCGCATGTTGGATAACCGATATGCGATTCTTTTTATTCGTGGAGAAAGACCAATTTTAGACGAGAAATTCGATATTTTAAAACACCCCAATGTGGGACTTACAACTGACGGGAATGGAAAGCCGTATCTGCATGGAGCAGTTGACCGGGCAGTGGCAAGTATCTCACTGGGAGACAGCTTAGAAGGTGAACTCACAGACGATTCACTGGAATCGGAAGATTACGAATTATTATCCGATGAAGATCTGGAAGAAATCATACAGAAATATCAGTAAATCCAAGAAAAATATATAGGAGGCTATCAAAAAAATGAAGTTAGATATGCGAAAGAAGCAGGAGAAGAAAGAAATAACAAAATCAACGAAGAAGCTGCCAATGACAGCAAAAATGAAACGTGCCATTGCAGTGTATATTGCAATGGTACTGATTATGACAGCAGGAGCAAGTACCGTATTTGCGGCAGACGATCCACTGACCGTTATCAATAATCTGTCTACATTTATCTTTGGACTGATTCGTGCCATCGGCATGATTTTACTGGGATTTGGAATTGTGCAGGTTGGTTTATCACTGAAATCTCATGATCCAAGCCAGAGAGCAAACGGATTTTTAACGTTAGCAGGCGGTGTAATCATTACATTTGCAAAAGAAATCCTGAATCTGATTACAGGTTAAGAAGAATAGGAAATAAGGAAACGGGACGGTGCAGGTACGAAAGGAATCGCACCGCCCAGGCTAAGACAGGAGGTGTTTAGAAGGTGTCAGATAACTGGGTAGTACAGAACTTGCAAAATGCCTTGGATACCTGGAACAGCAAACTTGCAGAAATCTGGCAGATACTCACACAGTCGCCGGAGACCTTTAAGGGTGGAGGTATCTGGCAGGTGATTGTGCAGATCCATGGAGCATTGCAGGCAATCGGCTATGCCTTGTTAGTGCTTTTCTTTGTAGTCGGAGTGGTCAAGACTTGTGGAAGTTTTACAGAGGTAAAAAGACCGGAACATGCATTGAAAATTTTTATCCGTTTTGCGATTACAAAAGGCGTAGTCACGTATGGACTGGAGCTGATGATGGCATTATTCAATATCATACAAGGAGTGACCAGTACGATTATGCAGACCGCAGGATTTGGAAGTACGGAAGATACCGTTTTACCGGACGAAATCATAGAAGCGGTAGAAGATTGTGGATTTTTTGAAAGTATTCCTCTATGGGCGGTGACGTTGATCGGTGGACTTTTTATTACAGTTTTGAGCTTCATTATGATTATGAGTGTATATGGAAGATTTTTTCGATTATTCCTATATACAGCAATTGCACCGATTCCGTTATCTTCCTTTGCAGGAGAGCCGAGCCAAAATATTGGAAGAAGTTTCTTGAAATCCTATGCAGCAGTGTGTTTGGAGGGAGCAATCGTGGTACTTGCCTGCATTATATTTTCATTGTTTGCATCATCACCGCCAGTTGTCAATCCAGATGCAGCAGTAGTCACTATGGTGTGGAGCTATATTGGAGAGTTGATTTTCAATATGCTTGTACTGGTCGGTGCGGTGAAGATGTCAGACAGGGTAGTGAGGGAAATGATGGGATTATAAAAAACAGAGTATGTATGGTAAGAAACCGTACATACCCTGTTGTATGTTATGAGCCTATTCTACAATGTCTTTGCT
>ENA-ORKV01001758-ORKV01001758.1-human-gut-metagenome-genome-assembly--contig:-NODE-1758-length-14937-cov-2.241319_pt1 | contig 14937 bp, 17 predicted proteins | sample MGYA00243058_ERZ508805 | MGnify/ENA primary metagenome ERZ508805 (study PRJEB26277, sample SAMN04329770) | human gut metagenome | biome: human-associated habitat | host: Homo sapiens | place: USA... | reverse complement strand
TGACGCGGCGGGAATTTCCATCCCGTATAACCAGCTCGATGTCCACATCTGCCCGGAACCGGCGAACAAAAAAGCCGGAAAAGGCGATAAATAAAGGATATTTTGAAAATTAACCCTTGCAATTGCACGGAAAAGGTGCTATAGTAAAGTTGTTAATAAGTGACTGTTAAGGAGTGGACGATTTCGTCCACTCTTTCTTGTGTACAGGGAAATGAAAGAATTTTTCGAAATTTTCCCTGAATCAAAAAGGTGGTGAGGATTTGAGCAGAAGAGAAGAATACGAACAGAAGGCAGAAGAACTGATCACTCCGATTGTAGAAGCCAATGGTTTTGAACTGGTGGATGTGGAGTATGTCAAAGAGGGCGGTACCTGGTACCTGCGTGCTTACATCGACAAAGAAGGCGGAATCACCGTGGATGACTGCGAAATCGTCAGCCGTGCATTTTCTGACCGGCTGGACGCAGAGGACTTTATCGATGACGCCTATATCATGGAGGTCAGCTCCCCGGGCCTTGGACGTCCGCTGAAAAAAGAGAAAGACTACAAGAGAAGCATGGGAAAAGAGCTGGAAATCCGGACATACCGTGCGATCGAGAGAAACCGGGAATTTTACGGAATACTCACCGCATATGATGATAACAGTGTGACCATTGAGGAGGAGGACGGAACAGAGCGCGTCTTCCAGAAAAGCGATATTGCATTGATCCGTTTAGCATTTGATTTCTAAACAGACGCAGATACAGGAGGAAAAGAGAAAAATGAATACAGAATTAATGGAGGCCCTTGAAGTTCTTGAGAAAGAGAAGAATATCAGCAAAGATACCCTACTTGAGGCAATTGAGCAGTCGCTGATCCAGGCCTGTAAAAACCATTTTGGCAAAGCAGATAATGTAAAGGTAAGCATCAACGCCCAGACTGGTGATTTCAAAGTCGTAGCAGAGAAAACCGTTGTTGATCTGGTACAGGATCCGATCATGGAGATCGCCCTTTCCGATGCAAAACGTGCAGACTCCCGCTATGAACTCGGCGATATCGTTCCGGTAGAAATCAAATCCAAAGAGTTCGGCCGTATTGCAACCCAGAATGCCAAAAACGTCATTCTTCAGAAGATCCGTGAGGAAGAGCGTAAAGTTCTGTTTGATCAGTACTTCGAGAAAGAGCACGATGTGGTTACCGGTGTGGTACAGCGCTATGTAGGACGCAACGTCAGCATCAACCTTGGTAAAGTAGACGCTCTGCTGACCGAGAACGAGCAGGTCAAAGGCGAGAAATTTGAGCCGACCCAGCGTGTGAAAGTATACGTTCTGGAAGTAAAGAATACAACCAAGGGACCGAAAGTCATGGTATCCCGTACCCATCCGGAACTCGTAAAACGTCTCTTTGAGTCTGAGGTTTCCGAGGTTGCGGAAGGCATCGTAGAGATCAAGAGCATTGCCCGTGAGGCGGGAAGCCGTACAAAAATGGCAGTATGGTCCAACGATCCGAATGTCGATGCAGTCGGCGCATGCGTCGGTATGAACGGAAGCCGTGTCAACGCGGTTGTCAACGAGCTGAACGGCGAGAAGATCGACATCATCACATGGGATGAGAACCCGGCACTCCTGATCGAGAACGCACTGAGCCCGGCAAAAGTTATCTCCGTTATGGCAGACCCGGATGAGAAGACCGCAAAAGTGATCGTTCCGGATTACCAGCTTTCCCTTGCCATCGGTAAAGAGGGACAGAACGCAAGACTTGCCGCACGTCTGACCGGGTTCAAGATCGACATCAAGAGCGAGACCCAGGCACGCGAGGCAGGAGACTTCGACTACGTAGAAGAAGAGGAATACGAGGAAGAGGGCAATTACGATGAGTCCGCAGCAGAGGAGGAAACCATCTCTGCAGAAGAAGACTTCGACGAGAATGATGTAGAAACAGCAGAGAAAGCCGGAGACGAAGAGTAATTAAAATAAAAACAAAGGCGGGATGAGCATTTGAGTACAGTTCGTAAAGTGCCGCTGCGTAAATGCATTGGCTGCAATGAAATGAAAAACAAAAAAGAAATGATCCGCGTGGTGAAAACCACCGAAGGAACGATTGTTCCGGACACAACCGGAAGAATGAACGGACGCGGTGCTTATGTCTGCTCTCTGGAATGTCTGGGGAAAGCAATGAAAAACAAAGGACTTTCCCGTTCTCTGAAGGCAGAAATTCCATCAGAGGTTTATGAGCAGTTAAAGGAGGCATTTGCGAAGATTGAACAGTCAAAGTAAAGGATTATCCATGCTGGGCCTTGCCATGAAGGCGGGTAAGGTATCGAGCGGCGAATTTGCGACCGAGCAGGCCGTAAAGAGCGGCAGCGCATACCTTGTCATTCTGGCGGAAACGGCGTCGGCCAATACACAGAAGAAATTTCGCAATATGTGTGCATACTATAAAGTGCCATGCATTCTTTTTGGGGACAAAGAGCAGCTTGGAAGAGCCATCGGAAGAGAATACCGTTCTTCCCTTGCCGTATGTGAAGCGCATTTTGCAGAAAAAATAGCAGCATTGTTGGCAGAAGCGTAAGGCGTAAGGCCGGAAAGGTCGGTGGATGGATGCAGGAAACACGAAAACCGCAGAAAGAGGAGAAAAGATCATTGGAAAAGAAAGATACAGAAAATATGGAAATGAAGAAACCGGAAGAGCAGGCAAAACCGAAGAAAAAGAAAATTATTTCCGTTGTGCGTCCGCAGAACGCAACAAGTAAAGAAGCAAAAGAGTTCACAAAGAACCAGGGACAGAAAAAAGACCGTCCGCCCGCGGAAACGGCCGTCCGGAAGGAAACCGTAATGGAAACGGAAGAAGCGAGGATCGTCCGAACCGTGGAAACGGAAACGGCGGAAATGGAGATCGTCCGAACCGCAATGGAGACCGTCCGCAGGGAGAGCGCCGTTTCAACAATAACGGAGACCGTCCGAACCGCAAAGGAGACCCACCGCAGGGAGAGCGACGCATAAACAAAAACAGAGACCAAACGGAGGCAGACCGGGAAATAATGGCGGAAGACCGTTCGCAGGAAAGGATGATGATTCCCAGAATCAGAACCGCCGTCCGGGAGGAGACCGCCGCAGAACGGAGCATAAGAGTTCTGCAGGCGATACAATGAGCCTTGGCATCAAGAAGCCAGGCCGTGATACAGGAAGAAAAGAAAAAGACAAAAACAAAGATTCTTTAAGAGAAAATAAATTCAGTGAAGACAGAGGAAGAGGCGGAAACCGTCCGAACCAGGGACATCATCAGCAGTCCAGACTCCCGAAAGCGCTCCAGAAACCGGTCAACAAACCGAAACAGGAAGCTCCGAAGGATGAGGTAAAGGAGATTACCCTGCCGGAGAAAATGACCATCCGCGAGCTGGCTGAAAAGATGAAAATGCAGCCTGCAGTGATCGTAAAGAAACTGTTCATGGAAGGAACGATGGTTACTGTAAACCATGAGATCGATTTCGAAAAAGCACAGGAAATCGCGCTTGATTATAATATCATCGCTGAGCCGGAAGAGAAAGTCGATGTGATCGAAGAGCTCTTAAAAGAGGACGAAGAGGATGAAAAAGACATGGTTCCGCGTCCGCCGGTAGTCTGCGTTATGGGACACGTTGACCACGGTAAAACATCTCTTCTGGACTGCATCCGGAACACCCATGTCACCGACCGCGAGGCTGGCGGTATTACCCAGCACATCGGTGCATACACCGTTTCAATTAACAAACAGAAGATTACGTTCCTCGATACCCCAGGACATGAGGCATTCACCGCTATGCGTATGCGTGGAGCCAATGCATCGGATATCGCCATTCTCGTTGTCGCAGCAGACGACGGTGTGATGCCGCAGACCGTTGAGGCAATCAACCATGCAAAAGCAGCCGGCGTTGAGATCATCGTTGCGATCAATAAGATCGATAAACCAGGCGCAAACGTAGAGCGTGTAAAACAGGAGCTCTCCGAGTACGAACTGATTCCGGAAGACTGGGGCGGAAGCACGATCTTTGTTCCGGTATCCGCACGCACCGGAGAAGGAATCGACCAGCTGCTTGAGATGATCCTTCTTACCGCTGAGGTATGCGAGTTAAAGGCAAATCCGAAGCGTAAGGCAAGAGGTGTTGTGATCGAGGCGAAACTGGATAAAGGAAGAGGTGCGGTAGCAACCGTACTGGTACAGAAAGGTACGTTGAAAGTCGGCGAACCGATCGCATGCGGAAGCGCGTACGGTAAAGTGCGTGCCATGGTAGATGACAAGGGAAGACGCGTAAAAGAGGCAGGACCTTCCACGCCGGTAGAGATCATCGGTTTAAACAATGTTCCGGCTGCAGGTGAAACATTCATCGCAATGGACAACGAAAAAGACGCGAGAAGCTTTGCGGAGACCTATGTATCTCAGGACAGAGAAAAACTGTTGGAAGAGACACGCTCCAGAATGTCGCTGGATGATCTGTTCTCACAGATCCAGTCCGGTAATGTCAAAGAGCTGGATATCATCGTAAAAGCGGATGTACAGGGTTCTGTGGAAGCAGTAAAACAGAGTCTTGTCAAACTTTCCAACGAGGAAGTTGTTGTAAAGATCATCCATGGTGGTGTCGGCGCGATCAACGAGTCGGATGTCATCCTGGCGTCTGCGTCTAACGCGATCATCATTGGTTTCAATGTCAGACCGGATCCGCAGGCGAAGGCAACCGCAGACCGTGAGGGCGTTGATGTAAGACTGTATAAGGTTATCTACAACGCGATCGAAGACGTTGCGGCAGCAATGAAGGGTATGTTAGATCCGATCTTTGAGGAAAAAGTGATCGGTCATGCCGAGATCCGTCAGCTGTTTAAGGCTTCCGGTGTCGGAACGATCGCTGGTTCCTATGTGCTGGACGGCCAGTTTGAACGTGGCTGCAAAGTGCGTATCAGCAGAGAGGGCGAGCAGATCTTTGAAGGAGATCTCGCATCCTTAAAGCGTTTTAAAGATGATGTGAAGGAAGTAAAAGCAGGCTATGAATGTGGTCTGGTATTTGAAGGATTTAATGAAATTCAGGAACTGGATCTGGTAGAAGCATATAAGATGGTCGAAGTTCCGAGATAGATTTGAGTAAAAAAAGGAGAAACCATGCGCAAGAACAGTATGAAAAATATGCGGATCAATGAGGAAGTGCATCGTGAACTGTCCAACATTATCCGCAGCGAGATCAAGGATCCGCGTATCAACCCGATGACCAGCGTTGTCGCGGTTGAAGTTGCGCCGGATCTAAAGACCTGCAAGGCATGGATCAGTGTGCTGGGTGATGAAAAATCCCAGAAGGATACGCTTGCCGGGCTTACCAGCGCGGAAGGATATATCCGCCGGGAACTGGCGAAGAGCGTTAATCTGCGAAATACACCGCAGATCCGCTTTATCATGGATCAGTCGATCGAATATGGTGTCAATATGTCCAAAATGATCGATGATGTATGCGAACAGGACGAGAGCAAAGCAAAGAGCAGAGAAGAATAAGAGGGAAGCTGATGGAGAATTTAAAATCCCAGTTAGAAGGGGTGGGAACCGTAGCGATCGCCGGTCATGTAAGACCGGATGGAGACTGCGTAGGCTCCTGCCTGGCTGTTTATAATTATATTAAAACATACGCTCCACAGATACAGGTGGATCTGTATTTACAGCCGATTCCGAATATTTTCAAATTTTTAAAAAATTCCGAAAAAATCAAAAGTGAATATCCGCAGATGCCGGCGTATGATCTTTTTATCATGCTGGATTGTGGAGATACTGCAAGACTCGGAGATGCTGCGGTATATTTTGAAGAGGCAAAAAAGACCGTATGTATCGACCATCATGTGAGCAATACGGGATTTGCGGATGAAAATTATATTTTCCCGAAAGCGAGTTCCGCCAGCGAACTGGTCTTTGAACTGATCGAGGAAGAAAAGATCACAAAAGAGATCGCAGAGTGCATTTATGTCGGGATCGTGCATGATACCGGAGTATTCCAGTATTCCTGCACATCCGCGAAAACAATGGCGATCGCCGGAAAGCTCATGGAAATGGGAATTGATTTTACCTCTATTGTAGATAAGACTTTTTATGAGAAGACCTACAATCAGAACCGGATCATGGGAAAAGCCCTGATGGACAGTACGCTGCATCTGGATGGGAAAGTGATCTTTACTGCGGTGACGGATGCGGATATGAAAGCATTTGATGTGCTGCCAAAGCATTTGGACGGCATTGTAAATCAGCTCCGCGTGACAAAGGATGTGGAGGTCGCTGTTTTTCTGTACGAGACAGAAGAACACGGCTATAAAGTCAGCATGCGTTCCCAAAGTGAGGTCGATGTTGCGAAGATCGCGATGAAATTCGGCGGCGGCGGACATATACGCGCGGCGGGAGTCACCATGTACGGCTCGATTTCGGAGATTCGTGACATTCTTCTTGCGGAAATAGAACAACAACTGGAACTTGGATCATGAAAAATGGAATCATAAATGTGAGGAAGGAAAAGGGTTTTACTTCCTTTGATGTAGTTGCAAAATTAAGAGGTATCCTCGGTCAGAAAAAGATCGGACATACCGGAACCTTAGATCCGGACGCAACCGGAGTCCTGCCGGTGTGCCTTGGCAAGGCGACAAAAGTCTGCGAGCTTTTGACCGACAAGGACAAGGAATATGAGGCGGTATTGCTGCTTGGAAAGAAAACAGATACACTGGATATTTCGGGAACTGTGCTTGAAGAAAAGGACGTGACTGTGACAGAGCAGGAAGTGCGCACGGTCATGCAGCGTTTTGTCGGTGAGATCGAACAGGTTCCGCCCATGTATTCGGCATTGAAAGTGGACGGAAAAAAACTGTGTGATCTGGCAAGAGCAGGCGTTACGGTAGAGCGCAAGCCGAGAAAGCGGATGATCTATGAGATTACGATAAAAGAGATCGCGCTGCCGAGAGTGAGCTTTCGGGTTTCCTGCGCACGGGGAACTTATATAAGGACACTGTGTGAGGATATCGGAGAGGCACTTGGCTGTGGCGGCTGTATGGAATCCCTGGTGCGCACGCGGGTGGCGGACTTTACGCTGGAGCAGTCCTTTACGCTTTCGCAGATCGAGCAGATGGCAAAGGACGGGACGATAGATTCCGCAATCCGGCCGATAGATTCGATATTTGCGCAGTATCCGGCAGTCACGGCAAAGCCAGAGTATGAAAAAATGCTCTACAACGGAAACCGTATGGCGCTTTCGTGTTTTTCGGATTACTGCGCAGACGGTTCCGCTGAGCCGGTCCGGATATACGACTGGAACGGAGCGTTTATCGGAATTTACCGTATCGATGATGCCGGACTTACTTTAAAGCCGGTGAAAATTTTTATGGAATAGGACAGAAGTATGGAGTACATAAAAGGCAGACTTGATTTTCATGTGGCAGAGCCGACGGTACTGTCCATTGGAAAATTTGACGGACTGCACCGTGGACATGAACTGCTCATGGATTATGTCTTTCAAAAGAAAAAAGAAGGGATGAAGGCGGTCATTTTTACATTTGATGTACCGCCGAAAAAATCTTTGGAACAGGACGCGGCACAGGTGCTTACGACCAACGAGGAAAAAATGCATCTCTTTGAGCAGATCGGTATCGATTATCTGATCGAGTGCCCGTTTACCGAAGAAATCATGCATATGCCGGCGGAAGAATTCCTAAAAAAAATTGTGGAGCAGCTTTCGATCCGCTGTATCGTTGCCGGTACAGACTGCAGCTTCGGATACCAACGGCGCGGAGATTACCGTATGTTACAAAAATATGCGCCGGAGTATCATTACGAGGCACAGATCGTGGACAAGATGCAGTATGAGGGACGCGATATCAGCAGTACGTTTATCCGTGAAGAGATTGCCGCCGGAAATATGGAAAAGGCAGAGCTTTTGCTTGGATATGCCTATTTCGTACAGGGAACGGTCGTACACGGAAACCAGATCGGCAGAACGATCGGGATTCCGACGATCAATCTGCTGCCGCCGCAGGAAAAACTGCTGCCGCCGTTTGGCGTATATGCCGCGCGGGTTGAGATCGATGGAAAGCGGTACAATGGGATCACCAATATCGGATGCAAGCCAACGATCGCCGGAGACAATCCGGTTGGTGTGGAGACCAACCTGTTTGATTTTCATGGGGATCTTTATGGAAAACACGCAAAGGTCAGCCTGCTCAAATGGGTGCGTGAGGAACAGAAATTTCAGAACGTTTCGGAATTAAAAGTGCAGATGGAAAAAGACATTGCTTTCTGCCGGTCGTTTCTGGGTGATTCGGCGGCTTCTGAATAATTGTTACATAAATGTTACAAAAATATGTTGACGGTGTTAAAAAAGATTGCTATACTTTTAAATTAGTAAAGTAAAATGAAAATAGCGTAATGTTTTACAGGAGGCTTTTATTCATGAAAAAAAGATTTGCAAGAGTGATAGCAATCGGATGTGCAGGTTCCATTTTTTTTATGTCGGGAACCATGTCGGCAGGAGCCGCACCGGTAACAGGATTGAATGCCGGGATCTGCGCACAGCTTTCGACATATATGGAAGAGGATGAGGTGAACGTCACAAAGTCCGGGATCGATACGGTTACATCAGCAGATGTGCGTGCGTTGCCGGCTATGGCGGCACAGGCGGAAGCCGCAGGCGGAGAGACGGATGCGGCAGATGCAGTGACGGATGAAGCGGAACAGACACAGACAGCGGAGGCTTCTGAGGATACAGCAGAACAGGCAGAGGCAGCGGCAGCGGCCGATCCGGTCTGTGGATATACCAATCTTGGTATCGCGAATGTAGACTCTACCTTAAATGTCAGAGCATCTGCGGATGAATCTTCCGACATCGTCGGAAGGATGTGAGATCTTACAGGTTGAGGGCGAGTGGTATCAGATCCAGTCCGGAGATGTAAACGGTTATGTCAAGGGTGAATACCTGATGACCGGAGACGCGGCAAAGGCGAGAGCGACCGAGGTCATGTCCACCGTGGCAACGGTTACGACAGAGACGCTTTACGTCAGAGAACAGCCGAATACCGAGTGTACGATCCTTTCCCTGATGCCGATGGGGGAGGAACTTGAGGTCTTGGAGGATCTCGGGGACTGGGTAAAGGTCGACATGGACGGAGATGAGGGATACGTCAGCAAAGAATATGTATCTATTTCATCAGAATTGCAGAAAGCAATGACCATGACGGAGGTAAAATACGGACAGGGTGTTTCCGATGTCCGGGTATCACTGGTTTCATACGCGACACAGTTTGTCGGTAATCCGTATGTCTGGGGCGGGACAAGCCTTACAAACGGAGCGGACTGCTCGGGCTTTGTTCTGTCTGTCTATGCGAAATACGGAATCTCACTTCCGCACCATGCGGCTTCACAGGCGGGATGCGGAACGAAGATCAGTGCTTCGGAGGCACAGCCGGGAGATCTTTTCTTCTACGGCAACGGAAGCAGTATCAATCATGTGGCTATTTATATTGGAGGCGGCCGTGTGGTACATGCAAGTTCACCGAAGTCCGGTATCAAGATCTCAGGAGCATACTATAGAACACCGGTCAAAGTAGTCCGTGTGATTAATAATTAAATTTAGGCATTTACAACAGAAACAACCCATGCTATAATAGTGGAGTATGAGTTTAGCCCATATTCGGTAGATGGACACTCCGACCTTTTACTGAGTATCATATCCCGGCACAGTCGGAACGGGCGTTTAATAAGAAAAGGAGGATCATAACATGATCGCAAAGGAAAAGAAACAGGCAATTATCGCAGAGTATGGCAGAACACCGGGAGATACAGGTTCACCGGAAGTTCAGATCGCTATCTTAACAGCACGTATCGAGGAGTTAAATGCTCATCTTGCTGAGAACAAAAACGACTATCATTCAAGACGTGGTCTTTTAAAGATGGTTGGTCAGAGACGTGGTTTACTGGCATACTTAAAGAAAGTTGATATCGAAAGATATCGTTCCTTAATTGAGCGCTTAGGTCTTAGAAAATAAGATCTTCTCCATACAGAGCCGCTTCCGCATGGAGGCTGGCATGTATGGATACCGTATGAAATCTGTTTTCATACGGTTTTATCGAGTGGAGACTTACTCCACTCGATTTTCAGTTAAAATAAGAAAGAATCCTGTGAAAACAGGTTCTTTGCCAAAGGCAGAAGTATATTTCCGAGACCACTGAAAAATGTATGAGAGGTCGTGGATTTTTCAGTAGTTTCGGTGCTTCTGTCTCCACAGAGAAAAGGAGAAAACGCATGTATAAAAGTTTTTCAATGGAACTTGCAGGCAGAACACTGACCGTAGATATCGGCAGAGTATGTGCCCAGGCAAACGGAGCCGCATTATTAAAATACGGTGAGACAACAGTTTTATCTACTGCTACCGCATCGGACAAGCCGAGAGACGGAGTCGATTTCTTCCCGCTCAGCGTTGAGTACGAAGAGAAAATGTATGCAGTCGGAAAAATCCCTGGTGGATTTAACAAGAGAGAAGGTAAGGCATCCGAGAATGCAATCCTTACTTCCCGTGTTATCGACCGCCCGATGCGTCCGTTATTCCCGAAGGATTACCGTAACGACGTTACCATCAACAACATGGTTATGTCTGTTGACCCGGAGTGCCGTCCGGAAGTTGTTGCAATGATCGGTTCCGCACTTGCAGTTACCATTTCTGATATCCCGTTTGCAGGTCCTTGTGCCATGACACAGATGGGTATGGCAGATGGCGAGTTTATTATCAATCCTTCCCAGAAAGTATGGGATACCGGTGATTTACAGCTTACCGTTGCATCTACCGCTGAGAAAGTCATCATGATCGAAGCTGGTGCAAATGAGATTCCGGAAGAGAAGATGATCGAGGCAATCTATAAATGTCATGATGTGAACCAGACAATCATCGCTTTCATCAACCATATCGTAGAAGAGGTTGGTAAGCCAAAACATGAGTATACAAGCTGTGCAATCCCGGAAGAGATGTTTGCTGCAATCAAAGAGATCGTAACACCGGAGCAGATGGAAGAAGCTGTATTTACCGATGAGAAACAGAAACGTGAAGAGAACATCCGTGAGATCACAGATAAACTTGCTGAGGCATTCGCAGATAACGAAGAGTGGTTGGCAGTGCTTGGCGAGGCTGTTTACCAGTATCAGAAAAAGACTGTCCGCAAGATGATCTTAAAAGACCACAAACGTCCGGATGGCCGTGCAATCAACCAGATCCGTCCGCTTGCAGCTGAGGTTGACCTGATTCCTAGAGTGCATGGTTCTGCAATGTTTACCCGTGGACAGACACAGATCTGTGATGTTGTCACATTAGCTCCGCTTTCTGAGGTACAGAAGATCGACGGATTAGATGAGAACATCACAACAAAGAGATATATCCATCAGTACAACTTCCCTGCATATTCTGTAGGTGAGACAAAAGTTTCCCGTGGACCGGGACGCCGTGAGATCGGTCACGGTGCACTGGCTGAGAAAGCACTTATGGCAGTACTTCCTTCTGAGGAGGAGTTCCCATATGCGATCCGTGCCGTATCCGAGACATTTGAGTCAAATGGATCTACTTCCATGGCTTCCACCTGTGCATCCTGTATGTCTTTAATGGCAGCAGGTGTTCCGTTAAAAGCAATGGTTGCAGGTATTTCCTGTGGTCTTGTTACCGGTGACACAGATGATGATTACCTTGTTCTTACGGATATCCAGGGTCTTGAGGATTTCTTCGGAGATATGGACTTTAAGGTAACCGGTACACACAAAGGTATCACAGCAATCCAGATGGATATCAAGATTCATGGTCTTACAAGACCGATCGTTGAGGAAGCAATCGGACGTGCGAGAGAGGCAAGAATCTACATCATGGATGAGGTTATGTCAAAAGCAATCGAGGAGCCGAGAAAAGAAGTCAGCACATTCGCACCGAAGATCGTTCAGATCCAGATCAATCCGGACAAGATCGGTGATGTAGTCGGACAGAGAGGAAAGACGATCAACGAGATCATTGACCGCACAGGCGTTAAGATCGACATTACCGATGACGGTGCTGTATCTGTATGTGGCACAGACGCAGAGATGATGAACAAAGCAATCGAAATGATCAAGATTATCACCACTGACTTTGCAGAGGGACAGATCTTTACTGGTACTGTTGTAAGCATCAAAGAATTTGGCGCATTTGTTGAATTTGCTCCGGGTAAAGAGGGAATGGTTCATATTTCCAAGATTTCCAAAGAGCGTATCAATCGTGTGGAGGATGTCCTGACATTAGGAGATAAAGTAAAAGTTGTCTGCCTTGGAAAAGACAAGATGGGACGCATCAGTTTCTCTATGAAGGATGTTCCGGCAGAGGCATAAGAAAAAACAAATAGTTTAAAAATTATAAATAATCTATATACAAGATATATGGATTTGAAAAAAGAACTGTATGTTAATGATAGTTATTAACGTGCAGTTCTTTTTTGTAATACCTGACAATAGAATGGCCTCATCGGCATTACAATCCCATAATTCCGTCCACTGGCAGGGAAAAGGCAACACCATGGGCAGGAGAGTCCATTCCATGAGCAGAGCTGATCGCCTGCATGATCTCTGTTTTTTTATCTTTTGGTACAACGATTGCGACGATTTCCTGTTCTTCCTGGATCGTGATGCCGAAGATGACAGCCGATTTTCCGGGACTGCAGCGCAGACCTTTTAAGATCGTGCCTCCGGTTGCACCGGCAGCGCGCGCGGTGTTCATGACAGCGTCACTGTATCCCTGATTGATTGTTACAAGTATCATAGCATGTGTAATTGGTTCACTCATCTTTTTCACTTCCTTTTCAACTTCTTCGCCGTCTGATTCTGCGGTGTGCTCGTTTAAAAGTTTATATAGAAATCCCTGCATACCGTTCATGCGAATACTGACGGCAATACCGGTTCCTTTTTTATGAAGGCTCAATGCCTGATTCATTTCAGCGAGCAGAATTTTTTTGCGTCCGTTTGGAATAAAACAGAGTGTGATACTTTTCTGGATACTTCCAAGACCGCATAATTCTAACCATTCTGAACTGGCTGTGCCGATCCCATGCATCTGATAGTAGACCGGTATATGGGAATCTGCTAAAAATTCGCATAATTGCTCTCTGATATGGGAGTCTGTGATAATTACAAGGCAGCGGTAAGCTTCTCGTTTTTTCTGTTCCTGCATCGTTAAAAATCCTCCTCAAAATCCAGAATTTCATTGTCGTCAATGCCAATGATGGCGGCGGCAGGGGTACTTGCTTTCTTTAATTTCATATTATAGGAGACACCCATGACCTGAACTGCAATAAGTGGTGCCATGGCAACCATCGCAACAACTCCGAAAGCATCTGTGACTACATTTCCTCCGATCGCGGTACATGCACCCATGGCAAGCGGGAGCAGAAAAGTGGAAGTCATAGGACCACTCGCAACACCGCCGGAGTCGAAGGCAATGCCGACAAATACTTTTGGTACAAATCTTGTCAGAATCAGTGCAATCAGGTATCCCGGGATTAAAAGCCAGTAAATGTTTAAACCGGTAAGAACACGAAGCAATGCAAGTGCAACGGAGGCGGATACACCGATCGACAGGCTTAAATTCATGGTATCTCTGGAAATAGAGCCGTTTGTGACGTCCTCAACCTGACGGTTTAATACCTGGACCGCAGGCTCTGCTTTTACGATATAGTAACCGATCAAGGCACCGATCGGGATTAAAATCCATTTCCACGGCTGGCCGGCAAGACTGCTTCCAAGAAGACTTCCAACAGGAGCAAATCCGACGTTTACACCGGTTAAGAAAAGGATCAGACCGATGATCGTGTAGAGTAAACCGATGATCATTTTGATCACCTGTGGCTTGTGATAACGTCTGGAAATAAGCTGGAAGATCAGAAATACGAAAATTACCGGAAGGATGGACAGCAGAACCTCTTTTGCATAATCCGGTATCATATGTACAAATTCGCGGATCACGTCCTGCATCGTGATTACGTCCGGGATTGTTGTCTCATTGTATGCGGCACCAGTTGGATGATAAAAAATGCCAAGCAGAAGGACCATTAAAACAGGACCTACACTGCAAAAAGAAATCAGACCAAAACTGTCACTCGAACCGTTTTTATCGTTTCTGGTTGCGGAGAGACCAACACCGATCGCCATAATAAAGGGAACTGTCATGGGACCTGTCGTCACGCCGCCGGAGTCAAATGCGACTGCAATAAAATCAGCAGGAGCCGCGAAAGAAAGAAAAAACAGTGCAATATAAAAAATGCACAAAAGAACTGGAAGACTGATCCGAAAGAGAATACGGAGTACGGCGATCACTAAGAATACGCCGACACCAAGTGCAACCGTAAAGATCAGGGTATTGTTCGGAATAGAAGGAACCTGATTTGCAAGAACCTGAAGATCGGGTTCTGCGAGGGTTATGATAATACCCATCAGAAAGCATACGCCGATTAAAACAGGAAGCTTTCTTGTTTTCATAATGGAAGAACCAACGCCTTCGCCGAGAGGTGTCATGGCAGTTTCTGCACCGAGCTGGAAAAAAGCCATGCCGATGATCAGCATAAATGCACCGACTAAGAACAGGGCGATCGTTCCGGTTTCCATGGGAACAACAAAAATGGAAAGCAGGAGCACGATCACCGTGATCGGCAGGACTGCATTTACGGATTCGTCAAATTTTTCTTTGAGTTTTTTGTTCAAGATGGCATCACACTACTTTCTTTTTTGATTTTAAAGCGAACCAAAATAGTTCACTAATTAACTATTATTTATTATAAGGAAAATCATGCCAAGTGTCAAACATACTTCTGAATATTCAGAAAAATTTAACATTTTCTTATCATTTTTAGCAGAAAATAAATTTCTTCATATAATAATATGGAAGTTCTTTGACAGAATGGGAGAGACTATGGATCGGGTG
>ENA-ORKV01001749-ORKV01001749.1-human-gut-metagenome-genome-assembly--contig:-NODE-1749-length-15042-cov-3.127230_pt1 | contig 15042 bp, 11 predicted proteins | sample MGYA00243058_ERZ508805 | MGnify/ENA primary metagenome ERZ508805 (study PRJEB26277, sample SAMN04329770) | human gut metagenome | biome: human-associated habitat | host: Homo sapiens | place: USA... | reverse complement strand
AATGTTAAACCGTGCACCAACTCTACATAGATTAGGTATTCAAGCATTTGAACCAATTTTAGTTGGTGGAAAAGCTATTCGTCTACATCCGTTAGTGTGTCCTGCTTTCAATGCAGACTTTGATGGTGACCAGATGGCTGTTCATGTACCTTTATCAGAAGAAGCACAGGCAGAAGCTAGATTGTTAATGCTTGGTTCTAACAACATTCTTCATCCAAAGTCAGGTGATCCAATTGTTACACCATCACAAGACATGGTTTTGGGTAACTATTACATAACTATGGAAAAAGAGGGTGAAGTTGGAGAAGGAAGAGTATTTAAGAATACAAATGAAGCTTTAATGGCTTATGAGCGTAGAGAATTAACTCTTCATGCGAGAATTGCTGTACCAGTTGATTCATTTAAATATAAATTGTTTACTGAAAATCAAAAGGGTAAATATCTAGTTACTACTGTTGGTAAGATTAAATTTAATGAAATTTTACCTGACTCATTTGCATTTATTAATGAACCAACCGATGATAATATTTCTAATATTACACCAAATAAATATTTCTTAGATAGAGGAACTAATATACCTGAAGCTATTAAAGAAATGCCTCTAGTAAAACCTTTTGCTAAAGGAACATTAGAAAAAATAATTGCTCAAGTATTTAAACGTTATAAAACAACTGAAACTTCTACTATGCTTGATAATCTTAAGGACTTAGGATTTAAGTATTCTACTATTTCAGGTATTACTGTTAGTATGGCGGATGTTGAAACTAGTAAAAAGAAGCCAGAAATAGTTGCTGAAGCTCAAAAGACTGTTGATAAAATTAATAAACAGTATAAGAGAGGTTTAATAACAGAAGAAGAAAGATACAATAATGTTATTAGTACTTGGAACAATGCTACTGACCAAGTAAAAGCAGAACTTGAAGGACTTTCTCATACAGATGTTGATAATCCAATATTCATAATGATGAATTCTAAAGCTCGTGGTAACATTTCAAACTTTACTCAAGTTGCTGGTATGCGTGGTATTATGTCTAAACCAGATGGTACATCTGTTGAAATTCCAATTCTTTCAAACTTTATCGAAGGTTTGTCTGTTGCTGAATTCTTCTTATCTACTCATGGTACACGTAAAGGTTTAGCAGATACTGCTTTAAAAACTGCTGACTCTGGATATTTAACTCGTCGTTTAGTTGATGTTAGTCAGGATATGATAGTTCGTGAAGAAGACTGTGGTACTGACCAAGGTGTTGTTGTTCATGCATTTATTAACGAAAAAACTGGTTCTGTAATTGAAGGATTGCGTGATCGTATTGTTGGTAGATTTGCTAATAAGAAGATTATTAATCCAGAAACTAAAGAAGTCATTGTTGATAAATTACAAATGATTACTGAATCACTTGCTGATAAGGTTATTGCGGCTGGTATAACAGAAGTAGAAATACGTACAATTTTAACTTGTGCTACTCCTAATGGTGTGTGTCAAAAATGTTATGGACGTAACTTAGCTACTGGTAATTTAGTTGAGATTGGTGAAGCTGTTGGTGTTATGGCTGCTCAATCAATTGGTGAACCTGGTACTCAGCTTACAATGCGTACATTCCATTCTGGTGGAGTTGCTCATGGTGGTGATGCCGATATCACTCAAGGTCTTCCTCGTGTTCAAGAATTATTTGAGGCACGTAATCCAAAAGCTAAAGCAACTATTGCTGAAATCGATGGTACAGTTTCTAAGATTAAAGAAGATCATGGCAAATATAAGATTAGTATTACTAATAAGCTAGAAACAAAAGAACATGTTACTAATTACGCTGCTAAATTATGTGTTGAAAAAGGTACGGAAGTACATTGTGGTGATAGACTTACAGAGGGAGCTATTAGTCCAAAGGAATTACTTGCTGTTACAGATCCATTAACAACACAAGAATATATCTTAAAAGAAGTTCAAAATACTTACCGTTCTCAAGGTGTTGATATTTCTGATAAACATATTGAAATTATTGCTAGACGTATGATTTCTAAGATTAGAATTGTAGAATCTGGTGATACTAAATTCTTACCAGGTAGCCTAGTTAATTTCCGTGAGTTTACTGATGGAAATAAAGATGCAGTTATTAAAGGTAAGAAACCTGCTCATGGTGTACCATTACTTCTTGGTATTACTAAAGCAGCTCTTGAAACTGATTCATTCTTATCAGCAGCATCTTTCCAAGAGACAACTCGTATTTTAACTGATGCAGCAATTAAAGGTAAAATTGATCCATTATCTGGATTAAAAGAAAACGTAATTATTGGTAAACTTATTCCTGCTGGTACAGGAAGTAAAGCTTATAGGGACGTTGATTATGAATTAAAAACAGAATTTATGGATGATGAACCTTTAGAAAAGCTTGAAGATCAGTTTATGGAATAATTATAAACAGGACACTTTGTGTGTTCTGTTTTTTGTTGAAAAAAATTTCTCTTTTAGTTATAATATATTTAGATAGTAGGAGTTGGTAGTATGATGTGGAATTTTTTATTTAGTTTAAATCCAACAACAATTGTTGTTTGGATTATAGTTTTAGTTTTTCTTGTATATTTTTGTTTAGGTAAATACTATTTTTTTAAAAAAATTGGTGAAGATGGATGGAAAGGTTTAATTCCTGTGTATTCTTCATGGTTATATTTTAATAAGGCTAAAGTTAATCCATGGCTTTCTGTTATATTTATCTCTAGTTTTATGATATTTTCTTTGTTAACATTATGTTGTACTGGTTCTGATATGCTGGTTGGAATATGTACTTTTTTTCAAACTGTTAGTTTGATATTTTATATTTTAATTTCATGGAAGGTTAATTATTTTATTAGTCGTAAATTTAAAAAGAGTTATTTGACGGCATTTTCTTTGACTATTTTGCCAATACTTGCTTTTCCTATTATTGGTTTAAGTGAAGATTATAAGTGGAGTAGATTTACAAGAGTTAAAAATGATATATTTGATGAAGATTTTTACAATAGAAAAGTAACGGTTGGTGAGATGTGTTTAACTAATGTTTTTTCAATAGTTTGTATGATTGCTGGTTTTTATATTTTTACTTATATATTTGTAATTGACTTACCTAGAGATTATTTAGTTGATATTATTTGGGATCCTACTTTTATAAGATTTTTTACTATTGTTTTTTCAATTATTATTCTATTTGGAACATTACTTGATTATTTTGGAAATGTATTAGTTAAAAAATATGGGAGAAAATAGTTTATTTTCTCCTTTTTTTTCATATAATAGAAATAAATGTTGACATTGTTTTTGGTTAGTGATATATTATTCTTGCTGATTAAATATCTTTGCTTTGTGCAAAGTTTTATTTAAAGGGTAAAATGATACACCTGGATATGTGTAAAGAAAGGAGATATATTTTATGCCTACAATTAACCAATTAGTTCATAAAAATCGTAAAGATAAGGTAAGAAAGAGTAAAGCACCTGTTCTTGGAGTTGGAATTAATACAATCCAAAAGAAAGCAACTGATGTTAAGTCACCTCAAAAACGTGGAGTTTGTACTCGTGTTGGTACTAAAACACCAAAGAAACCAAACTCTGCATTACGTAAATATGCACGTGTTCGTTTATCAAATGGTAAAGAAGTTGATACTTATATACCAGGAATTGGACACAATTTACAAGAACATAGTGTTGTATTAATTCGTGGTGGACGTGTTAAGGACTTAATCGGAGTTCGTTATCATATCATTCGTGGTACATTAGATACTGCTGGTGTTAAGGATCGTAAGCAAGGACGTAGTAAATACGGTGCTAAAAAATCTAAATAAAACAAATTAGTGAAGGGAGGAAATTAAAATGCGTAAGAGACGTGCAGTAAAAAGAGATATTTTACCAGATCCAATATATAAGTCTAAAGTAGTTGCTAAACTAATTAACACTATTATGTTAGATGGTAAAAAAGGAACTGCTCAAACAATAGTTTATGAAGCATTTGATCAAGTTAAAACTAAGAGTGGAAAAGATCCATTAGAAGTATTTAATGCTGCTATGGAAAATATTAAACCACAACTTGAAGTTAAGAGTCGTCGTGTTGGTGGATCTAACTATCAAGTACCTATAGAAGTTACACCTGCGAGAAGTCAAGCTTTAGCTTTAAGATGGTTAACTAAATATTCTCGTGAACGTGGTGGAAAAGGAATGGCTGATAATTTAGCTAATGAAATTTTAGATGCATCTAATGGTACAGGTGCAGCTGTTAAAAAACGTGAAGATACTCATAGAATGGCTGAGGCTAATAAGGCTTTTGCTCATTATAGATGGTAGGAAAGGGTAAATTATGGCAAGAGATACGTCTTTAGATAAGACAAGAAATTTTGGAATTATGGCTCATATTGATGCCGGTAAAACAACAACTACAGAACGTATTCTATATCTTGCTGGTAAAATCCATAAGATTGGTGAAACTCATGATGGAGCAAGCCAAATGGACTGGATGGAGCAAGAAAAAGAGCGTGGTATTACTATTACTTCAGCAGCTACAACTGCTTATTGGAATGGTTATCGTTGTAATATTATCGATACTCCAGGACATGTAGACTTTACAATTGAAGTTAGTCGTAGTTTAAGAGTACTTGATGGTTCTGTAGCTTTACTTGATGCTCAGGCTGGTGTTGAACCTCAAATGGAAACAGTATGGCGTCAAGCTGATGAATTTAATGTTCCTAGAATTATTTTCGCTAATAAAATGGGGAAAATGGGTGCAGATTTTGCATATAGTTTAAAGAGCATTAAGGATAGACTTGGTGTTAACGCTTGTCCAATTGAATGGCCAATTGGTGCAGAAGATAATTTCCGTGGTGTTGTTGATATCATTACTCAAAAAGCTTATGAGTTTGATGGTACTGAAGAAGAAAAGTCTACTGAAATTGAAATGCCAAGTGATTTGAAGGATTTAGTTGCTTCTAAACATACTGAATTATTAGAGGCTGTTGCTGAATTCGATGATGAGATGATGGAAAAATATTTGGAGGGTGATGAAATACCTACAGATATGATTAAGAGAGCTATTCGTAAAGGATGCCTTAAAGCTGAATTTTTCCCAGTTATGTGTGGTGATGCATTGGGTAATAAAGGAATTAGACCTTTACTAGATGCTGTTATTGATTATTTACCAAGCCCAGTTGATACTGAAGCAATTAAAGGACATAATTTAAAGGGTGAAGAAGAAGTACGTCATCCAAGTGATAGTGAACCATTTAGTTCATTAGCATTTAAGGTTATGACAGATCCGTTTGTAGGACGTTTAACTTTCTTCAGAGTTTATTCTGGCCATTTAAGTAGTGGTAGTTATGTACTTAACTCTACTAAAGATGTTAAGGAAAGAATTGGACGTATTTTACAAATGCATGCTAATACTCGTAAGGAGATTAGTGATGTTTACACTGGTGATATTGCTGCTGCAGTTGGATTAAAAAATACAACTACTGGTGATACACTATGTGATGAGAAAAAACCAATTATACTTGAAAGCTTGATTGTTCCAGAACCAGTTATTCAATTAGCTGTTGAGCCTAAATCAAAAGCTGATCAAGATAAAATGGCTTTAGCATTACAAAAACTAGCTGAAGAAGATCCAACTTTTAAAGTTCATACTGATCACGAGACAGGTCAGACTGTTATCGCTGGTATGGGTGAGTTACACCTAGATGTATTAGTTGATCGTATGAAACGTGAATTTGGAGTTGAAGCTAATGTTGGAGCTCCACAAGTTGCTTATCGTGAAACTATAAAACAAGCAGCTGACTGTGAAGGTAAATATATTAAACAATCTGGTGGACGTGGACAATATGGACATGTTTGGGTTAAATTTGAGCCAAATCCAGATAAAGGATATGAATTTGTTGATCAAATCGTTGGTGGAGTTGTTCCTCGTGAATACATTCCAGTTGTAGATAAGGGATTACAAGAAGCTTTACAAACAGGTGTACTTGCTGGATATCCTATGATAGATGTTAAGTGTACATTATTTGATGGTTCTTATCATGATGTAGACTCTAACGAAATGGCATTTAAGATTGCTGCTAGCTTTGCTTTAAAAGAAGCTAAAAATAAATGTAAACCTGTATTACTTGAACCAATTATGAAAGTTGATGTTACTACACCTGATGAATATTTTGGTAATGTTATGGGTGATTTAACTTCTCGTCGTGGTAAACCATTGGGTCAAGAATCACAAGGTAATGCTGTTAAATTAAGTGCTATGGTTCCATTGTCAGAAATGTTTGGATATGCTACTAACCTTCGTTCTAATACTCAAGGTAGAGCAACATTTGTAATGTTCTTTGACCATTATGAAGAAGTTCCAAAAAATATAGCTGATGAAATTATTAAGAAAAGTGGAAATTAATTAATTTGGTATCAAAATAGTTGAAAAAACTTCAATTATTAGATAAAATATATGTTGTATAAATAAGGAGGAAAAATTAATATGGCAAAAGAAAAATTTGATCGTTCAAAACCACATGTTAACATTGGTACAATTGGACACGTAGATCATGGTAAAACTACTTTAACTGCTGCTATTACTAAGTGTTTAGCTGGTAAAAACGGAAATCAAGCTGTTGATTTTGCTAACATCGATAAAGCACCAGAAGAAAGAGAACGTGGTATCACTATTAATACCGCACATGTTGAATACAGCACTGATAAGAGACATTATGCACACGTTGACTGTCCAGGACATGCTGATTATGTTAAAAACATGATTACAGGTGCTGCTCAAATGGATGGAGCAATCTTAGTTATTGCTGCAACTGATGGACCTATGGCGCAAACTCGTGAACATATCTTACTTGCTCGTCAAGTTGGAGTACCTAAAATGGTTGTATTCATGAATAAATGTGATATGGTAGATGATCCAGAATTATTAGACTTAGTAGAAATGGAAATTCGTGAATTATTAAATGAATATGGTTACGATGGAGATAATACTCCAATCATCCGTGGTTCTGCTCTTAAGGCTCTTGAAGGTGATCCTGCTTGGGTTGGTAAGATTGATGAATTAATGGATGCTGTTGATACATGGATTCCAACACCAGTTAGAGATAATGACAAACCATTCTTAATGAGTATTGAAGATGTATTCACTATTACTGGACGTGGTACTGTTGTTACTGGACGTGTTGAACGTGGACAATTAAAACTTAATGATGAAGTTGAAATCGTTGGTATCAAACCAACTAAAAAGACTGTTGTTACTGGAATTGAAATGTTCCGTAAACAATTAGATTATGCTGAAGCTGGAGATAATGCTGGTGTATTATTACGTGGTATTTCTCGTGAACAAGTTGAACGTGGTCAAGTTCTTGCTAAACCAGGAAGTGTTACACCTCATCATAAATTCAAAGCTACAGTTTATGTATTAAGCAAAGAAGAAGGTGGACGTCATACACCATTCTTTACAAACTATCGTCCTCAATTCTATTTTAGAACTACAGACGTAACTGGTGTAATTACTTTACCAGAAGGTACTGAAATGGTTATGCCAGGTGATAACGTTAATATTGAGGTTGAATTAATTCACCCAATCGCACTTGAACAAGGTACTAAATTCTCTATCCGTGAAGGTGGACGTACTGTTGGTGCTGGTAACGTTACTGAAATTATTGGTTAATAATTTTATGAAGTTTAAAAGTAGTTGTTTTGTACAACTACTTTTTTGCTAAAATAAAATAACCGGTTACGGTTATTTTATTTGTTTTTATTAAAACTTTTATATAGATTATAAGTAAAATTGTTTAATACTAAGTCAAATTCACCTATATACTCTGTTACTATTGTATTAAATCCTAATTTCATTTCATTTAAACCAGAATATGGATTTTTTTTAGTAAATTCACCGACAACAGCATTCATATTTAGGTACTTATAACCTAATGAATTGTAATCGGTAATCATTTTCCATTTTATTAAATAACTGGCATTTAGTGATGAAAATTTTTCGTTGAAGCCATCTGTTACAATATAGGCGGCGTTGTCAAAATTAATGACTAATGCTCCTCCAATTGTCATACCATTTGGATATTTTTTTAAGAGATCTGTTGCTAATAACATATTATTTTTGTATGTAGCAATCAATTTGTCAGATTCCATTTTTTTATTTAAAATGTTTCCACGTTCACGGTCATTTGCTTCATAACTTTGAATTTGTTCAGCTAACTGTTCATTATTTAATAATTCATTTTCATACATTTTTCTGCTATTTATAATAAATACTTCAGTATTTATTTGTGCATAATATACATCTATATTATCCTGAAAATTTTTAATTAGTTCTTCATAGTATTTTATTGGCTTCTTATCTTTTCTTTTTACAAACTCATATAAATCTTTAATGTTTTTGGTAGTATCTTTATATACTTCTATTCCTAAATTGTTGGCTTTTCTAATTTTGTTTCTTGTCCTTTTATCAAAACTTTCAAATAAAGCATCATTACTTTTATTTAGTAATACTAGTGCTTCCCATCTTGGCTTTTCATTTTCAAAATATAGATTTTTTCCTTTATATTCAAATTTAGCAGTGGCAAGGTTTTCTAATATTACACTTTCTTGATTGTTTAAATTAATTAGATTTCCATCACAACTGTGAATACTTATTGGAATATATGGGTCCATTCTTAATAACATGAAGCCTTGTTTTCCTAGGAGATTTTTTAAGCATTCAACCAGTTTTTTAACTTTGACAGAATCAGAAAAGTCAAATAGTATACCACGTGGAGCATAGGCTATTTTGTTGCTCATGAATACTTCTTTGTATAAGATTAAAGTTGCTCCTATTAGAGAGTTAGTTCCATCAACAATACCAAAATAATGGACATTATATCCAAATTTTAACATTGAATTACCATATGCTGAAGTCTGATAATAGTTTCTATATCTATGCGCTTTAGCATATCTATCAAATTGTTGTTGATTTAATGTTACTATTTTCATATTTTCCCTCTCCATCTTTTTCTTATTATAGCATATTTTTTTTGCTTCTTTCAATAATATATAAGTAATTTATGGTAGTTAAAACTTTTTTTTCGTAGTATAATTATATTGGTGATAAGATGTTTAAAAACAATAAAGTATTAATATTAGGTTTAGCACGCAGTGGCTATTGGGCCGCAAAAGTTTTAGCTAGTAGAGGTAATCAAGTTATTTTAAACGATGGCAAAGAAGAAAGTAAGTTAGATAGTGAGCAAATTAAGGAATTGCGAGGACTTGGTGTTCAATTGGTATTTGGAGGTCATCCCGATGATTTGTTTGATAGCTCATTTAATTATTTGATTAAAAACCCTGGAGTACCAATAGATCATAAATATGTACTTAAGGCTCATGAATTGGGAATAGAAGTTATAAATGAGGCAGAGATGGCTTATAGACTATTACCCAAAGGAGTTACAGTTATTGGAATTACAGGTACTAATGGTAAAACAACAACAACTACACTTACTTATGAATTGATGAAGAAAGCATTTGGAGAAAAGGTATACTTAACTGGTAATATAGGTTATCCATTTTGTAGTATATTAGATAAATTAAAGGACGGAGATATTGTTGTTATGGAGGTTTCTTGCCAGCAACTTGAAAATATGTCTAAGTTTAATCCACATATTGCTTTAATGACTAATTTGAGTCCTGCTCATATAGATTTTTTTAAGACTTATGATAATTATAAAAGAGTTAAGACAAAATTATTTCAAAATCAAACTGCTTTTGATATAGCAATTCTTAATATAGATAATGATGATGTCATAAAAGCAACAAAGAATATAAAGTCTACTGTTAAGTATTTTTCTAGTAGTAGAGAAATTAATGGTTGCTATTTAAGTGATGGAGCTATTTACTATTATGGCGATAAAGTAATGGATACTACTAAAGTATTTATAGCTGGTAAACATAATTTAGAAAACTGTATGGGAGCCATTATGATAGCTAAAGAGTTTGGTGTTACTAATGATGTTATAGAAGAGGTTATTACTAATTTTAGAGGTGTTGAACACAGACTTGAATATGTTGATACTGTTGATGGTAGATTATTTTATAATGATACAGAAGCTACTAATATTAAGTGTACACAAATTGCGTTATCATCTTTTGAAAAGCCTATTGTATTAATACTTGGGGGACTGGAAAGAGGACAGGATTTTAATGAATTGGGTCCTTATATGGAACATGTTAAAAGTATTATTGGAATTGGGCAATGTAGAGAAAGAGTTCTTGAATTTGGGAATGGTTTGAATATACCTACTTATATTTATGAGCATTTAAGTGATGGATTTGATAAGTGTGTTGAAGTATCGGATATAGGTGATGTTATATTATTAAGTCCAGCTTCGGCATCTTGGGATCAATATAAGGAATGTGAAGTTCGTGGTAAGGAATTTAAGGATAAAGTGGAGGAATTAAAAAATGATAATTAAAGATGTTAAAGGTAGAGAGGTCCTTGATTCAAGAGGTAATCCTACAGTTGAGGTTGATGTTATACTTGAAAATGATGTTTTAGGTAGAGCAATTGTTCCATCTGGAGCTTCTACTGGTGAAAGAGAAGCTTTGGAAATGCGTGATGGTGGTAGTAGATATGGTGGAAAAGGTGTTTTAAATGCAGTTAATAATGTTAATACTATCATTCGTGATAAAGTAATTGGTATGGATGCGGCTAATCAAGAATTAATTGATAAAACTATGATTGAACTTGATGGTACTGAGACTAAATCTAGACTTGGAGCTAATGCCATACTTGGTGTATCTATAGCTTGTTTAAAAGCTAGTGCTATTAGTGCTGGTAAACCTTTATATGCGTATGTAGGTGATGGTAGAAGTCTACCTTATCCAATGATGAATATTATTAATGGTGGTGCTCATGCTGATAACAATTTAGACTTTCAAGAGTTTATGATTATTCCACAACGTGATACTATTCATGAGAGAGTTAGAGTTGGGGCTGAAGTGTTCCACTCTTTGAAGAAAGTTTTGAATGAAAAAGGTTATTCTACTGGAGTAGGTGATGAGGGTGGCTTTGCTCCTAATTTAGGCTCAAATGCTGAAGGATTTGAACTTATATTAGAAGCTATTAAAAAGGCTGGATATGAGCCTTTAAAAGACGTTAAATTAGCAATTGATGTTGCGGCTTCTGAATTTTATAGTGATGGATATTATCATGTTGATGGTAAAGATTTAACTACTGATCAGTTAATTGATTTTTATGAAGAACTTGTTAATACTTATCCAATTGTATCAATTGAAGATCCAGTTGATGAAAATGATTGGGAAGGATTTAGAAAGATTACTGAACGTTTAGGAAATAAGATTCAATTAGTAGGAGATGACTTATTTGTTACTAATATTAAGTGTCTTCAAAAGGGTATTGATAATCATGCTGGTAATGCTATTTTACTTAAAGTAAATCAAATTGGTACTATTACTGAAACTTTAGAAACTATTAAGCTTGCTAAAGAACATGGTTATAAGACTATTATTTCACATCGTTCAGGAGAGACTGAAGATACAACTATTGCTGATTTAGCAGTAGGACTTGATTTAGGTCAAATAAAAACTGGTTCTATGTCTAGAACAGATAGAATTTGTAAATATAATCAATTGATGAGAATTGAAGAAGAACTTAATTAGTTCTTATTGACAAAATCGATAATTAATAATAGAATATTATCAGTTTTAAATTCATTGGAAAGACCATAATTGTATTAGCTCTTATACGTAGTGAGTTAAGGATAGTGTGAACTTAATTATAATCTAATATAATTCCTACCTTTCTTGAAGAAGTTTTTACTTCCGGTGTTTATGCATCGTTATAAATTTTGAGTTAAATAAAGGATGGTACCGTGCTACTTGCACTCCTTATAGGTATCATTCTTTTTGTTTTAGGAGGGATAATTATGAAATTAAGTAAAAGTTATTTTTTCACATTACGTGAAGATGTAAAAGATGAAGATAGTAAATCTGGTAATTTACTAGTTCGTTCTGGAATGATTAAGAAGGTTAGTTCTGGTATTTATATGTTTTTACCTTTAGGACTTAGGGTACTTGATAAAATTCGTTATATTGTAAAAGATGAAATGGATAAAGCTGGGGCTCAGGAGTTATTAATGCCTTCTTTAATACCTAGAGAAGTATATGATACTTGTGGTAGAGTAGAGGCTTTTGGTAAAGATATGTTTAACTTAAATGATCGTTATGAGAAGCCTTATGTACTTGGTCCAACACATGAAGAGTTATTTACTATTGCGGCTAAGAGTATGGTACAAAGTTATAAAGATCTACATTTTACAATTTATCAACAGGCTGATAAGTTTAGAGATGAGACTAGGCCTAGATATGGGCTTATTAGAGTTCGAGAATTTATTATGAAAGATGCATATTCATTTGATAAAGACGAAAAAGGACTTGATGATAGCTATAATATTATGAAGATTGCTTATAATAATATATTTGATCGTATTGGAGTTAAATATAAAGTGGTGAAAGCTGATACTGGTGCCATGGGTGGTACTTTGTCTGAAGAGTATCAAGCTGTTACTGATATTGGTGAAGATACTTTAGTTTTATGTGATAAATGCGATTATGCTGTAAATATGGAAGTTGCTAGTAATACAATCATTCCATGTGATGAAGAAGAGAAGAAGATGGAAATGGTAGAAACTCCTCATCAAGAAACGATAGAAGATGTATGTAATTACTTAAAACTTGATGTTAAAAAGTCTGTTAAAGCTTTACTTATGAATGTTTCTGGAAAATTAGTTGCTTTCTTTGTAAGAGGTGATAGAGAGCTTAATGAAAGTAAGGTTTGTAAATTGTTTGGTGTTAGTGAAATTAATTTTGCTGATGATGAGTTAATTGGTAAGAGTAATGCTGTTCCTGGTTTTACAGGTCCGATAGGTTTAAATTGTAAAGTAGTTGTGGATAAAGAAGTTTTAACTATGAAGAATTTTTGTTGTGGAGCTAATAAGGAAGGATATCATTATATAAACGCTAATGTTACTGATATTAAATATGATATGGTAGAAGATATTAGTAATGTTGTAGAAGGTGATACTTGTCCATGTTGTTCTGGTAAATTATACTTCAAAAAAGGAATCGAAGTTGGTAATTTATTTAAACTTGGCACTAAGTATGCTGAAAAGTTAGGTTTAACATATTTAGATGAAAATAATAAAGAACGTGTTGTTACTATGGGGTCTTATGGTATAGGAGTAGGTAGAATAATGGCCGCTATTGTTGAACAAAATAATGATGATAATGGTATTATTTTCCCGGAAGAAATTGCTCCATATAAAGCGTCTATTATTATAGTAAATATGAAAGATGAAGTACAAGTTAGGGTCGCTAATGAATTGTATGATAAATTAATTTCATTAGGTGTTGAAGTTATGTTAGATGATAGAGATTTAAGAGCTGGTGTTAAATTTAAGGATACTGATTTAATTGGTATACCTTATCGTGTTGTTGTTGGTAAAGGTGCTGTAGAGGGAATGGTTGAATATAAAAAGAGAACAGATAATGAAAGTATTAATTTAAGTGTTGATGAGGTAGTAAAAAAACTTAATGACTAATACTAAAACTATTATTTTAGATAGTTCTCATGAGGTTATTCCTAATATTCATGTATTAGAAAAACTTGGTGCTGGTCATGATGGCGTTGTTTTTAGATATGGTGATAGAGCATTAAAGTTGTTAAAGTATGATGTTACATTGCGTAGAAAAAATGGGCTAATGACTTATGATAAGGCAATTGTATTTTCAGATAACTTAAATTTAAGAAGAATAACTAATCCGATTGACACTTTTTCAGATATTGATGGAAATTTTGCTGGTTATGTTATGAATTACTTGGATGCGGTTGATATCCCACAAAAGAAAGGAACATCATTATATAAAAGACCTACTGAGTTTACCTGTTCAGATTTATTTGATTCGATACTTGAACTTGCTTTAGACTTTGAAGATTTAACTGATAATAGTATACTTGTTAGTGATGTTAATAAAGGTAGTTATATATATACAAAAGACTTTTTACATTTGTGTGATATGGATAAATATCAGAGATATTTTTCGGGAGATTTAGCGGGTAAAAATAATACGACTTTTAATTTTGTTATTTCTAAGATGTTGTTCTTTATGATGCAGTACGATAATGAGTTTTCTTCACAAGAGAAGAAACAGTTATTTGCTTGGGTTAAGAATTGTACTAATTCACCAGTGTTTTTAAATACTTTATTAGAAGAAGTACATGAAAAAAAAGATGAATCAATTGGTGAATTTGTTAATATCAAAGTAAAAAAGATTCTTCATTAGTTGCAACTAAATGATATTTATGATATTATAGTTATTGTTAAAACGGAGGTGCTTTATGGAAAAGATACTTTTAATTATTTCCATTTTATTAATTATCATAGTTCTTCTTCAATCAGGTAAGGCGGAAAGTGCTACTCAAATTTTATCTGGTGGCAATTCTGATTTGTTTTCGAAAAGAAAAGAACGTGGATCAGAACTAGTTATTAGTCGTATTACATTGATTTTAGGACTTAGTTTCTTTGTTATTTGTCTAGTAGCTATGTTTGTTTAAAATTAATTACTGTTTTCTTGACATATAGAATTCTATATGTTTTTTTATTTATAAGTGTTTTTTTCTTTAACTTGTCATTTACTGAAGAAAAAATGCTAGTGATATTATTGAAAATGCGGTATAATAATTTTAGAATGGAATAGAGGGTGATTTTGTGAGGGATGATATTCTAAATATTTTAAAAAACAGTGATAAGGCTCTTGATATTTATGAGTTACATGATTTGTTACATATTAAGACTGTAGAGGAAGCTAAAGAACTTAATGATGAACTTAGAAAACTAACTGATGAGGTTATTGTATATCATTCTAATAAAGATAAATATATGATGCTAGAAAAAAGTCATTTAAGAAAAGGTGTAATGAGAACTAATAAGAAGGGTTTTGGTTTTGTTGAAGTTCCTGGTTTGGATGATGATGTTTATGTTGCAT
>ENA-ORKV01001739-ORKV01001739.1-human-gut-metagenome-genome-assembly--contig:-NODE-1739-length-15122-cov-3.199402_pt1 | contig 15122 bp, 13 predicted proteins | sample MGYA00243058_ERZ508805 | MGnify/ENA primary metagenome ERZ508805 (study PRJEB26277, sample SAMN04329770) | human gut metagenome | biome: human-associated habitat | host: Homo sapiens | place: USA... | reverse complement strand
CTTCATTGCAAACTTAGATTCAGCACCCTTGTACAACGGGAATCTCGGCAAAGTGTATAAGGTGACGGTTATTGAATCGGAATCGATTACGGGCAGTTGGTAATCGACTCTCAGACAAGAATCGTCGTCAATGGACGAGAGCGGCTGCAGGGGTTCGCCTAACTGCAACGACTTCCAGTCATAGCCTATGCCCTCCAGTATACGGATGGTGTGACCTGTACCGCAATTGGATGACTTGTAAGAGTCAACCGGAATTACGGCATAACCGGCAGGAATCTCCTTGCTCTTGTCGATTGACAGGTCGACAGCTTCGGGAGAATAGCCGTCATGAAATTTGACTTCAGGCATCTTGTGATATAGAGCCACATATCCCGGAGGAATTGCCATCATTCCGTCCCATTTGCCGTCTAACTGGGTGTTGTACCTGTGGGACAACGCGTTGATGCTGTCATAGGCCTGCTGCGATTGCAATGCCGCCCAATTGGCCTTGCCATACTCCTTGGCTTCAGTCATTTTGTGGTTCAATTTGGACATAAGGAACTTGCGGTTCATCTGGCTTGATGCCATTACCGGATATCCCAGCAATTCAAAGAACGAGGCTTTGTAGTCAGCGGGCAGTTTGTCGTACAATTCGCTGCAACGGTCGGCTATGTCACTGTACTCCTTAAGGCGAGAGGCGGCTTCATTGTAGTTATCGATTGAGTATTCGGGATCCTTGAGTCCGGTATATTCCGTTGAATCCCACTCGCGTTCCCACCCCATGAATTCGGGCTTGCGGCTCCATGCGAGGCGGTAGTATTGGTCAAGTATCTCCTGGAAATCGGGAGTGTATTCATCACCGAAAATCGAGCCAAGGAATGCACTTTGGCGGCGGTTGATGTTTTCGTAATTGAATCGGTCAAAGTCCCATGCCATGTCGAAGAATGTCTGCACGGCAAGCTCCATGGGCTTTATGTCGCCTACGTTAAGCAGCCAATAGCGGTCGGCATCTGTGTCGTAAGCCTTTTTCAACTCCTCATACATCAGCATGGGGGCGGTGGTGTTGAGCCACAGATAATCATGAGGAGCGCCGAGATAGGACACATGATAGTAGACTCCGGCACGGCCTTTGCGAAGCCGGTCGGCAGGGTTGCTCAGCATCTTGATGTAACCGTAGTTGTCATCGGGCCATACGAGAGTCACGTTGTCGGGGACTTTCAATCCGCTTTCATATAACTCCTGAGCCTCTTTGTAAGGCACGAAAATCTGAGGAATCGAATCGATGTCGCCGTCGATGTAGCGTGACAGGATTTCGCGCTGGTCGGTTATGGCCTGCTCGAGCATCTCCACCTTTTCGGCAGTCGTCATGTCGCCACGCATTCCTTCGTCATGGAGGCCGCGCATCGCGAGGGTGTAGATGTTGTCATACTGTGCCGCCTCCTTTACCCGTCGGTCGAGCTTGCCGTATATGGTGTTGCGATTGGTCTTGTAGTTCCATTCGCCGTCAACGGCCGAGTCCCACTCCGACTTCGATGCGTTGTTGAACAAGAGGGGCTCGCAATGCGATGTAGTTATCATGATTCCGAAGCTGTCGGCGGCGACCTTGTTTTCGGGATTGCAATAAAACGGCGTGGAGCAGGCATGCATTGCCGGAGCGAGCATGTTGCCCTTCAGTCGCAATATAAGCTCGCATATCTTCGCATAGGTGCGAGGCCCGATATTTCCCTCTTCGGGTTCAAATGTCTTTCCGGCCCACGGCGTAAGGCCCCAGTCTTCATCGTTAAGGAATATGCCTCTATAGCGAATCGAGGGGGATTTTGATGTTTCCTTTCCTGAAACGTAAACATTGTCAAGCGATTTTACGGGAACATCGGCCCACCAGTACCATGGCGAAACGCCCATACGCTCGCTTATGGATAATATTCCGTAGGCGGCACCGCGATAGTCGCTTCCCGCAACTACCACCGCTTCGTCGCAGCCCTTAAAGGGCGATTGGAGAGTCGTGATAATGTATCGCTCGGGGGAATTTGAAATTTCCGAGATGTCAATCATTTTACGCGCAGCCAAATCCTTTATGTAACGGCTTTGAGGCGTGCCTATGATTACAAGAGGATTCTTTGACAGGGAGCCGGCAACGGGAATCGTTTTGCCGGTCACCCGGTGAAAGTCGTCGGCAAACATTCCGGCCACGGTTGCTATCAGGTGATGGTCGAGAGAGTCAACGAGAATGGAGCATTTGCCAAGGTTGACGCTATTGCCAACAGGCTGCCCCGAAACGCGTAATTGAGCATTGACCGGCAAGCCGATTATCGCAATTAAAAGACATATCGCAAATTTTGCATTCATAAATTAGAGGTTAATGTGATAATATGACAAATATACTAAATATCCGGTAATCCGAATCTATTTTAATAATCGTCGGTTACGATAATTTATAATACGATAATTTATAAAATGAATCGGTCGGTATTGACACTATGATGCAAATACCGACCGATTGAATAGGATATTTGAGCCTGTTATTACAGTTTCACACTCTTTTTGCTTCCGTCGTAAGGAACAGTTACGGGTGATGCGCTGCCGCCATTTGACATCAATACGACATTGAAGTTGCGGTTTTTCAACATTCCGGGATATGTTCCCTTGCGGTCATCGATTGTAAGCGTGCGGGATTTATCGTTCCAGATGAACTTTATTGTCGAATATTGACCCTTTTCGTAGTTGTAGTTGTCAAATTCGTCCTCATACAGTGTAAATTCACCATTCGCTCCGGGATAAACGCGTACAGTGAGGTTGTCCCAGGGCTTTTCGGTAGCATATTGAACATCAGGGCCTATGGGCATGATGCTGCCGGCCTTTACATAAAGAGGTATGGTCTTTATTGTGGTGGGCTTGCTGATGGTCTGACCGCCTTTGTAACGCTCATTTGTCCAATAGTCATACCATGAAGCTCCTGCAGGCAGATACACATCGGTTGAGTGCTGCTCCATGAAATTGACATTGCCCTTGGTGTTTTCGCTGCTTCCGGCCTGATTGCGGTTCCATCCGGTGTTTTCGTCAATCTTCATGACCTTTTCAGGAGTATATTGGGCGTTTACAACGGGTGCCACAAGCAGATTGTCGCCAAACATGTACTGGTCGCCGATGTTCCAACCCTTCTTGTCGTTGGGGAAGTCCATCATGAGTGCGCGCATGAAACTCTTGTCGTCGTTGGAAACCTGCCATGATGTCGAGTATATGTAGGGCAGAAGCGAATAACGCAGGCGTATTGCATCCTCGATGGCGTCGTATATCACATCGCCTTTCTGTCCGAAATAGTATATCTCGCGCATGATGTCGGCACCGTGGGAGCGCATCATCGGGGTGAATGTTCCGAATTGCATCCAACGGACAAAGAGCTCCTGGAACAAAGGATTTTTTGTAGCCGAATTGTCGCCGTTGCGTAGGTTGTAGCCGCTGCAAAAGAATCCGCCTATGTCGGAGTTACAGTTGGGGTTGCCGGTGAGCGTGAAGTTGAGGAGTGCGGGTATCTGCTTGCGCAGCATGTCCCATGTCGAGTTGACATCGCCGGTCCACACGTTACATCCATAACGCTGCTGGCCTACATAACCTGAACGAGTTAGGATGAACACTCGCTTGTCGTCGGTCTTGGCGCGCTGGTGGTCATATACGCCACCTACGGTCAACAGAGGATAGGCATTACGCACCTTGCGGAACGAGCCGAGATAGGTTTTGGTGTCGAGGTCCTCGGGCTTGAAGTCGAGATGGTCGGGCTCGGTAGAATCCATCCACCATCCGTCCATATCGTAGTCGTGGAGGCGTGACAGGTGTTTCCAATAAATGTCACGTGCTTCAGGGCTGTAGGCATCGTAAACGCGCACACCCGACGGGTAGTCCCTGCGAGGAGGCCACTGCTCGGCGATGCCCGATTGGGGCCATGTGGAGAAGTTAAACAGCAGCCCCTTCTCGTCGAGGTCACGGTAGGGCTTGGTCTGAGGGCCGAATGACGACCATATAGATATTATGGCATGGGCGTTGAGGCCGTGGATATCGTCCATCATCTTTTGCGGATTGTTGAATTCGGGATTCATGAATTCCATTGCATTCCACAAGTAGTTGTTGCCCCAGTATTGCCAGTCCTGGATGATGCCGTCGAGGGGCACACCGAGTTCGCGGTATTTCTTGACCACGCCTACGGTTTCGCCCTGGCTCTTGTAACGCTCGCGACTCTGCCAGAATCCATAGGTCCACAATGGGAACATGGGAACATCGCCGGTCAGGGTGCGGATTTCCGAAATCACCTCGTCGGCGTTTTTGCCTTCCATGAAGTAGTAGTCGACACATTCGCCCACCGCCGACTCAAATGCAGTTTCGTTGTCGTTGTCAATAAATTCGGTAGGAGAATAGTTGTCCCAGAACACGGCATAGCCTTTAGGCGATACGATCAAGGGTATTCCATCCTCTATGTTGCCGGGCATGAGAGTGCGGTTGACGCCGCGCTGCGACAATTTGCCATTTTCAAGGTTTCCGAGTCCATAAACGGGCTCATCCTTGTCGAGAACAAATGTCTGCTTTACCTTCAGGGCCGGCTCACCGGCATCGTCCACGGGAGTGAATGAGGCTGCGGTGCCTTCCGAGAGCAATCGGCCTTTATTGTTGCGGAATGAAACGGTACCGGTCGTCAGGTTCAGTGTGGCGGTAAGCTCTTTGCTGCTTAGCACGACATTGTTGCCCGACTTTTTAGCGGTAAACTCAACCTTTTCAGGCAAGGCTATGACCGAGAAACTTTTGGGACTGCTCGGAGCGTCGGCAGGCGACTTTGTCACACGTATACTTGACGGTGTGTAGAGCTGCAGCTCAACATTCTGTCCGTTGGCAAGGGCTTTGATTCCATGTTGTGTCTGCTCGAAATTCTGAGCAACAGCACAAGCGAAACAAAGAATCGATGCCGAAATGCAAGATAGCGTTCGTTTAGTTATAAGATTCATTGGTTACTTGGTTTTGTTAAATTGGTTTATCATTTAATAATGCAAAATTAACAATCAGGGAGCAAGATGCATAGATTATAATGTAACATTTGTCTTTCCCCATGTAACATTGGAGATCACGGATGTTGAAATCAAGTCAACATCCGTGACATGGCGATGTTTTTGGAAAAACTTTCAATAAAAAACGCGCCACCTATTGCGCATAACAAAAAAACGTATTATCTTTGCACTCACAATTTCGGTCCCATAGCTCAGTTGGTTAGAGCACCTGACTCATAATCAGGGAGTCCTTGGTTCAAGCCCAAGTGGGACCACTTCTAAGTTATTGAAAATCAGGCGACTAGATGCAATTCTAATCGCCTGAATTCTTTTATAAGAATTCCTTGCACACAATTTGCACACACCCTGATGCTTGCACAACCTTACACACCGGAAAAAATCTCTCTACAAAATAATGTCAAGGTAAACCTCTTGATCAGCATATTATTATGCGACCACAGCATCTATTCACCGGTGTGAATCATGGAAGAACACCGTATTTCTGTGCAATTGTAAGCATACAATCATACCTTTTCAAATATCCATGTGCCACAATAGAATTATACAACCGATCTGTCTCTGCTTCTATATAGTCAGGATAATATTGACTTACTTTATGAAATAACGCCCTTCCACTTTTACCATACATCATATTTATGATACATCCTATCGTAAACCAATCCTTATAATCAGATGTAATATCAATCTCATCAGATATAATTTTATGCATTATTGATTCGATGAGGTGTCTGTGGGGGCCGTATCTGCGGTTGTCATTTATAAGATAGTTTTGCATCAATATGGACTCCTTGATATCCATTTGCTTTTTACTTTCTGAGATAAATTGATATGCGTTGTCACTAATTTCATCATCGTTACATGTGGAGGTGAAAACAACTGCATCCAAATTTAGGATTGGGTCAGAATCATAAGAAATAAATCTCAATCGTGATATGTCACTACAATGGGTGTCTATTACTATACCCGATTTCTTGAATTCATTATCTAAAGCTTTGAAATACAATTTATGTAATCTATGATTTTCATATTTAATCAAACAGAAAACCCCATCTCCACCTACAGAATCACCGCAGTACCAAATGAAAGGCATACGCCGGATAATTCTTTTTATTTCAACTGTATTTGGCATTGACGGATTGTCTTTTCCGTCAATGTCAATACAGATAACATTAGTTGGTGTAAGCAATGAACTTGCTTTTCGAGCTGAGAATGTGCCGCTGGGGGTATAAGCCGGGAGATTCATTTTTTTTAATTTCTTCTCTGACAAATTAGTCAAGGCCCTATATTCAAGAACTTTATCCTTGAAATGCGGAGTGGTAACCAAATCGAGTAGATTCACCTCTCCCATAGGTTCTTTACACATTGCATTTTGAAATACCGAACATCTTGGAGATTTCATCATCTTTTGATTGCATATTGCTTTTTTTTGTTGTCTTGCAGTAGATACGATATTGGTGATTTGTACAATTGCGGTCGACGCGATACCCAATCTCTTCTAATCTTCGTAAAAATTTAGTTCGACTCATTTTTCCAGCCTTAAACCCAGAAATAATGCAAAATTCTTGAAATTCTTTGAATAGAATCGTAGAATATTCAAAATCTTTGTCATTGGGCTGATAACCGTTTTCACACATGAAGGTTTCCACCGGATTATTTTCTTGGCGTAGTTTATTTTTCAGTTCATCGCATTTGGGAGAATATGTTAATTTCTTATTATCTATAAGTCGTTTCAGTCCTTCTAATACCCAATTAAATACTCCAGGCATCTCATTCTTGATAATCTCATCGACAAAATCGATTTCAATTTTTTCTGCCGGAATAATGTTATGAAATCCAAAAGGTTTGATTCTACGCCATAGTGCAGAAGTGTTTTCCATTATGGGAAAATCATTTACATTAAAGATCATTGGACAATAGTTTTTAAGAGTAAATGGTTTGCCATAGGGATTGCGAGCTTCAACAGGTTCTCTGCTGATCATCTTTTTTACAAGATTATAATCGCATCCTTCACCTCCCATTTCTGATGAATAGTTCACGAGATAGTTTCCAAGTTCAGCTCTGTAATAAGAGGATTGGTTAGTTTTGGAACAAAGAGTAGAAAAATCATAAGAGCATACGTTTTCTGGTCCATACATCTGTTCCAATATTTTCATTAATGTGGACTTGCCTGTACCTCCAGGCCCCTGCATTACAGCAAGTATCTCTAAATTCAGCTGAGGGCATAAGGGATATGCGAATACCTCAGCAAGTGCCATCTGTGCCTGTTTCTCAGGAAGGACATCGTTGAGAAATCTTAAAAACTTTGTAGCCGTAGCGGTTGGCTCAAAAGAAAACGTTAATATGTAGGTGAAATAGTCGTAGGCTCTATGTTCGCGTAAACCGATAAAGTCGTTGGATATTTCAAATACTCCATTCTTCAAATTTACGATTATACTATTCATATTTTGTTCAGGAATAGAAGTTGATATGTGTTCATCAAATTGTAACCTAATAGTACGTTTATTAAACTCTTTCATAATGTCCATACGCCTGATTCCAGCTTTTTCCGCAACTTCACAAAGGAATCTGTTTATTAGATTTTCCGGAATAAGTTTCCAATAATGGGTTCGTTGTGAATAGACTCGGTAGTTCCCATCATTGAATTTTGCGATTTTTGTTTCTGAATCGTCCATTCGTTTAATAAGCTCTTGAACAAGCACAATTAGTTTTTCCTCCATGGATGGTTCAATTTTGGAAAGTTCATCTTTTATTTTATTGTATTGTTTTTCCAATCCCTCAGAACGTAGGCATTGCCGAAGGTTCTCTATTTGCTCAATGATGTTAGGATTTTCTGCATTACATTCCATAGGAAAATCAATGAGTTCCATAAGATTGACAATCTCAGACAAACCTGTTTCTTCAAGTTGTGTCTTGAAGTTCGCTGAACGATATTCGATTGATTTTAAAAATTTAATGTTTGCCATATTTTTATGATTTTATTGTTTTGTAATCCATTTTGATAATTCAGTTTTGTTAAACATCAGTTTCCCCGAAGGTTTTGTATATGGGATTTTCCCACTACACGTCAATTTATATAGTTTTGAAAGGCTCATTGGATAACCATTTTCTGCCAGCCATTTCAGAGCTAATTCTTTCCCCATATAATTGGGATATAGCGATTGATTCTGTATCTTTGTAGTGAGAATGGATGTTATTTCATCCACTTTGCCGGAAAGTTCCTGGAGCATCAACGGCATTTCTTCGATTGTTGGTTTTTGTACCATTTATTTTAAATTTATATTTAAATATGGTGCAAAATTAAAGCCGTCATTCACCGCTAAAAATGTCTAAAAAAAATTTATGCAGAAAACAAATAAAAAAAGAGGCCGTCCTCGTAAAAAACCGCTCTCAGATATTGAAAAATGGGGGATTAAGATACTTATGGGATGCTTAGAACAGCAATTAATTGATAAAGGTATTCTCATTGGTGGATTAAACTCTAAAAAGAACACCCCGTGTTTTAATGAAATAATCAACGAGTATATAATTGAAAACCTATCTCAGGCAAATAATACATCTAAAGTTAATGATGACATAACATTAGGCGGTTGGGATTTTTGGAAAAATCTAATCAATATTTATTGTGATAAAGAAGAGGTAGATCATCCTAAATTAAGTTATCTGGATGTGTTGGTTAATTTTGTTTTTAAGAATAAATGTAAAACGTGGAATGACTATATTGCTACAATTTCAAATCTCCTCTCCTTGGCAGATTTTGATACGGATTCAAATTTAGGTTTTTATTGTCCGGTTGAGAATATAACGCCGGCCAATCTTAGTGAAGGACAAATAGTATTATCAGGATGGTTCCCAATGCATTTCTTTATTTTTGAATATTTGGGAAATTCTGAATTCAAGGTACTATATGCTCCACCAGGGCATCTGCTTGTCCCGGAATCGATTTTCGCTGCTACTGCTTTCAAGGTTGATTTCAACTGGGTGGAAAGTAAAAGGATTGTAGATGGAGCAGAGTTATTATGCAAGACTCCTCAATATGCCCCACCTACTATATCGCCGATTTATATCGTTGAAAATTTGTAAATGAAAGAAATATTAAAAAATATAATTTTCATAGTCATAATTTTATTTTAAGTCTATAATAATCTTATATAATTCTTTCATTTTCTAATCTTTAAGTGTTTATTAATTGCTTACGGGGAAAAAGGGCTCAATAAGTAAAACAAGAAAGGTCAACCGAAAAATATTCGCTTCAGTTGCCCCTTGTTAAAGAGTTATTCTGTTGATTTCAAACATCATTATCGTTTAACTTAGTGTTTGTCGCGATTCTATAACATTTACTCAGATAACTTCTAAGTTCATCGGAGATTGGAAACCGGGGAGCGAATACATCGGTAGTATATGGGTAGGAATGATTTTCGTGGGAATTGGTACCATAAACAACCCCGTAGCAGTCATCACAGGCATAGAGACTATAATTCTTATCGGCATCTTCCGTATGTAGACCTTCGATCTCGCATAGCCTTACAGTATCTTGATAGTCGCGCCAACATATGTCAATGTCGTTATGTAAGGAAACAACGACACCGAGCCTGACAACTCCGTTTTCCTTATCGTGAACTTCTACGATGTCGCCGGGTTTGAATCTTATGGAATCTTTCGGTCGCCCCCAAAAGTGACCTTCGGGTTTATCCAGATCTTCCATCAGAGTAGAGCAGAGAGATTGTTCCAAGAGATTTCCTTTGCAGTCAAACACCCATTCACGTTTGCAGAGATCTGATATCACGTCTTTGCCAAACGGCAACTCATATACATGAATGCAGTATATAGGTCTATAATCGCCTTTTGATATTTCTTCGGGATGGATAAGTCGTTTTGCATCTTCAAAAGTTGGCATCAAGAAACTTTGTGCTTTACAGACTTTGTATTCAGGATAATATTCCAGTTCATTTTCGTCTGATTTTTCGTGAATGTAATCAATCCGCGAGAAACATTCCCTTAGATCTTCTTCGGGATAGATTGTGAGACAAGACTTGCCGTTATCTGTTTCCTGTATCCTGAAAACATCCACACGATATACAGATTGTTCGTAATTATATGGCGGATTCAAAGCCAATCTCTTGAATTCTTCAAATGTCATATAGTTGATTTAATAAGCGTTTAATCTCTAAGGGAATCGTATTTTCATCATTTGACAATGAAATTGCAAATAGGTTCACTGCAATAGGTTGCAGTCTTATGCCATCCCATTTATCAATTCTATTATTTTTCGATTTAATAAAATCCAGAATCCTTGATATTGCAACTCCGTGAAAACTGAATTGGAGACCATAGCAACGAACATAAGTACAACGTTCTTTAGTATTATGGCAAAGTGAATCAAGTAGATGGGCTCGACTGTCAGTGGAACACCATGCTATCAAATCTGATACTTTTAGCTTAATTTCTTTGTATTGGATTTCATGTTTAAAGCATGGTGTTTTTATAAGTGAATTGAGCAGATTTAAAGCACAAAGATATTTAAACGTTTCGTATTTGTTATCCGGCAATCGTTTCAAGATGTTTCGGGCCTGTTTGATATAATCAGATAAAAGAGGTACTTCTTCAAAGGTCATATCCGTTTGATGTTACATTCCTTACATAGTTCCCTGAGCTCAGGGAGAGACATGGGGATTCCGTGCAGTTTTTTGCGACAGGCAGCTACATCATCAAAATACATATCATTGGACTCACACAACAGATAGCCTTTAAGTTTCCCTGACAATTGATTCTTCTCTATCAATTCTACAAATAAAGACACTTTAGACGGGTTTATTTTGCAGCAGTAACATTCTCCATCCTTCATCCTAAGCAATATCAGTTTATGTGTTCTTGTGCCCGGTCCTTTCAAGATTGGGGACTCGCCATAAATGGAGATTTTCAGTTCATGTGGAAAAGCTGCGTTGATTCTTTGCATAAAATCCTTGAACAGTCTGCCATGTGTGCTTGTGTCCGGCAAATCGTTCTGGAATATGTATTGATGAATCATCTCATGCACGAGAGTGTCATCAATCTCCTTCACGGTCATATCCGCCGACTTGCGATAGATGATGATCCTATCGCGCAACCGGCGCCGAACATTAACTTTGACCCACTTGCGGTGAAACAGACCAAAATATGATTTGCAACGCTCCCGCACGACGAGTTCCACCGGCTTGAATTTGTCAGCCTCCCAAATTCCTGCGTCAGCTAATCTCTCAATCCAGTAGCCATGTCGCTGCCTCAAATATTCAACTGTCAGTTCCATATTTTGCGATATGATAAATTCAACAATGTCTTCGTTTACCAGCCGGATGCCAATAATCTGCGTGGCGCGCCCTCTTGCGGTCATTCCGGATTAGCCGGAATGCACATTTGGTGTTATCTGCCTCGTATGAATCATATATAATGTGTGAATAGCCGGAGGGTGTCAATATCCCGATCTTGCCGTCTTTTTGCGTCACAAAGAATGTCGTAGGATGGTCTTCTGTCGTCAGTTCATCTTCATAGATTTCATCCGCAATCGGAGGCATGAGTGTTTCAAGCAACGGCAAACAATCCTTATAAGGCTTTACATGCAGAAAGGGATATGCGACCGAGAGTACGCCCCATTTCATTGTCTTTTTGGCCTGCACGAAAAACAGGCGTCGTTCCCATCTCTCCGGGATGATGGCATTGTATTGAAAACATGTCATCAGAATATGTGGATTGGATAACGACACCAATGCCCATGCCTCTCCATTTGAAACAGGCACAAAAATCGGCTTACAGTTTATAGCGTCAAATTGCGAGAATACATCTGCGAAGGAATTTGGCAATAATTGTTCTCCAGTCGGTGAAACCAAGCCGACAAACTTATCGTCACAGGACTTTCGGGGACGCCAATCATACTGGGAATCATACTTCCTGAATTGGCGTAACATTTTGCGGGCTTCCTTATCAGTGCGACCATATAGTGTATTCTCTATCTCCCGAAGGCGCATATACTCCTGCACATCTCCCTGTGAGGGAAGAATTAACGGATTATTGTTTTGATAACACACCCTCCAATAATTGAGGTGTTCGTAATAATCCTTTTGGCCGTTCCCTGAGGTTATCGGATAGACTGTACGGCCGCGATATTCAAGATATTCCATAATCAGTTTGTATTATTCATATTAAGATTCCGGATTGTCTGATTCCTGACGTTTCGCATAGTCTTCCTCCTCTTTCAGCATTGCCTTATAGTAGTCTTCATAACGCTTACGTAACCGTTTTGACAACTTATAACGCAACGGCATTATATTGAGAGTATGTACATGGTCGTGGGTGGCATAACTCGGTCCGTCAATAACCGGTGTCTGGTCATCGCTTGAATCCGGGAAATACTGTTCTTCCACCTCCTCATCAGTCATTTTATGTTTCTCATCCTGATTATATAGCAATCCCTCTCTTTTCCTAATCCGCTGCCACAATTCCCAGTACCATTCGATTGAATGTCCTGAACCGGTCGCAACAGCAAGTCTCACCTCCTCACCGTCCAATACTTCTACGATATCTCCCGCCTTGAAACGGAACGACTCTTCCGGGCGACCACGATAACGACCATATTCCGTGCGGTGATTCCGTTCGAGAGCCGAACAATAGGTTTTATCCAGGAATCGCTCATTACTGTCATATAATCGCCATGACTCGCCATAGTCATCCCATGCAACCGACAGAAGTTCACCCACAGGATATTCCTTTATATGGAAGCAATATATTTCGTCATTATACAGCTTTGCCCTTTCGATTGCCTTGTGCATCAAAACTTCCGCTTCAGAAAGAGTATGGGATATTCCCACTCTATAATGCCTGACATCGAATTTAGGATAATGACTGCGTTTTCGTTCAGGCAAATCCTTGACATCATATTCGATTACTTCGAATATGGTTTCCTCATCACGTCTCGGTGGATTCATTGCCAGCTCCTTGAACTCTTCAAATGTCATGTTCCTGATTTTTCGAGATATAATCATCATACCATTCCTTCAAACTTTTAGAATCTTCAAATGAAATATCCGTCATTCTCATATATCCATATTCAAAAATTGGATCAGGATGGAGAGATATTGGAGGACAATCTATTAGTCTCTTCCCATTTAGAGTATAAATCTTATAGCAATCCTTGCCTTTAATGTTTTGCTCATAAATAGCTTTGGTATATATTTCCTCGTTTTCAAGACATTCATCCCTCAGCCTATTATTAAGCTTCCAACATTGAGCGATTGTGTATGGTAGCTCAACAATAATGCATGGTTCCATAGTTTTATCTCGACGGTTGATAAAAAATACAATTTCACCGGGTTTAAAACGCACAGTCTCAAACCCTCTGAAAAGATGGCTAGCGCTTTCGGAATACGCACAATCAAGCAACTGCCCATATTCGTTAAATAACCAATACCTAAAATCTTTATAAGAGAAATTATCGAGCGTTCTTTCAATTATCTCATAAAACGTTCCACCACACACATCTATTGAATCTCTCCAAAGAGTTATTTTGGCATCATCAAAAGATTTCGATATACCGGTTCTTGCTCCATCAAATTTATAAGAATCAGAATTAAATGCGACGTATCGATTTATCTCATAAATCAAATCGGTATTTTTGGGGGAGGAATCCATAGCCAATGTCTTGAACTCATCAAATGTCATAGATTCTCCATTTTGTTCCGATATATACCATTTTGCCCCTTCTGAAAGGTCATGGATAGAATAAATCATGGATTACATACGAGATATAGGAGTGTTAATAATATAATCATCATCTCTGAAGTATAATAAATCAGCTTCCTCAACATAGGATTCCATATTGTCTTTAAACTCCTCATCAAGGCTCTCGATGGTTACGGAGATGTCATACGCTGCTGATGAAAATATTTTATGAGCTTGGACCAACCTATTTCTAATGTCTTCAAGCTTTTCTATGATTTTTTTATCCATATTTCCTATTATTTAAATTTACAGGCTCTTCTGTTTGTCGGTCAACACCAGTTATTGCGACATAACGGCTGCAAACTTCTGTATTCTTCAAATGTCATGTTCTTTTTATTTAAATTGTGTTACAAAAGGGTTAATATCCATACCACGGTGATTTATACATTCATTAATGGTATCAATAGAGATGTCTGAATTTCTAATACCTCTACATTTATTTCTGCTTCTACATTTATACGTACTGTATATACTTCCTTCGGATAGTTGTCACTGCAAAGCACTTCTGACTCAGAAAACCGGACTCCAATAGATTTAAGTTGTTCCCGATATTGTTTTCGGAATTCATATACATCTTCTATTGAAGGTGGCAGCCCGACTACTTCGCCTAAATACACTTCTGCCTTATATGGATCCAACACTCCAACCTTATCACCTATCTTAAATCTGTTGTTATGTTTGTTTCGACCTTTATAAGCTTTGACTTGACAATGTTCAATGCTTCTGCTCAAATAATCTATCGACCAATGTTGTATGGCATCTTTGGAGAAGGTATAAGGCGAAATAAACCGATCAAAGCTACATTCGGAAATAGTAAAGAAGCTTATTGCGTCAAGATTGTTAAATAGATATTTAGAATTTGCATATTTCTTACGAATCAAGAACTTAGCCTTAGAGAAATTTTGTGTAAATCCACAACTGACACGTTCACATTTGCAATGCATATTTTCAAGAAGATCTGTAATATTTTTCACATAATACTCTTGAATGAAAAATACACTGCCTTTTATATTTTCATCAGGTTGGACCGCAAACCTCTTGTATTCTTCAAATGTCATATCCTTATTTTGTTAGTTGTTTTATAATGAATCAAGCAGCAGGTTGAATTCACGGCCATGTTCAATATAGCCTTCAAACATCTGCATATAGTTATACAGGAGGGGCGAAAGGATTTTTTTACATTCGTTTTCAATACATTCCGGAATTGGATATATGCACGCTGCTATCGAGCCGGCGATACATGCCATCGTATCCGCATCGCCACCGAGCGAAACAGCGAGTCTTACAACGTCCTCGAAGTCTTTTCCTTCGAGAAAGCAGATGATTGACTCTGGCACGGACCCTTGA
>ENA-ORKV01001735-ORKV01001735.1-human-gut-metagenome-genome-assembly--contig:-NODE-1735-length-15133-cov-3.875598_pt1 | contig 15133 bp, 7 predicted proteins | sample MGYA00243058_ERZ508805 | MGnify/ENA primary metagenome ERZ508805 (study PRJEB26277, sample SAMN04329770) | human gut metagenome | biome: human-associated habitat | host: Homo sapiens | place: USA... | reverse complement strand
AAGCTTCTGTCAGCGTGCACACAGCTTGGGATAATGGCAGATGAGATGGTCAAGAAGGCGAAGCTTGGAAGGCTGCGTATAAGCTTTGATTTCAGGAATGCATTGCAGCTTGCGATGAAGCAGGATGACATAACACTTCTTGGACCGCTTGTGCGCCCTATAATGGGACTTAACATCAATAAAACCTTCGGCATAAGGAGAATAGAAGAGCTGCTCACTTACAGGGCGGGACGCGAGGAGAAAGCTGAGCTTATAGAAGATGCTGTCGCCGAGAACATAGTCTATGATGATGAGCTTGAGGATGAGAGGATAAGGCAGAATTATTCTTCGCTTATCAAGATACTTTTGTCACTTCTAAAGAGGAGGGAAAGCTTTGAGCTTAGAACTTTTAATGAGCTTGCCGGGAAGATATTCGGTGATGCGCTGTTTGACAATGGAGATTACTATTCGTTTTTAGTACACCTCTGCCAGAAAAAAGAGTATAGCTTTGACACAGATAAGCACACAATGGAGACATTCCTAGATGAAATATTCATGGAATGCGCACAAAAGCAGGAATATGAACAATATCTGGGGATACATTTTACTATCGAGCCGGAAGGACAGGATGAGATTACGCCCGCGGATGGATTTACGATATCTGATATACATTTTCAGGTAAACTGAATTTTCATGTAATAGGGTTCGGGTGTCAAATAAGATTTCAGCATCAAAGATACTATGAGCAATATGTCATAAGCGATAGATTAAGTATTGTAATTAAGTAAGACCGGTTACGGAAAGGATTAACCACATGGAAGAACGCAATTTGGAGAAGGCGCTTGAACTTGCAGCGGCACTTATAAGAGGAGAGCAGGTCGGTGCGTCCGGAGATAATGTGGCTCTTTATGAAGAGTATTCATCGAACTCGCAGGTATATGATGCACTGCGGCTGATTTTAAAAAAATTCAACCTTGAACTTTATGAATATAATAATGCACTTTTTGTCAGTGCGAATGAGGACAACCGTGGAGAAGGCGCTTCGGGCTTTGGATTTACGAATGAAGAGTTAAGACGTGAACTTGGTGTAAGAGTGAATAAAGAACTGTTCTTATGTTATCTTATAATATACTGTACAATGACAGAATTTTATAAGACATCCGGCAGTTATACATATACGGAATTTGTCAGACGTGAGGAGATTATAAAGGCAGTTGACAATGTACTTGTGAACGTGGTTGACCATTCGGCAGGGCTTGTGCTCGATGAAGTGGAGGAGAACAGCTTTAAGACGCTTGCACTTTTGTGGGATGAGCTTCCTGTGACTTCCACGGATGACGCTATGGGACAGAGGGCAGCCAGAAACTCAAGAACAGGTTATGTTAAACTTACGTTTAACTTTCTTGTGGCACAAGGTTTTTTTGTTGAGAATCAGGATAAATATTATCCGACAGACAGATTCAAGGCGATGGCTGAGAATTATTACAGTGTCAACAGAGGCAGGCTCTACGAGATACTGACGAAGGAAAAAGAACAGGAGGACACAACAGATGCCGCAGATTAATAGGATAAGGGTCAATAATATCAAGTATAATTTTGGCACGCAGTTCTATGATGATTTTCTTATGCGTTTTTCGTGTAAGAATACGATATATGATCTCGCAAACGGTGGCGGCAAGAGTGTGCTTATGCTTCTTTTGCTTCAGACGATGCTGCCTAACTGCACGCTTGACGAGAAACAGCCGATAGAGAAGCTCTTTGCTATGCCCGGAGGGAGCACTACTATACATTCTCTCGTTGAGTGGAAGTTAGACTCATGCGATGTAAAGAACGGCTACCGATACATGACATGCGGATTCTGTGCGAGAAAAGCTAAGGGCAGCGATGATGCAGACGAGGATTCAAGGACAGGAATAGAATATTTTAATTACTGTATTTTTTATAGAGAATTCGGGGACAATGATATCAAAAATCTTCCGCTTTCAGATGGAAAAGAGAGAATTACCTACAATGGACTTAAGGCTTATCTTCGAGGACTTGAGAAGAAAGATATGGGTGTCAGGGTAGAAATCTTTGAGAAAAAAGGAGAATATCTGAGCTTTATAAATGATTATGGCATTTACGAAAGCCACTGGGAGCTGATAAGAGGAATCAATAAGACGGAGGGACATGTAAGAACTTATTTTGAGAGCAATTACAGAACAACGAGAAAAGTTGTGGAGGATCTTCTAATAGAGGAGATTATAGAGAAATCCTACAACAACCGCATCCGCGGCGGCAACGGCGATGACGAGATGTCAAAAACTCTCCTTGAGATAAAGGATAAGCTCTTAGAGCTGGCAAAGAGAAGGGAAGAGATGGAAAATTACGACAATGAGCTTAAGCTTATATCGGATTTTTCAGCAAAAGTATCGGACTTTGGGGACGTTTTTGAGCGCAGGGAGGAAGGAAAGAATAAGCTGTTTGAGTATCTTCTGATGGCGAGGGCGCAGGTAAGCGAAAAGCAGTCTGAAGCCGAGAAAATTGCAGGTGAAATAGAGAAGCTTAAGGATGCGTCTGTTGGCGAGGAAAAGCTTATAGCGGCGGCGTTTATAGCTGAGGAGGAGGAAGAGCTTAAGAAGGTTCGTGAGCTTGTTTTAAGCCTTACTCACAGCTGCGATACTATTTCAAGAAATTATGAGAGCAGCAAAGAGAAGCTTGAACTTTCATACGCGGCTGAAGATTATGCGGATTATGTAAAGCAGGAGAACAGTCTTTTAGAGCTTTCACAGTACATTGAAAACCGCAATAAAGGCAGGGATGACCTTGCAAAAGAGCTTTTAGAGCTTGCGGTTATGAAGCATGGATATATAGAGGATGAGCTTTCTAAGGCGGATACGGCTCTTTTAGAGGCAGTACAAAAAAGGCAGGAGAGCTTAGATGCTCTTAATAACCTCAGAGAAAATTACCGTGTAAATGACAATGAATGTGCCCGCATAGATGGTACACTTGCCGAGCTTAGAAAGCAGATGGCGGAGCTTGAAAATGAGATAAATACGAAGCTTGAAAACACACCGCTTCTTGTAGTGGAAAATGCGGCTGCTGAGGCAGAAAAGTACACACAATATATTGCCGGATTAAGAAATGACTATGAGTCTATTTCAAAAGAGGAGACACAGCTTAAAACAAGAAATGACGAGTATCTTAGAGAGCAGGCGCAGGCGGATGCCTCATCACAGGTATGTGCAGGAAAGATACAAGAACTTGAACAAGAGCTTGAAAAAGCTAAAAAGACAGAAAGTGAACTTGCAGCTCTTGGTAAGATATATGGTGAGAAGGATTCTAAAAGACTTATTGAGACACTTAGAGGGCTGTATGACAGGATGCTTTCTAAGCGTGAAAAACTGCGTGCAGCGAAAGAAGCCATAAAGGAGTATGTAAGTTCAATCGAGACGCTTAAGCCTGCTGACAGTGACGGCGCAGGAAAAATGTGTGAGTATCTTGCCGGAAGATATGATGGCACAATCATAAGCGGTGCGGAATATCTAAGGGGAAGGAAGGACAGTGAATGCGCGCTTCTTGCACAGAAATTCCCATACCTTCCGTATTCGGTGCTTGCAGGTGACGATTATGATAATGTATGCCGCGACAGGAATATAATGTCCATGGACTGCGGTGTTGTGCCTATAATAAGACTATCCTGTGCGGAGGCAGTGCTTGCGGATGATGAAGCAGCCGATGAGCCGCAGGATAATGGCATGTACAAGCTTGCATGCCGTGATATTTCATTTATATATGATGAAGCGGGAAGACAGGCTGGAATAAAAAAAGCGAATGAAGAGCTTGAAGAGCTTGAAATTGAACTTTCAAAGGTTGAAGACCGCTTAAAGGTTGTCGAAAGTGATTATGAGAAGGTCAGCGGATATATCTGCATGGATATAAGAATGCCTTCCGAATTAGAAAAAAATCTTATAGAGCAGAAAATGACCGCTGAAGAGTTTGCAAATAAGTCTCGCAGCCTTGAAGGGCTGAGCACAGAGTTAAAAGTGCGCTTAGAAGAGCTGACACATACAAGAGCGGATATGGAAGCTGATATTGCTGATAATGAAAAGGTCTGTCAGACTCTTGAGCGCATAGCACTCCTTGCATCACAGCTTGATGCATGCAATACACAGATTAAGGAAAATGAAGTAAAAAAAGAAGCTGCAGTCAAGGCATGCCGCTTGTCGAAGGAGCTATCTGAGAGCCGTGAAAAGGTATGCTCTGAGCTTGATGCTAAGATAAAAGGCATTGAGGAGAAAATAGCCGGCATAAAAAAGACATGGGAGAAATATGCGCCATATTATAAGGAGACGGCGGATGTACAAAAGCAGGAAAATAAGGTTCCGTCAGAGCAGATAGATGCCCGTTTTGCGGCAATAAATTCTCTTTTGACGGATGAGCTCGGTGATGTTGCGGATAAAGAGAGGCTTATGGAGAATGCCAGAGAGGCAATGGAGAAGGCAGAGCGCTCAATGCTTCACAGAGGAATAAGCCTTGAAAAAGCAAAGGAGCTTGCCGCTCAGGGTAAGATGACTGTTAAAAGCCATGCACAGCTTAATGAGCTTCTTGCCGAGCAGGAAAAGTTAAAGACAAGTCTCAGACAGATTCAGGGTGAGCTTGACGGAGCTGCCACACAGATGAATAGAATAGAAGGAAGCAGCGCTTATGCAAGGAAGAGCTACGAGGAGCGTTTCGGAGAGCTTGTCCTTATATCTGTAAATAATTATCAGGATTATGTAAAGCAGCACAGAGCGGAGCTTGAAAGACTTAAAAAGGAGCTCTCAGAGCAAAATGCAGGGCAGAAGGATAATCAGAAAGCTCTGACATCATGTATGCTCATGCAAAAAGACCTTGAACGCATGGTTAAATCGGTAGCGCCTGATGCTGAAGAGATTATAAATAAGCTTGCATCCAATACACAGGTTCACGATATATCCGGCGAACTTACCAATTCAATGTATGAGCAGGCAGGACGTGCATTTGAGGCTGTGCTTAAGGAAGAGCAGAAAAAGCGCACTGCATTTATAAAGGCGAGGGATGTGCTTGCAGAGCAGCTTATGAAGCTCAATGCCTATGAGCTTGCCCAGGAGATAAAGCAGAATGTAGTGCCGCCGCAGACGAAAAATGAGGCAGAAGTGCTTACACATGGACTTCAAGGCACGATGGACTGTATAGCCTTAGAGCGCGACAGGATAAGCAGAGGAATTGAGGATATGGAGCTTATCAAGAGTAATTTTGAGAACAGATGCGTACAGATATGTACCAATATACGCTCTGAGCTTGAAAGACTTGACAAGTTATCAAAAATTACACTTGATGATGAAGTGATACCTGTGCTGTCTCTTCAGATTCCATATGTAAAAGAAGAGATGTATAAGGACAGGATGTCTGTATATATTAATGAGACAGTGTCACTTGCAGAGAATTTTAAGACGGAGGACGAGCGCCTGAAGTTCATAAGGGGACGCTTATGCTGGAAGAGACTGTTCTCGGTTATAGTGACAGATATGGACAGCATCAGGTTAAATCTTTATAAGCGTGAGAGAATAAAGGATCAGAGCCGTTACCTGCGGTATGAGGAAGCTGTCGGAAGTACAGGACAGTCACAGGGTATATATATCCAGTTCCTTGTAGCTGTCATAAACTATATTGCAAGCATTAATGCCGGGGGAAAAGAAGCGGCTGTGCTGGGAAAGACGATATTTATAGACAATCCGTTTGGTGCCGCAAAGGATGTATATATATGGGAACCTATTTTTAAGCTTCTAAAGACAAATCATGTTCAGCTTATAGTTCCGGCAAGAGGAGCAACACCTGCCATAACAGGCAGATTTGATGTCAATTATGTATTAGGTCAGAAGCTGATTGATAAAAAACAGCAGACTGTTGTTGTGGATTATCACAGTCAGGTAAACGAAAATGAATTAGAGTACGAAAGACTGAGCTTTTCACAGGAAAGTTTTGATTTTCTCTAGGTACTGTGTTAAACTGAAGGCAGTATGAGTTTCGATTGAATATTGACAGTCATAGATAGAGAGTATCAGGTAATTGCGAAACTTAAGTTTTTTGGCTGAACAGTTGTGCAATTTTACTAGTAAAATTGTACAACGTACGGCTTTCAAATATGTAGTTTCGTAAAAGCCTAGACAGAAGTATGTATTGTGAGGTGGATGTCTTGGACAAATATGAGTTGACCATTAAGATAGATAAACTAGATAAGCTTGTAAAAAACAGGGACTATGTAAATGCAGCTAAGGTTGCAGATCAGCTTGAATGGAAAAAGATGAAGCAGTGGAGTGTAATGTCCAATGCCATAGATGCATTTGTAGCTACGGGGAATTATGAGAAGGCAAGAAATGTATGCGTCTACGCATATAACCGCAAGCTTGGAGGAAGAAGACTTCTTGCTACGCTCATGGAGATGTATGTAAAGCTTGAAGAATTTGACGATGCACAGGAGATATATCAGGAGTATGTCGAATTAGCACCTAGGGATGTCACAGGTTTTATTCTTCTGTATAAGCTAAGACGCGCTCAGGGAGCACCTGTGGAAGAACTTATAAATATTTTACAGAACTACAAGGAAAAGGAGCTTGATGAGGAGTATGAGTACGAGCTTGCTCTTCTGTACAGTGAAGCGGGACTTACGGATAAGTGTGTCAGGGAATGTGATGACCTTGTACTCTGGTTCTCAGACGGAATATATGTTGAAAAAGCATTGAAGCTTAAGCAGGTATATGCTCCTCTTACGCCAAGACAGGAAGCAAAGCTTGCCGCTTTAGAGAAAATGTCTGCCGCGGTGAGTGATAATAAGGACTTAGATGACGAAGCTGAGAATGAAAAAGAGCCGGAGAGCAGCATGGCATATACGCAGGCGGCAGCTTATGAGGAGCCGGAGTATGAGCCGGAAGACAGCTCCATGGAAGATGAGTCTGAGGCTGACGAAGCAGATGAAGATAGTGAAGAAGAGCCGGTATTCGAGCCTGTGAAGAAGGAAAAGAAGTCCTTGTTCGAGTGGGGCAGTGTATCGGAAAAGAAATCACAAAAAGCCGAGAGCGATAAGGTTCAGGAAAAAGAAGAAAAAAAGTTTGTCGATGATATAGAAAACACAACACAGTGGACTCCTATAAATCCTGAGAAAACGGATTTTTCAGACAGCGAGGATGTTACAGATGTAACGAAAGAACCTCAGCCTGAGCAGGATTATGATATAAATATCAAGGTTCCGGACTATTCGGTATATGATACGAGAAATGTGCAGCAGGAGCTTAAAGCTAATGTGAACGAGATTATGGAAGCTTACCATAACCGCGAGAAAAAAGAAGCTTTGAGGGAAGCAGCCCAGCTTGAAGATATACAGGAAGATTCCGACCCTACCAAGGAAATAATTATTAATAAGCATCAATGGCGCAAGGCATCAAGAAATAATGCAGCCCCGGTTGTGTCTGCCGCAGGCGATGTAAAGCCTGTAAGACAGCAGCCTATTGACGGGCTTCAGGTTCTTGCCGGCTTAAAAGGCTCTGATATAAGGGAAGTCACACAGCAGATGACGCTTGAACAGATGGAAGACCTTGTAGCACAGCTTCAGGCTGAGCAGGAGAGAAGAAAGAGAGAAGCCAAAGCAGAAAATTCACTTAATCCGGGGAGAATGGATATATCACAGTGGATTTCAGATGCAGATGACAGTGAAGATAAGCCTGCAAAGGCAGATAGATCCGTGCTGGAATGTGCCACAAGAGAGATTCCGGTAAGCGAAATCAGGCACAGAATGGAAACAAAAAAGGAAGAGCATGCGCCTGAGATTAGGAAAGCGGAGGAAGTTAAGAAGGAAACTGCACACGATGCAGCAGATATCAAAGAAGTAGCTCCGGAATCTGAGGATGTAAAAGAGACAGCTTCTGAAATGTCATATGCTGAATATACAGCTCCCGAAACAGATGACATAGAACAGATAAAGCAGACGGATGCAGAGGATGTTGAGAGGGCTGAACGAGAGGCACTTGAAAGAACTGTGCGTGAGATTGCAGCATCTTTTGAGAAGGCTGAAGCGGGTTCAGAGAGAAAGTCTGAACATGATACGAAGCCGGAACCGGAAGATATCATTTCAGATAACATTAATGATGAGGACGCACAAGAGTATAGAGCAGATGACTCATATGATTATGAGTTTGAGGAGATTCCGGATGTGGAAGACTCTCAGAATGATTTAGAGCCTGATGATGAGGAACTTCCTGACCTTGAGAAAGCGATAAATGCCGGAATTGAGCAGATAATCGATGACAATGCAAAGGCACTTGCCGGCGGATCTGAATCGGGAAGGTATGTGTTAAAAGCCGAAGAGAAAGCTTTCCTGGATAGATATTTATATATGTCAGGCATGGAGAGAAGGCTGTGCAGATATATTGGCTCTAAGAGAGCACAGCAGGCAGGAAAGATTGAGAATGCGGGCAATATTGCGATAATGGGCAGCAGAAATACGGACAAGATTGCATTTGCCGTAAATCTTTTTAAGGCACTTCATGTATATGATGCGAATCGTGAGCAGAAGCTTGCAAGGATATCTGCCGACAGAATCAACGAAAGAGGCTATGAGACTTATGCGGATAAGCTCATAGGTCAGACACTTGTTGTGGAGAATGCAGGGAGACTGAAAAGGGAAGCTCTCGCTTCAATGATGAAAAGGCAGGGTGATACACTCTTTATCATCATTGATGAGGAGTTTGAAATTAACAAACTTTTTGCGGAAAATCCGGATTTTTCGGACGAGTTTACAGGGTGCTTTCTTTTAAAGCAGTATACTGTAAATGAGCTTGTCGATATAGCGAAGGATTATGCTGAGGGCAACAGCTGGAGAGTTGAGGATAAGGCACTGTTGAAGTTATACCTTATACTTAGCAGGATACCTAATGACGATCAGGGCAATGTGGTTGAGCTGGTCAAGAATATTATGAATCATGCAGCAGAACACGCGAAAAGCCGTATCGGAAATAAGCTTTTTGGAAAGTTCCGTGCGGTTCTTGTCATCAAGGAGGGGGACTTAAGCCTTGATGATGAGTATGAAGAGGAAGATGAGGAGATTCTGCCGGATGAAGATGCAGAAGAACCGGAGACAAAGCCTAAAAAAGAAAAGAAATCACATATCGGCAGAAAGAAAAAGAAGGAAGTATCTGAAGAAGATGATGATGCTTACGATGATGATATTGATAATGAGTACGGTGATGACTACGATGACGAGGATGATGATGAGTAGTGGACATTGCAGGCATGCTTTTATTGGCACACAATATTAATATATAACCCGGAGGAGAAGGCAATGGGAAATGTAAAGGAAACTATTGAGAATGGCAAAGCTGTTCTCGGAATTGAGTTTGGGTCGACAAGAATAAAGGCGGTTCTCATAGATGAGAACCATACACCGGTAGCAGGTGGAAGCCATGAGTGGGAGAACCGCTATGAGAATGGAGTGTGGACATACAGCCTTGATGACATATGGGAAGGTCTTAAGGACTGCTATGCATCACTTAAGGCTGAGGTAAAAGAAAAGTACGGAGTTACTCTTAAAAGATTCAGCGCAATGGGCTTTTCAGCCATGATGCACGGTTATATGGTTTTCGATAAGGATGGACAGCTCTTAGTTCCATTCAGAACATGGAGAAACAGTATAACGGAGGAGGCAGCCGATGAGCTCACTTCGCTCTTTAATTACAATATACCGCAAAGGTGGAGCATAGCACATCTTTATCAGGCAATGTTAAATGATGAGGAGCACCTTCCACGTATCGACTATATGACAACACTTGAAGGCTTTATACATTGGAAGCTTACAGGAGAGAGAGTTATAGGTATCGGCGAAGCGTCAGGAATGTTCCCTATCGATACGGCAACTAAGAATTACAATGCCAATATGGTCGGAAAGTTCGATTCACTTATTGAGGAGAGAAATGCGCGCGGTGACAGAAAAGAACTACCTTGGAGACTCATGGATATCATGCCTAAGCTTCTTCTTGCCGGTGATGAGGCCGGAAGTCTCACAGCGGAGGGTGCAGCTCTTCTTGACAGGGATGGCGACCTTGAGGCTGGAATACCTATGTGTCCGCCTGAAGGTGATGCCGGCACAGGAATGACGGCAACTAATGCTGTGGCAGTAAGAACAGGAAATGTATCCGCCGGAACAAGTGTATTTGCAATGATAGTTATGGAGAAGGAGCTTTCAAAGGTATATCCTGAGATTGACCTTGTTACAACTCCTACAGGAAATCTTGTATCTATGGTTCACTGCAACAACTGTACATCGGACTTAAATGCGTGGGTCAACATATTTAAGGAGTTCGAGGAGGCACTTGGCATTCCTGTTGATATGAATAAGCTCTTTTCAGTGCTGTATAATAAGGCACTTGAGGGAGATGCAGACTGCGGAGGCTTGATGTCTTACGGTTACATATCAGGCGAAAATATCACTCATATGGAAGAAGGAAGACCTCTGTTTGTCAGAAATACGAACAGCAAGTTCAGCCTTGCCAACTTTATGAGGACACATCTGTACACATCGCTAGGCGCATTAAAGATAGGCCTTGATATTCTTTTGAAGGAAGAAGGTGTCAAGGTAGATTCAATAACAGGTCATGGAGGGCTTTTTAAGACTAAGGGAGTTGGCCAGAGATTTCTTGCAGCAGCTATGGATACACCTATAACAGTTATGGAGACAGCAGGTGAAGGCGGTGCATGGGGTATGGCACTTCTTGCAGCTTACATGATTAAGAAAGGAAACAATGAGACTCTTGATGAATATCTAAGCAATAAGGTATTTGCCGGACAGAGCGGAAGTACTATGGAGCCGATAGAGGATGACGTTAAGGGCTTCGATGAGTTTATCGCACGCTATAAGGCAGGTCTGGCAGTCGAGAGAGCAGCAGTAGATAATTATGAAAATTAAAGGTTTTGAGAAAGTATCAATATGGCTGTTGACAATAGTTACGTCAATATTTTTATTGCCATTAGTGATAATAAGCTTTCCACGCAGCTACATTAATATAACCAATACAGTCGAAAAGATATTTCCATGTCAGTACAATACATTCAGTATAATCCTGAAGGTCATAATTTTCACTGTATTTGTCTGTCTGACAGCCAGGGCACTATGCTGTGTTCCTGAAAAATATGGCAGAATAATTGTACCTGCTGTGGTGGCGGTACTTTCTTTTGCAGCCGCACTATATTGGGTAATAGGCAGCAATACTTATCCGCAGGCTGACCAGGAATATACATACAGAGCCGGGTTGCTGCTTGCACAGGGTAAAGGCATGTTAGAGCAGGAGCCGGATGTACTGTCATATGTGCAGATGTATCAGCAGCAGCTTAGCCTTGCAATGTTTTATGTCTTATTATTTAAGATTACAGGAGTGACATCGTTCAAGGTGCTTTTAGTCTTAAATGCGATATGTGTGCCTGTCATGCTTATATCGATATATGTCATAACTTATAAGGTGACAAAAAAATATTATTGTGCGGTAATTTCACTTGTGTTTACAGCATCCTGTATGCCCATGTACTTTTATACATCATTTGCTTATGGAGAGATAACATCAACAGCATTTTCGCTGCTGAGTGTTGTATTTGCCATGAAAATAATGGAAGGGCTTGAGCTTTGCTTTTCGGAAATGAGCACAGGAAAAAGAGTGAGATATATACTGAACTATTTTGCCTGCTTTGTGTTTGCTTTTTTTGCAGCGATGACAAGACTTAACAGCATTATTGTGATGCTTGCGATATCGATAGTTGTCTTTATAAAAGCTGTTTCTTCTAAAAAATTCAGTGTGCTGTTAGTAATAGCGGCAGTGATATTCGGGGCGCTTCTTCCCGGAAAGCTTTCAAAAGCAATATACTCACAGGAGCTTGCGGGAATCGATGGAATGCCTTCAACGCTGTGGATAGCGATGGGAATGCAGGATTCAGATGGGCTGTGCGGATGGACCAACTATTATAATGTCGCAACCTACGATGCGAGCGGACATGATGCGAAGATTGCTTCACAGATGGCATTGGATGACATAAAAGAGCGCTTGGACTTCTTTGCCGAAAATCCTAGGGAGGCAGCATCCTTTTACAGACAGAAATTTGAATCACAGTGGAACTGTCCTATGTATCAGTCTGTGCAGATGAACAGCAGGATAGACGGACAGCCTGTAAAGATAGCTGACCAGATTCTAAACTTCGGCAGAATATACGGATATATAAGAGCGTTTGCAAATGTGCATCAGTCAACAATCTATCTGTTTGCATTTGCCGGTCTGATTGTGATGCTTTTAAGGAAAAAGGGGATTGAAAATTATATCCTCTATGTTGTCGTGGTAGGCGGAATGTTATTCAGCCTGCTCTGGGAAGCAAAGGCAAGATACTGTTTTCCATATTATGTTTTTATGCAGTCAGCCGCCGCAATCGGACTCGGCGGATTATGTGACAGAGCCATCACAATATGGAATAACAGAAAGAAAAAAGCTCATTAAGTCTTCAACTCTCGTTCATTTGAACACGCAGCGGTGCATAAACGTAAAACACAGCCGCTAAACGATTAGTTCGATATGCGCAATTATTTGGTATTCAAAGAGATCTGGCAGTGTACCGGTAAAATTACACAACTGTTCAGCCAAAAAATGACGTTTTGCAATTACCTAAGTATAATAAAAAATTGTAAGGAGGAGAAGCTATTATGCTTGAGAATTTAAAAAAAGAGGTCTATGAGGCCAATATGGAGCTTGTAAAGAGAGGACTTGTCATCTACACATGGGGAAATGTAAGCGGGATAGACCGTGAAAAAGGACTTGTAGTTATTAAGCCGAGCGGTGTTGACTATGATGTGATGACAGCCGATGATATGGTTGTTATTGACCTTGACGGAAAAGTGGTTGAAGGGAAATACAAGCCTTCGTCAGATACAGCAACTCATCTTGTGCTCTATAAGCAGTATTCTGAGAATGGCGGTGTTGTACATACTCATTCTAAATGGGCGGTGACATTTGCGCAGGCAGGAATGGATATTCCTGCATTCGGGACAACCCATGCAGATTATTTTTATGGCGATATACCTTGTACAAGAGACCTCACGGGACAGGAAATTTACGAGGCTTATGAGCTAAATACAGGAAATGTGATTGTTGAGACGGTTGGAGATACGGATGCTTTAGCTGTTCCGGGAATTGTTGTAAAGAACCATGGACCATTTGCATGGGGCAAGAGTGCAAAAGGAGCAGTGTACAATGCAGTAGTGCTTGAAGCGGTAGCTGAGATGGCATACAATACTCTTACACTCAATCCCAGAGTCCAGAGAGTTCCGCAGCACCTTCTTGACAAGCACTATTTCAGAAAGCATGGAGCTAATGCTTACTATGGTCAGGGTGAGAACGAGGACCACTAAAATTTAGATGCCTGAATATGAAGCGGCTTTGGGTATATCCCGAAGCCGTTGTCATTGCCTATAATTCGGGTAATAAAAGGGAGAAATTATAACATGAGCAGTAGTGAGAAAAAAGTTAGCAGAGATTTAACGAATGGACCTCTGGCAAAACAGATTCTGGTGTTCAGCATACCGCTTGTGCTGTCGAATCTTTTGCAGGTGCTCTTTAACATGTCAGACATAGCTGTGGTCGGGCAGTTTGCCGGTTCGCATGCACTTGGCAGCGTCGGTTCGACTACAACACTAGTTACACTGTTTACTACATTTTTAATCGGTGTGTCAGGCGGTGTAAATGTAATGACCGCACAGTACATAGGAGCGAAGAAGAACAAGGATGTGCGGGAGGTTGTACATTCGGCGGCATGGATGTGTGCGCTCATGGGAGTTATTCTTCTGCTATTCGGGCTTGTGTTTTCAAGAGTTATCCTTGAGGTCATGAAAACTAAGGAGGAGCTTATAGACGGTGCGGCACTGTATCTTAGAATATACTTTCTTGGAATGCCTGCACTTGGCATATACAATTTTGGTAATGCGGTATTTTCTGCTATAGGAGATACGAAGAAGCCTGTATATATATTAGCTTTTTCGGGTATTGTCAACATACTGCTCAATCTGTTTTTTGTCATAGTATGCAGGCTTTCCGTTGCCGGAGTAGCCATAGCAAGTGTAACATCGCAGTATATGTCAGCTGTGCTTATAATGGTGGCTCTTATGAGAGCTGATGAGAGAATACGATTTTCGCCAAAGTATCTTAAGTTCTATCCGGATAAGGTCAAAGACCTTTTTAAGCTGGGATTTCCTGCCGGAATACAGAATGCCATATTCCAGTTTGCTAATCTGTTCGTGCAGGTGGGAGTAAACTCCTTTGATGCAGTTATAGTTGAAGGAAATTCTGCGGCAACCAATGCGGATGCGCTTGTGTATGATGTTATGGCAGCTTTCTATACTGCATGTGCAAGCTTTATGGGACAAAATTATGGTGCCAGAAATAAGAAGAGAGTGAGAAACAGCTATATCATCAGTCTTGCATATTCTTTTGGAATAGGAATGGTCATGGGAATTACGCTTAATATATTCGGTCGTCCCTTCCTTTCACTTTTTACAAAAGACAGTGCTGTTATTGACGCGGGAATGTTAAGACTTAATATTATGAGCATATCCTATGGGTTCTCAGCATTTATGGACTGTACAATAGCAGCATCAAGAGGGCTTGGAAAGACAGTTGTGCCGACATACATTGTTATTATGGGTTCATGTGTGTTCCGTGTCATCTGGATTTACACAGTATTTGCATATTTTAGGACGGTTCCGTCATTGTACATTCTCTATATCTGTTCGTGGACACTCACTGCAGTGGCAGAGTTTATCTACTTTATGAGGGTATATAAAGAGCATATAAAGGTACTGTAAATGGTAGGAAACTCTATGAAAATGTAAGTACCGTAACAAAACCACACAAGGTCGCAGCCTTGTGTGGTTTTTCATTATTCTTTATGGATTTTACTCTATTATATCACACTATTTCTTCAACACAAATTTCCCGACAAGCTGCTGCAAGGTATCCGCCTGTGCCGACAGCTCCTCACTTGTCGCGGATGTCTCCTGTGCTGCCGAGGAGTTGGACTGGACAACCTCTGCAATCTGGTTGACACCTTCGTTTGCCTCATCCATAGCCTTTGACTG
>ENA-ORKV01001732-ORKV01001732.1-human-gut-metagenome-genome-assembly--contig:-NODE-1732-length-15190-cov-5.451995_pt1 | contig 15190 bp, 10 predicted proteins | sample MGYA00243058_ERZ508805 | MGnify/ENA primary metagenome ERZ508805 (study PRJEB26277, sample SAMN04329770) | human gut metagenome | biome: human-associated habitat | host: Homo sapiens | place: USA... | reverse complement strand
CGCTTGTATTTGCTACGATGTTCTATGCTTTCCTTATGTGTCTGCTGAATAATTTGAGTGTACGCAAGTATTTAGGATATCATCAGGAAATGAAACGAACATTTATGATTCCATTACTTTCTTCTGTAATTATGGGAATACTCTGCTATGTATTTTATCAGGGAATCTACTTGATCTTATCAGGAATATTCGGAAGTTTTATTCATTTAAGAATTCTTGTATTTATATGCTTGATGATTTCAGTAGGCTTTGCGGTTATCGTATATTTCGTTCTGGTACTTAAGTTAAAGGGAATTACAGAGGCAGAACTTCGTAACTTCCCGAAAGGAAATATGCTTGTCAGAATGGCAAAGAAAAGTAAGTTATTGTAATTATTCTTTACTTATAAAGCAAAGTAAGTTATAATTAGTGTGTTTGGGTGATGGGACAAACCACATCCATAAAAATAGTAAGTTTTTAAAGCTGGGAGGAATGAGCTAATGGTAAAAGCAATCGTAGGCGCAAACTGGGGAGATGAAGGTAAAGGTAAGATTACTGATATGCTTGGAGAAGAGTCGGACATCATCGTTCGTTTCCAGGGAGGAAGTAATGCAGGTCATACAATTATAAACAACTATGGTAAATTTGCATTGCATTTACTTCCATCAGGTGTATTTTATGATCATACTACAAGTATTATCGGTAATGGTGTTGCACTCAATATCCCATATTTATTCAATGAAATAAATGAACTTGTTAAAAGAGGAGTACCACAGCCAAAAATCCTCGTATCTGACAGGGCTCAGATTCTTATGCCTTATCATGTCGCATTTGATGAGTATGAAGAAGAAAGACTTGGCAAGAAGTCATTTGGTTCTACAAAGTCAGGAATTGCACCATTTTATTCAGATAAATATGCAAAGATTGGAATCCAGGTTTCAGAGCTTTTCCAGGATGATGATGCATTAAAAGAGAAGATTGAAAGAATTTGTGTCCAGAAAAATGTTATATTAAAACATTTATACAATAAACCTGAACTTGACCAGGCAGAGATACTTGATACACTTCATAAGTACAGAGATATGGTTGCACCATATGTATGTGATGTATCTGCATATCTTAGGAAGGCTATTAAAGAAGGAAAGAATATTCTTTTAGAGGGACAGCTTGGTTCACTCAAAGATCCGGACCACGGAATTTATCCTATGGTTACATCATCATCAACACTTGCCGCATACGGAGCAATCGGTGCAGGCATACCACCATATGAGATAAAAAGAATCGTTACTGTAGTCAAGGCTTATTCGAGTGCTGTTGGAGCAGGTGAATTTGTAAGTGAGATTCTTGATGAGGAAGAAGCAGACAAACTTCGTAAGCATGGTGGTGACGGCGGAGAGTATGGAGCAACAACAGGTCGTCCTCGTCGTATGGGATGGTTTGACGCGGTTGCAACGCGTTACGGATGTGAGATTCAGGGTGCAACTGAGGTTGTACTTACAGTGCTTGATTGTCTCGGTTATCTCAAGGAAATTCCGGTATGTGTAGGTTATGAGATTGATGGAGAAGTCGTAAAAGACTTCCCTGTTACGGAAAAGCTTGCAAAAGCAAAGCCTGTTTACAAAGTTCTTCCGGGATGGAATTGTGACATAAGCGGAATCAAAGAATATGATAAACTTCCAAAAGAATGTAGGGACTACATTGAGTTTATTGAAAAAGAAATCGGAGTTCCTATTAAGATGGTATCAAATGGACCAAAGAGACATGATATTATTCATAGAGCTTAAAAATATATAAATCAAGAAAATATACGGGTTAGTTGGTTTTCAGATACGGCATAATGCTTTTGAAAAACGATTAGCCCGTATAGTGTTAAGTGGAAAGGAAATTATGAATTACGGCAAAAAAGAGATAGACAGCAAAATAGACAAAATTAATTCATCTAATAAAAAAGTATTCAACAAAATAAAGCTTAATGTAAAGATTTTTGCTGTTATCATTGTGTTTACCTTGATTTTGTGTGTGGTATTTTCGGTAGTCGGGATAGTAAGAGGACTTACGGACAGTGCACCTGATATAAATGAAGAAAATATAATGCCTGATGGATATCCTTCCATTATATATGATGCTAACGGCAAAAAGGTTCAAAAACTGATGGGCATAAACGCTAACAGAGAGTATAAAAAGATAACTGACATTCCTGAGTGTGTTCAGAATGCATTTGTTGCAATCGAGGATGCAAGATTTTACAAACACAGTGGTGTAGATCTTCAGGGAATTTTGCGTGCGGTGTTTTCAGCATTATCTGATGAAAAAATGACGCAGGGAGCGAGTACCATTACCCAGCAGCTTTTGAAAAATCAGGTGTTTGGCGGTGGAAATGAAAAGTCATTTTTTGGAAAAGTTTCAAGAAAGATACAGGAACAGTCACTTGCCATTAAGCTTGAAAGTACCATAGACAAGAAAAAAATACTTGAATATTATCTGAACACGATAAATCTTGGACAAAATACAATGGGGGTTGAGACGGCAAGCAAAAGATATTTTGGAAAATCAGTTTCAAAACTGACGGTATCTGAGGCAGCAGTGCTTGCAGGAATTACCCAAAATCCGACAGAATATAATCCTATCACAGAGCAGCAGAACAATGAAGCAAAAAGAAAGATTATATTGAAAAATATGCTTGATCAGGAATATATAACTGAAGATGAGTATGAGGAAGCATTGGGGGATGATGTTTACAGCCGGATACAAGATATAAATAAAGAAAAAAGGACATCTTCTTATGGTGATATAAACTCATATTATGTTGATGCGGTTATTGAAAATGTTGTAAGTGATCTTAAACAGAAACTTGGATATACGGAAACACAGGCATATAATGCAATCTACAGGGAGGGGCTGAAAATATATACTTGTCAGGATCAGTCACTTCAAAAGATATGTGATGATGTTATAAACAATGATAAATATTATCAGAAAAATACAAAGTCGTATCTTTCATATCAGCTTAAGGTAAAAAAATCAGATGGTGAAACTGAATCATATACTGAGGGCGACGTAAGAGCATTTATAAATGATGCACACAAAAACATAATAATTTTTTATTTTAAATTCACCCAAAAACAATTTAATAATAAAGTAAAAAAGTATTTGTATGAGAGTGCGATGCTCACTTTGAGTGCAAACATTTTAATTCTTCCAATTACAATCTATGAATTTAACACAATTCCAATAAACTCAATAATATCAAATTTGTTAGCTGGTCCATTGCTTGGAATATGCATAATATTAGGCATGTTCACAGTAATTATTTCAACAGTTTGTTTTCCTGTGTCAAAATTAATAGCATTTCCATTGCAAATTATTTTAAAAATTCTAATAAAGATAATAGAATTAATTTCTAAAATTCCATTTGGAAATTATACTGTAAAAACTCCATGGTTCATAGTAGTGTTTTTAACCTATGCAATAATTGCCGCATTAATACATAACAAAAAGGGAATTACTAAAATCTTAACTATGGTTACTTTAATAATATTTGTTGTTATGCAGGTTTGTGCTTTTATAAATATTGATGGAAAACTAAAAATCTATTTTATAGACGTAGGACAAGGAGATAGCATGCTTGTAAAAACTGTGAATGGAAAAAATATTTTAATTGATGGCGGTGGAAGTAAGGATCCAGATTATGATATAGGCGAAAAGATTTTAGTGCCATATTTATTAGATAGAAGAATAAAAACATTGGATTATGTAATTATATCACATTTTGATGAAGACCATGTTGGTGGAATATTGACTGTTATGCAAGAGTTGAAAGTGAAAAAAGCAATAATTGCAAGACAATTTGAAAACTCTAATAATTATAAAAAATTTATTAAATTAGCACAAGAAAAGAAAATTAAAGTTATTGTTGTAGAAGCTGGAGATGTGATAAATATAGAAAAAGATATAAAGCTAAAAGTTTTATGGCCAGACTCAAAAAATAAGATTAATGAAAATGTTTTAAACAATAATTCGCTTGTTTGCAAGTTAGAATACAAAAGTTTTTCAATAATGTTGACTGGAGATATAGAAGAAATTGCAGAAAATGCAATATTAACCAAATATAAAAATAATGCAAAAATATTAAATGCAAATATTTTGAAGGTAGCACATCACCGGCTCTAAAAGTTCATCAACAGAAGATTTTATCAGAGCTGTAATGCCAGAGATTGCACTAATTGGAGTTGGAAAAGACAATAGCTTTGGGCATCCATCTGATGGAACAATAGAAAGACTTAACAAAATAAAATGCAAAATATTAAGAACAGATGAAAATGGAGAAATTGAATTGTTTGTGAACAAATTCCAATTTATTGACTATTTGACTATTTTATAGTATTATATACTTGTTGAATAGTAAATTGAAGATAGGAGTTTTAATATATGTTATGTTCAATGTGTAAGAAAAACACAGCAGTAATATTTATAAATAAACAAGGCGCAGATGGAAAAGCCGAAGTTGAAGGTTTATGTTATGAATGTGCTAAAAAGAAGGGAATAAATCCAATAGATACAATGGCAAAACAAGCTAATCTATCGGATAAAGATATACAAGATTTATCTAATAAATTAGATACAATGTTTAAGAATTTATCAGACAACATGGCTGATATAGATGAAGATGAACTTTCAGAAATGATTAATGGAGAAAGTGAAATAGAGGGTGCTCAAGGAGTTCCTCTTGGCTCGATTTTTTCTGGATTGTTTGGAATAAAGCAAAATGGAGATGAGTCATCAAATTATTCGTCTGGTGGAACGCAAAAGGTTAAGGAGAAGACTAAGCCAAATAAAAAGAGAAAGGCATTAGACACTTATGGAACCAATCTAACAGTTAAGGCTAAGAATAATCAAATTGATAGAGTTATTGGAAGAGATAAAGAAATTGAAAGAATGATACAAATTTTAAATAGACGTTCTAAAAATAACCCATGTTTAATTGGTGAGCCAGGTGTTGGAAAAACAGCTATTGCTCAAGGCTTAGCTCTTAGAATTGCAAGCGGAAGTGTACCAGCGAAACTTTTAAACAAAGAAGTTTATCTATTAGACATGACAGCTGTAATTGCTGGAACACAGTTTAGAGGCCAATTTGAGGCTAGAATGAAGGCTATAATAGATGAATGTAGAAACGATGGAAATATTATTTTAGTAATTGATGAAATTCATAACATTATAGGAGCCGGAGATGCAGAGCATTCAATGAATGCAGCAAATATTTTGAAACCATCACTTGCAAATGGCGAACTACAAATGATTGGAACAACTACGTTAAAAGAGTACAGAAAATATATTGAAAAAGATACTGCTTTGGAGAGAAGATTCCAACCAATAATAGTAGAAGAGCCATCTGTTGAAGATGCAATTTCAATATTACAAGGAATTAAGCAGTATTACGAAGACTATCACCATGTAAGAATTTCGAATGATATAATTAGACAGATTGTAAATATGTCTGAGAAATATATTCATGATAGATTTTTACCAGACAAGGCAATCGATATATTAGATGAAGCGTGCTCAAAGATTAATTTAAATGATAAAGATTTATATGACTTAGAAGTGTTGAATAATCAATTAAAAGATGTTCAAGCTAAAAAGGAAGAAGCTGCACAAGCCGATTCTACAGAAGATTATCAAAAAGCAGCAGAACTTAAAACACAAGAGTGCGCATTACTAGAGCAAATTGATAATTTGAAAAAGAGAATGCAACCTAAAGATTTAACAACACAAGACATTGCAAATGTAATAGAAAGCTGGACGAAGATTCCAGTAAACAAAATTACAGAAGAAGAAACAAAAAAATTGTTGAATCTAGAAGACAATTTGCATAAGAGAATTATAGGTCAAAATGAGGCAGTTGAGGCGGTTTCAAGAGCAATAAGAAGAAATAGAGTAGGCTTAAAGAGTACAAAAAGACCACCATCATTCATATTTGTTGGACCAACAGGTGTTGGAAAAACAGAACTTGCAAAAGCATTAGCATATGAGATGTTTGGAAGTGAAAAATCTATAATCCGTTTCGATATGTCTGAATACATGGAAAGCAACTCAACAGCGAAATTGATTGGTGCACCTCCAGGATATGTAGGATATGATGATGCAGGTCAACTAACTGAAAGAGTAAAGAGAAATCCTTATTCAATAATATTGTTAGACGAAATTGAAAAGGCGCATAATGATGTATTTAATATATTATTGCAAGTGCTAGATGATGGCAGATTGACTGATGCACAAGGAAACACAGTAAGTTTTGAAAATACAATAATAATAATGACATCAAATGCAGGTTCAAACTTAAACACAAATTCAATCGGATTTGGTGGAACATCAGAAGCTTCAAAAAACAGAATGCTTGGTGCATTAAAAGACTTATTCAGACCAGAATTTTTGAATAGAATAGATGAAATTGTAGCCTTCGATTCATTAACAAACGAGCAACTTTTACAAATAGTTGATTTGATGGTATCTGATACTCAAAAAGTGTTAAATGACAGAAACATAGGATTAATACTTACAGATGAGGCTAAAAAATATGTATTAACAAAAGGAACAGATTTAAAATATGGTGCAAGACCTTTAAGACGTGCAATACAAAGATACGTTGAAGACGAACTATCTGATATGATATTAAAATCTGAACTAACAAATGGTAAAAAAGTATTGGTTGAATATGATAAGGAGCAAGATAAATTAGTATTCAACATACAATAATCTAAAAATAAAAAGGTGGAGGTAAAAAAGGTGTTTAAACATGTACCAAATATTCTAACAATGTGTAGATTTGTATTAATACCATTCATATTCGGATCAATAGTAAATAATCAGTATGTAGCAGCATTCGTATTCTTAACACTTTCCGGAATTACCGATATACTAGATGGTTTTATAGCAAGAAAATTTAATTTAATAACTAACTTTGGAAAATTGATAGATCCACTAGCAGATAAGGCAACACAAATTTCAACACTTATAGCATTGCTATTTGCAGGAATAATCCCAGATTGGATATTAATAGTGGTATTTATTAAAGAAACAATAATGATAGCAGGGGCATCTTTCTTATATGGAAAAAAACTTGTAGTATCAAGCAGATGGTATGGAAAGCTTGCAACAGTAATGTTTTATGTCGCAATAGTAGCTTCATTAATTACAAATAACTTTAATTTAGCATTCCACATAGACATCTACATATACTATGTAGCACTTGCGTTAACAATATTTGCTTTAATAATGTATTTCAAAGAATTCTATCAAAAAGGATATGTAAATAAAGAAGAATTGAGCACTGTAGATAAGAAAGTTATAGAAAAATAATAGTAAAAATCGTGTTTTAAATAACACGATTTTTCTATTCAAAATTTTCTATATACGAATTTAAATTTTCTTTTCCATAAAGAATTACACCATTTTCCAGTTCTTTTCTATCGTCATCCGATAAATATTTTATCGCAATTTCAGTAGTTTCATGTAATTCATAGGTTCCATCATCTTTTATTCTATAAATTTCAACAAATCCATTCAAACTTGATTTCACTAAAAAATGTTCACCACAATTTCCAGAAAAATCTTTATATAACTCTACATCGGTATTTGAAAAATTTTTAATTTCCCAATCACTATAAAGCTTTGAAAATTCATTTCTTGTAATATTAGCCATCTCTGTACTTATATTTTCTTTTTCTTTTAGAGTGTGCCCACATCCATCATAATGTTTAAGAAAAGTTAAAATTGCATTTGGAGAAAGTTTTACTTCATCATAGCTTGTTGGAACGGTTGTATATGGAGATGTAGTTTGAAAATTTTCAATAGTTTCATTTGCAGAACCAATATTTTGAACGGATTTTAAATTATAAATTATAATAGCAAAAGTAGTTACAATACTTGCAATTATAATAAGTATTAAAGCAATAATAAATTTTTTATTCATACTAAATTCCTTCCTTTTTCCTAGTATTTCCATAATTTACTTATGTATACAGAAAAAAGAAAATTTAATTGTACTTTAGAGCACTAGGTCTAAGATTGCATATTATCTGTTAAATAAAAATTTGCTGAACTAATAGGAGAGGATGAAGTAAATTGCTAGAAATTTGTCGAACGATTCTACTTGCTTTTTATTCTAAACCATAATATAATTTTATTAAATTTCAAATATAAATTATTTCAAAAAATTTTTATTTAAAAATTCATTTTAATTTTCACTATGGCGAAAAAATTAATTCTTAAACAATACCAATAAGTAATATTACTTTAAAATATTGACCAATAAGTAAAATAATTGTATAATTAGGAGGAAGATAATTGAAAGAAGAAAAAATGTATGTTCCATCTGGATTAAAAACAGTAGATGGAAAAGATATTATGTGCTACACAGGAGCATTTTATTTAAAGAATAAAGAAAAGATAGATAAAATGCTGAAGAAGTGTGAAGAAATTCTGAGAGAAGAAGAGCGAAAGTCAAAAAAATTTAAGGGAAAAAATGAAAACATTATAAGAGAAGAAACAGAAAAATATTATATAAATCAGAAACATGATAAAATTTTTAAAGAAATGTTATCTGACAAAAAGAGTACTGTTGATTTTATAAATAGTTTTTTACATTTAAATTTAGTAGAAGATGATATAGAAAAATATGAAAAAGAATTTAGAACGTCAGAATTTAGTAATGTAGAAGCAGATGTTGTGTATAAAATAAAAAATAAGAATGTATTTATATTAATAGAACACCAATCAAGTGTGGATTATAAAATGTCATATAGAATAATGTGTTACAAATACGCAATAATAGAGTCTGTAATAGATAAAAAAAGACTAAAAGAAAAAAGTTATAGAATTCCAATGGTAATCCCGGTAGTATTGTACACTGGTAAAAGAAAATGGAAGAGGCTATTAATAAATGATATAGAAGAAAAAGTAGAAGGATATGCAGAAAACTGGTTGGAATATACCTTGATAGATGTAAATAAATTTAGTAAAGAACAATTATTAGCAGATAATTTAATAATAACTAAAGCGATGTTAATAGAAAAGTCTAAAAATAAAGAAGAATTATATAGAAATATAGAAGAGGTAATAAACATACAAAAAGAAAAGAAGGCGTTTGATAATTTACAATTGGAAAAATTGATAACATATGAATTGAGCGAAACAGAAGATAAAAACATAATGCATGAGTTTATAGAAAAAATAAGAAATATAGAAGGGAGTGAAGAGATTATGACAAATGCATCAAGAATAATTAATAGAGAAATAAGAAAGGAAAGAAAAGCTGGACTTGAGCAGGGAATTCAACAAGGATTACGACAGGGAATTGCATTAGTTGCAAAAAAATTAAAAGGCAAAATGGAGATAAAAGACATAAGCCAAATAACAGGATTAAGTGAAGCAGAGATAGAGAACTTATAAAAAAGCAAAATAGTCATAAAAGTATTAAAGTTAAATGCTTAATGACTATTTTTATGTTTTTTCTATTAAAAGAACTAAAATTTAATATGCCTATCAGCCTTGATTTTCTCACTAATTTAAAGTATAATTTTTATAGAATTACAACGTTTGAAAGGAGAAACATGAATTCAAGAAAGTTAATGTACATAGCAATTGTTGTAATGTGTGTTATAGCAGTAGTTTTAGCTATTTATTTGCAAAGTGGTAAACAACCAAGTAGCAACCGTAACACAACAAACAACGTAAAAACAGAAGAATCACAAGAAACATTAAAAAAAGAATTTGATCAAATGTTTAATAATGTCGTTGAACTAAATGATTATGATACTAGTAACATAAAAAAATTAGACAGTGGCAAAAACATTGTATACACTGCATACAGTAGTGAAGCAAGAGAGGATAATAAGTATGAATTAGATATAAATATTCCAGTAATCAATATAGATAACAAAGTGGCAGCAGAGTTTAATAGTATTACTCAAGAACTTTTTGCGAATAAGACGGCTGGGGTTATAGATAATGCAAAGGCTTATACAATTTATAGCATTTCGTATACAGGATATGTTAATGGAGATATCTTGTCTGTTATAATTAAGTCAACATTAAAAGAAGGCTCTAATGCACAAAGAACTATTGTTGAAACTTATAATTATAATTTAAAAACTGAAAATAAAGTAAGCATTTATGATGCTTTGAACAAGAAAAATATTACGCAAGATGCATTAAATTCTAAAGTAAAAACAGTTATAACAAATGCAATAAAAGATGCAAATAAGATACAACTTACAGGATATGAGACTTATAGTAGAGATATAAACAGTGATATTTACAATATAGAAAACATAGAGACATTCTTCTTTGGAGAAGATGGAAGTTTGTATGTGTTATTTCCATATGGAAATAATAAATTTACTTCTGAAATGGATATTGTAAAATTTTAAAAAACTATAGAAAAGAGCAATTTGAATATGGCAAAAAATATATTAATAACCGAAAAGCCTTCTGTTGCAATGGAATTTGCAAAAGTATTAAATATAAATACTTCTAGAAAAGACGGCTATTTGGAAGCAGATAATTGGATAATAACATGGTGTGTTGGTCATTTGGTAACGATGTCATATCCGGAAAAATATGATGAAAAGCTAAAATTCTGGAGATTGGACACGCTTCCTTTTATTCCAGAAGAGTATAAATACGAGGTAATTCCAAGTGTACAGAAGCAGTTTAATACGATTCAATCACTACTTACAAGAGACGATGTATCTACAATCTATGTTGCGACCGACTCTGGACGTGAAGGAGAGTATATATATAGATTGGTCGAGCAGATGATAGGTGTTAAAAATAAAGATAGAAAAAGAGTATGGATAGATTCACAAACAGAAGAAGAAATTAAGAGAGGAATAAGAGAAGCAAAAGAGCTTGATGAATATGATAGCTTAGCAGATAGTGCATATTTAAGAGCAAAAGAGGATTATTTAATAGGAATAAATTTTTCGAGACTTTTAACAATTATATATGGAAGAAGAGCTGCAAAAGAATTAGATCAAGACAAAATTTCAATTTCAGTTGGTAGAGTTATGACTTGTGTGCTTGGAATGGTGGTTTCTAGAGAAAGAGAGATTAGAAATTTTGTTAAGGTTCCATATTATAAAATAGTAGGAGAATTTGGTAACAAAGAAGAAAATAAATATTTTAAGGCAGAATGGAGAGTTACAGATAATTCATCGAAAAAAGATTCAGTAAAATTATATAATGATACTGGATTTAAGAAAGAACAAGATGCAAAAGCTTTTATAATGGAACTAAAAGACAAAAAAGCAACGGTTAAAGAAATAAAAAAATCAAAGCAAAAAGAAAATGCACCACTATTATTTAACCTAGCAGAAATACAAAATGAATGTACGAAAAGATTTAAAATAAAGCCAGACGAGACTCTAGAAATAATACAAAATCTATATGAAAAAAAACTTGTTACATATCCAAGAACTGATGCAAGAGTAATATCTACGGCTGTTGCAAAAGTAATTACAAAAAATCTAAATGGAATTGCTAAAGGATTTAAAGACGAAGAAATTCAGCAATATTTGAAGAAAATGTCGCAGGAAAAATATTCAACAGACTTATTAAAAACAAAGTATGTAAATGATAGCAAAATTACAGATCATTATGCACTAATTCCAACAGGGCAAGGATTTGAAAACTATGATAAACTACCAGATTTGCAGAAAAATGTGTACAGATTAATAGTAAAAAGATTCTTAGCAATATTCTATCCACCAGCAGAATACAACAAGGTGTCTGTTACAATAGAAGTTGAAAACGGTCAGAATAAAGAAGAATTTAGTTGCAGTGGAAAGGTATGTTTAACCCCAGGATATTTGGAAGTGCTAAAAGGAAAATCCACAGAAAGCGCACAAAATGTGGATAAAACACAAGAAAATGCAGATGATGAAATGGATAGTTTAGCAATTTTGGCAGAATTAAAGAAAGGTAAAGAAGTAGATGTTATAAACTACGAAACAAAAGAAGCACAAACAAATCCACCAACAAGATACAATTCTGGTTCGATGATTTTGGCAATGGAAAATGCCGGCAAACTTATAGAAGACGAAGAATTAAGAGAACAGATAAAGGGCGCTGGAATTGGAACTAGTGCTACAAGAGCAGAAATAATGAAAAAATTAGAAAGAATTCAATACATACAAATAAATGACAAAACACAGATAATAACACCAACACAAAAAGGTGAAATAATATATGATATAGTAAACAACTCAATGCCAGACATGCTTAATCCAAAGCTTACAGCAAGCTGGGAAAAGGGATTAGATATGGTAGCAAAAAAAGAAATTCAATCAGATGAGTTCATGGGAAAACTAGAAAAATACATACATTCAAAATTTAATAGATTAGTCGTAAAATATTAATTTGCCCATTAGGGACGCCCATTTTGGGGCGAAAAAGGAGGAGAATATGAAAGTTGGTTTAGCTTTAGCAGGAGGAGGAGTTAAAGGTGCCAGTCATATTGGTGTAATTAAGGCCTTACAAGAAAACGGAATAGAAGTAGATTATGTAGGAGGAACAAGCATTGGAAGCATCGTGGCTTCTTTATTTGCCATGGGATACACTACAGAAGAAATGCTTAAATTATTTAAGTACTTTTCAAAAACAATAATGAAGGCAGACCCTAAATACTACTGGACAAATGTTAAAACTACAAAAAACTTCATGGGATATGGAATATTATCTGGAGAGAACATTGAAATAGCAATAAATGAATGTGCAGAGTTAAAAGGTTTCAAAAAAGTAGATGATATAAAAATGCCAATAGTTATGCCAACAGTTGATATCAAAAACAGTAGAAAATATGTATTTACAAACCACGAATTTGATGAAAACTTTGATGAAAATACATACATAAGAGATATAACAATAGGAAAAGCAGTACGCGCAAGTTGTAGTTATCCTGGAATGTTTGCTCCTACAATATTTAAAGAGCATAAATTTGTAGATGGCGGAATTATAGACAATCTTCCAGCACAAGAAGTTAGAAAACTTGGGGCAGACAAGGTTTTATCAATTCGTTTTAGCTCTAAAAGCGATGTTGACCCTAAAAATGTAATAGAAGTTGCTTTAAAGTCAGTTGATTTATTATTTGAGCAGAGAACTGATTCGGAAGTACAAAGTAGTGATTTTGCAATGACACTAGATTTATCAGAAGCAAGTGTATTTAATATTAAAAAAATTGATTATTGCTATAATCAAGGATACATTGCTGCAATAGAAAATATGAAAAAAATAAAAGAATGCTTAAATAAATAAAAATAGTAAAAAGTGGAGGATAAAATGGCTAATACAGAAAATAGTAAATTAAAATTATTACCACATCAAAATGAAGCATATCAAGCTGTTATAAAAAAATTTGAGGAAAAGGGAAAAGCAGCAGTAATATTTCCAACAGGCTGTGGAAAATCTTTTGTGGCATTAGAATATATATTGAAGCATCCAGACGAAAGAGTATTATTTTTAGCACCAAGACGTGCGATTGCAAATCAGATGTATGAATATATAGTTCGATACATTGGTGGCGATACGAGGCCAATAGAAGAAATTCAAAAAGAATATGGAACTGGAAATAATCCAAGTGAAAGCTTAAAATTAGCCGCTAGAAGTTACATACCAAATATTGAATGTATGTTATATCAAATGATATCTGCTTATGGAGAAAGACAAAGTGTTGATAAAATATTAAATAGTTTAAAACCTACTATAATTATTGTAGATGAAATGCATCACTTAAAAACTAAATCCATAAGAGCTACAGCCGGTAGTAATGTTGTTGAAAACGACGAGAAATATGAAGAAGAATTTTCTAATAGAATAGAAAGAGAAAATAAATGGGGAAAAAAGTTTAAAAAATTTTTGGAGGACAACCCACAAGCAAAATTATTAGGACTATCAGCTACACCAATAAGACATGACGGAGCAAATGTTGTTGAAAGAATTTTCAAAGATGCTGTTGCAAGTCAAAAGTCCCTGCTAGAAGCAATTGAAGAAGGAATAATATATCCACCAAAATATGTTGTGCCAGATTTTGTAAGAGAAGACGAATTAAAAACTCTGCTTGAACAAATTGAACAAGCTGAAGGAGCAAGAAAAGAAGAATTAAAAGCAATGTATGATGAATTAGCTTTAAAATCTGCAAATGCTCCTGGTATACCGCAACTTATGGAAGAAAATATAAGCGAAAAAGATGGAAAGTATATTATATTTTGTAAAGATATAAGTGACATGAAAGAAAAAATGGCTAATGCTAAAGAATGGTTTGGAAAAATTGATGAAGAACCAGAAATATATGGTATTAGTTCACAGGATAATACAAGTGTCGAACAGTTACAGAGTTTTAATAACTCAAAATCTAGCCATTTAAAATTGATGTATTGTGTTGGAATGATTGATGAAGGAGTTCATTTGAATAATGTTTCAGGAGTTATTCTAGCTACTAAAACTGAAAGCAGACCAGTATATACGCAAAGAGTAGGAAGATGTATATCAAGTAAAAAAAATGGAAAACAGGCTATAGTTATAGACTTAGTAAATAATAATGAAATTTTAAGCAATAAAGAAGAAGTAGAATATGGATATGAAATAAATGATATAGAAGCTTTACAACAATTAATAGATTGGATAAATAACAAAAATAATGGAAAACTACCAGAATATTCTGCCGAAAAATCACTAAAAGAGAAAACAATGGCAAAGAGAATGGCTAGAATAAATAATAAATATCTAAAATATGCTCAAAATCAGGAAATGATAAATGAGCTTGATAAAGAAGAACAGGAAAAAATACAAGATATAATAGAATTAGGAAGCGAGATAGGATTATTTAGTGAAGCCATAAAACTAGATCTTAGTGATGAAGAGAAGAAACAGGAAGATTTGATTAATCAGTTTACAGACGGAATTGCTATAAAAGGTGTAAGAAAAGATTTTGTGAAATTATTGCAAGAAAGACTAAGGGAAGAAACTTTTAAAGAAGTAATGCAATTTTGCGAGAAAAATGGAAGATTACCAAGAGGGTATAATGGAACAAAAGTTATACTTACAGAAGAACAAATTTATGAAAAAAATCTATGTGGCAGGTGGTATAGAAGTGCTGAAAAACAGATAGTAGATAAATATGCAGGAGTACCGATAGAAAAAGTACCTGAGGAATATA
>ENA-ORKV01001728-ORKV01001728.1-human-gut-metagenome-genome-assembly--contig:-NODE-1728-length-15248-cov-10.031837_pt1 | contig 15248 bp, 14 predicted proteins | sample MGYA00243058_ERZ508805 | MGnify/ENA primary metagenome ERZ508805 (study PRJEB26277, sample SAMN04329770) | human gut metagenome | biome: human-associated habitat | host: Homo sapiens | place: USA... | reverse complement strand
TAGTAATCCCGAATCAGAATGTCGGGGTGAATACGTTCCCGGGTGTTGTACACACCGCCCGTCACGCCATGGGAGTCAATAATACCTGAAGCCGGTAGCCTAACCTTTTAGGAGGGGGCCGTCCAGGGTAGGATTGGTGACTGGGGTGAAGTCGTAACAAGGTATCCCTACGAGAACGTGGGGATGGATCACCTCCTTTCTATGGAGTAAATCTAATAGAAAACAAACCGCAAGAAACCTTCGGGGTTTGGGATAATATCCAAAAGGTTTCAATTGGCTACTTTATACTTATTTACTTGGTTTTGAGAGATTATCTCTCTCAGATTTTGTTCTTTGAAAACTAGATAATGCGTGTAATGCTTGATAACGAGCAAGCATTACATATTGAGTAGCAATTTTCTGTCCTAGAAAATTGCATTAAGATCTCAAAACTCATCAATTTTTAGGAAAAATTAAATGGTGGTTAAATTAATAAGGGCGTATGGTGAATGCCTTGGCATTAGAAGCCGATGAAGGACGTGGCAAACTACGAAATGCTTCGGGGAGTTGTAAGCAAACTATGATCCGGAGATATCCTAATGAGGGAACTCACCAACAGTAATTCGTTGGTATCACGTAATGAACACATAGTTACGATGAGGACAACCCTGTGAACTGAAACATCTAAGTAACAGGAGGAAAAGAAAGAAAAATCGATTACCTTAGTAGTGGCGAGCGAAACGGTAAGAGCCCAAACCAGTCTTAGGACTGGGGTTGTAGGACACTCTATACGGAGTTACAAAATTACTTGATAGCAGAATATTCTGGAAAGGATAGCTGTAAAACGTGAAAGCCGTGTATGCGAAATCATGTAATCTCTTGAGTGTATCCTGAGTACGACGAAACACGTGAAATTTTGTCGGAATCCGCGGGGACCATCCCGCAAGGCTAAATACTTTCTAATGACCGATAGTGAACAAGTACCGTGAGGGAAAGGTGAAAAGAACCCCGGGAGGGGAGTGAAATAGAATACTGAAACCATATGCTTACAAAAAGTTCGAGCGCGTTAATGCGTGAGAGCGTGCCTTTTGCAGAATGAGCCGGCGAGTTGTGGTATTGTGCAAGGTTAAGTGGAAAACACGGAGCCGAAGCGAAAGCGAGTCTTAATAGGGCGAATAAGTACAATGCTGCAGACCCGAAACCGAGTGATCTAGCCATGAGCAGGCTGAAGTAAGGGTGAAACCTTATGGAGGGCCGAACCAGGACACGTTGTAAAGTGTTTGGATGACTTGTGGTTAGCGGTGAAATTCCAATCGAACTCGGATATAGCTGGTTCTCCCCGAAATAGGTTTAGGCCTAGCCTCGGATATTGCAGCTTGGAGGTAGAGCACTGAATGTGGAATGGCCCCGTCTAGGGGTACTGACTGCAATCAATCTCCGAATGCCAAGCATCGTAGATCCGGGAGTCAGTGTATGAGGTGATAACGTCCATACGCGAAAGGAAATCAATCCAGATCATCAACTAAGGTCCCAAAATATATGTTAAGTGGGAAAGGATGTGGAGACGCACGAACAGCTAGGAGGTTGGCTTAGAAGCAGCCATCCTTTAAAGAGTGCGTAATAGCTCACTAGTCGAGTATCTCTGCGCCGAAAATGTACCGGGGCTAAAACATATTACCGAAGTTATGGATTTGTACGTAAGTACGAGTGGTAGGGGAGCGTTCTAAGGGCGCTGAAGGTAGATCGTGAGGACTACTGGAGCGCTTAGAAGTGAGAATGCCGGTGTGAGTAACGTTAGGAGGGTGAGAATCCCTCCCACCGATTGACTAAGGATTCCAGGGTACGGTTCGTCTTCCCTGGGTAAGTCAGGACCTAAGCCGAGGCTGAAAAGCGTAGGCGATGGACAACAGGTTTATATTCCTGTACTGGCTATATAACTGATGGAGTGACGGAGAAAGCTAGTAAGAGCCCATTATTGGATTTGGGTCTAAGTACAAAGGATAATGCGTTAGCAAATCTGCGACATTATAAAGTCTGAAGTACGAATGTGAAGGTTCTACGGAACCGAAATCTTATGACGCTATGCTTCCAAGAAAAACTTCTAAAGATATTATATAGTCACCTGTACCGAGAACCGACACAGGTGGTCAAGGAGAGTATCCTAAGGTGAGCGAGATAACCATGGGTTAAGGAACTCGGCAAAATTGCCCTGTAACTTCGGGATAAAGGGAGGTCTCTTCGGAGACCCACAGAAAAAAGGCCCAAGCAACTGTTTACCAAAAACACAGGTCTCTGCTAAAGCGAAAGCTGATGTATAGGGGCTGACGCCTGCCCAGTGCTGGAAGGTTAAGAGGATTAGTTAGATGGACGCAAGTCGATAACATCGAAGCTTTGAATCGAAGCCCCAGTGAACGGCGGCCGTAACTATAACGGTCCTAAGGTAGCGAAATTCCTTGTCAGGTAAGTTCTGACCCGCACGAAAGGCGTAATGATTTGGGCGCTGTCTCAACCATGGACTCGGTGAAATCTTAATACCTGTGAAAATGCAGGTTACCCGCGACAGGACGGAAAGACCCCATGGAGCTTTACTGTAGCTTGATATTGGAATCAGGCAATGTATGTAGAGGATAGGTGGTAGACTATGAAGTATAGACGCCAGTTTATACAGAGTCGCCCTTGGAATACCACCCTTACGTTGTTTGATTTCTAACTTATTCCCGTGATCCGGGAAGAGGACAGTGTCTGGTGGGCAGTTTGACTGGGGCGGTCGCCTCCCAAAATGTAACGGAGGCGCCCAAAGGTTCCCTCAGATTGGTCGGAAATCAATCAAAGAGTGTATTGGTATAAGGGAGCTTAACTGCGAGACCAACAAGTCGAGCAGGTGCGAAAGCAGGGCAAAGTGATCAGGCGGTAGAGAATGGAATTGCCGTCGCTTAACGGATAAAAGTTACCCTGGGGATAACAGGCTGATACCACCCAATAGTTCATATAGACGGTGGTGATTGGCACCTCGATGTCGGCTCGTCACATCCTGGAGGTGGATTCGCTTCCAAGGGTTGGGCTGTTCGCCCATTAAAGTGGCACGCGAGCTGGGTTCAGAACGTCGTGAGACAGTTCGGTCCCTATCCGTCGTGGGCGCAGGAAAATTGAGGAGAGCTGATCCTAGTACGAGAGGACCGGATTGGACACACCTCTGGTGTATCTGTTGTAACGCCAGTTGCAGTGCAGAGTATCTATGTGTGGAAGGGATAATCGCTGAAAGCATCTAAGCGAGAAGCCTCCTCCAAGATGAATTTTCCCATATTTAATATAGTAAGTATCCTTGTAGACTACGAGGTTGATAGGCTAGAGGTGGAAGCGTAGTGATACGTTGAGCTGACTAGTACTAATAATACGAGGATTTAATCCCAATAATTCTAAAGAAATTGAGGAAGTTGCATTATCTTGTTTTTAAAGGACAAAATCCTTTATAGGTGACAATGGCTAAGTGGATACACCTCTTCCCATCCCGAACAGAGAAGTTAAGCACTTAAACGCCGACAATAGTTTATGCGAAGATAGGAAGTTGCCTATTTTTTTTTGCTTAAAAATTGCTGTAAATAAGGAACAATTATGTTGATTATTAAAAATACTTTTTGATATACTAAAGATGGTGATAGAAATGCAATATAAATATACAAGCAAAAATGAGCAGGATACTATAGAATTAGCTCAAAATATTGAATCGGAAAAATTTCCAGGAATGGTTATCTGTTTAGATGGTGAGCTAGGCAGTGGTAAAACAGTTTTTGTAAAAGGCTTTGCAAAAGCAATGGGTATAACTGATACCATCACAAGTCCAACATTTAATTTAATAAAAGAATATGAAAGCAATGAAGGAAAATTATGTCATATGGACGTTTATCGTTTAAAAGACGCTTGCGAAACTGTTGGCTTTGATGATTATTTTAATGGCGACAACATATCTATAATTGAATGGTCTGATTTAATATGTAATTGCTTACCTGATGAAAGATTAGATATAAAAGTTAAAATAATTGACGAAAATACTCGTGTATTTAAGATAACTCCTCATGGCGAAAAATATGAAGAACTATGTGAATCTGTATTATAATGATACAGTTTTTTTATGGTATTTTAATGGTAAACGTGCTATAATATGACAAGCAAAGGAAGAATTTTTATGTATACTTTATTCATCGATACTCATTTTAAAAATATTAATTTATGTTTATATGAAAATGCTAAAATTATTAATAAAACAACCTTAAAAGACGTAAAAAGTACATCTGAATGTACAATGCCGGAAATTATAAATTTATTAGCAAAATCAAAAATTGAATCTCAAAATATATCTAATATTATTGTCTGTAATGGCCCGGGTTCTTTTACTGGTGTAAGAATAGGTGTAACTATTGCCAAAACATTTGCTTATTGTACTAATGCCAATATATACACTATAGATTCTCTAACTTTAGCAAGTTTATCTTATACAGGTGATAACTACATTGCTGTAAAAGAAAATAATGGAATATATTTAGCAAAATTTCATAATGAAAATATGACAAGTAATATTGAGTATTATCGCAATAAAGAAATCGAAGCTCTTAATTACAAAGATAATATTAAATACGAAACAGAAACTCCAAACTTTGAACGTTTAATTGAAATTATAACTAAACTTCCTAAATGTAATGCTTTTAATGCCAACCCTATATATATAAAAACAATCGAGGCCTTACATGATAAGAAAGATTAGTTTAGATGATGAAAAACAATACAACGAATTAGGTCAAGAACTAAATGAAAATTTTTCTAAACTATTTGATTTAAATAATGAACTATCTAAAGATTACTCTCATATTTATATATATCAAATAGATAACAAATTGGCGGGTTTTATCCACATCCAACAATCATTTGACGAAGCCGACATAATTAATATAATAACTTCTAAACAATATCGTAATCAACACATTGCTACTAAGCTAATTAATTATTGCATTGAAACACATAACCTAAAAGCTTTAAATCTAGAAGTAAATATTAATAATTCTGCCGTGAATTTTTATTTAAAAAATGGCTTTAAAATAATAAGAAAAATACCTAAGTATTATAATAATGATGATGCTTATTTTATGAAAAGAGTGATTAAATGAAAGATGTTCTAATATTAGCAATTGAATCAAGTTGCGATGAAACTAGTATGAGCATAGTAAAAAATGGTAAAGATGTCCTTTCAATAGTCGTAAATACCCAAATTAGTACCCATGAAAAATTTGGTGGAGTCGTGCCAGAAATAGCTTCTCGTATGCATACTGAAAATATAACTTTAGTACTAGATGAGACATTAAAAAAAGCTAATGTATCTATAGATGACATTTCTGCTATAGCTGTAACCTATGGTCCTGGCTTAATGGGTAGCTTGTTAGTTGGGGTAGAAGCCGCTAAAACAATTGCCTATGTTTATAAAAAGCCACTTATTGCTGTAAACCATATGGCCGGGCACATTTATGCAAATAATATCGAAAATACAATGGAATTTCCAATTTTAGCTTTAGTAGTTAGTGGAGGCCATACTGACTTAGTTTATATGGAAGATGATTATAAATTTGAAGTATTAGGCAGTACATTAGATGATGCTATAGGCGAAACATATGATAAGGTTGCTAGGGTACTAGACCTAAAATACCCCGGTGGCCCAAACGTTGAAAAATTAGCAGCTCAGGGACAACCAACTTATAAACTACCAATCCCTATGAATGATAATTCCCTAAACATGAGCTTTAGCGGTCTAAAATCTAGCATAATAAACTTAGTTCATAATGAGACTCAAAGAGGCAAAATAATAAATAAAGAAGACTTGGCATCATCTTTCCAAACAGTTGCCATAGATGAATTAATAAGAAAATTGAGCTTAGCGTTAAAGAAAGTTAATGTAAACAAAGTAATAATTGCTGGTGGAGTTTCCGCTAACCAATATTTACGAAAGAAAGTTGCCAAATTATTAGAAAACACCAATATTAAACTCCTAGTGCCAAGTATGATATATTGTACCGATAATGGAGCCATGATTGGTGCAGCAGCATATCCATTATACTTAAAAAAGCAATTTACAACCTTCGATTTAAATGCTACCCCTAACGCAAAATTATATTAATTAAGTAAAACTTATTGTAAAAAAATCCACTTTAAGATATAATTAATACATAGTACGGAGGTAATCATGAACGATATAAAAAAGCATTCCATTTTATATATATCAATTGCAATCATTGTAATAAGCATAACATTCGTTGTATCATATGCCTACATGACAGCTAAGGTAATTGGTAATGAAGATGCCAATAACACTAAAGTATCCACAGGTACTTTGGAAGTATCTTTTACAACAAGTTCTTACATAAAAGAAAACGATATGCAATTAATTAATGCTGCTGATGTAGCTAAAAGTGCTGTTCATACCGATTTTAGTATATCTCATAGTAAAAATTCAAACGTAGCAACTAAGTATAATCTATATCTAACTGAGCTAACCATTAGCGACAATTTTAAATCAAAGTATTTTAAATGGGAACTACTAAAAAATGGTACAACATTATATAGAGGAAACTTTACTAATGCCATAACTGAAAAAGATTATTTATTAACATCATCTCCTCAAACTCTTGAAGTAAGCAAAACCGATAATTATATTTTAAGAATATGGTTAGAAAACGATTTACAAGTAAACCAAATTGATTTAACAAATGGCACATTTAGCGGAAAAGTAAAATTAATAGCAAGCCCAGGAGAGTAAAAACTCCTTTTTATTTTAAAAAGTAAGAGGTGATTATATGCAAAAAATTGGCTTAGCATTAGAGGGTGGCGGTTTAAAAGGCTCATATCAAATTGGATCATACTATGCTTTCAAAGACTGCCATATTAAAATATCAGGAATTGTTGGAACATCAATAGGGGCATTTAACGCAGCAGCTATCGCTTGTGGTAACGAGGCAAAACTACTAGAATTCTGGCAACAAATAAAACCAGGTGAAATTCTTGGGATAAATAAAGAAGTAATAAAATACTTTAATGGTGAAAAACTAAGCTTAAGTTTTTTAAAAGGCCTTAAATCTACTACCATGTCTATTCTTAAAAATCATGGCATAGATACAAGTGAAATGCGCAAAATAGGGCAAACCTTAGTAAATCCAGAAAAACTTCGCTCTAGTCCTATGGACTTTGGCCTAACAACAGTAAAATTTAGAAAACTAACTCCAGTATATATGTACAAAGAAGAAATCAGCGATGATAAACTAATTGACTCCATTATTGCAAGTTGTTACCTACCTGTATTCCGTCTTGACCCCGTGATTGACAATCACATATATATTGATGGTGGCTTTTATGACAATTGTCCTAGTTGCATGTTAGTTGAAAAAAACTACGATATAGTTTATGAAATCAGGATTAATGGTATTGGATTTAATCGACCTCATTTAGACACTAAAACTAAAATAATTACCATATCTCCGTCACGCAACCTATGTTCTATCTTTGAAATGAACAGTAGCAACATATCCGAAAACATTTTAATGGGTTATTACGATACAATAAGATACCTAAAAAACTATGATGGCCAAAAATATGTTTTTAAAAAACTACCCGACTTTCTTATCAAACACTTACTAAGAAAAGTTTCTACCAAAGAACTAAAAAGAATTAAATCATTCTTTAATGTTAAAACCAAACGTGAAGCTATAGTTTGCTCCCTAGAATACGTTCTTAAAAAAGAACACATTAACTATTATCACATCTACAGTGTCTTAAAAGTCATTCACGTAATTAATCATAAATACGAAAATGAAAATTTTGTCTACCAATTCATAAATAAGTTGAGAATTTTCTAGAATTATAATATAATAATAAAGATTTGAGGTGTTACATATGGGAAGAGCATATGAAGTAAGAAAAGCAAGTATTCAAAAAACAGGAGCCGCAAGAGGTAAAATCTATACTAACTTTGCCAAAGAAATATACCTAGCAGCTAAAGGCAACCCTGATTTAGATACCAATATAAAATTAAAAAGAATAGTTGAAAAAGCTAAAAAACAAGAAGTACCAAGTGATATCATTAAACGTGCTATCGATAAAGCTAAAGGTGCTGGCCAAGAAGATTACCAAACTATAATGTATGAAGGTTTCGGACCTGGGGCATCAACTTTAATAATTAAAACCTTAACTGATAACGTAAACCGTACAGTTGGTGAAGTTAGAGCCGCTTTCAATAAAGTACACAAAAGCTTAGGGGTAAATAACTCCGTATCATATAATTATGATTACTTAAACGTTCTATCATTCAAAACTGATAACGAAGAAGAAATCCTAATGAGCCTATTAGATGCTGGTGTTGAACCAATAACTGAAGAATTTGAAAACAATACTATGACTATTGCTGTTAATCCAACTGACCAACATAAATTAAAAGACGTAATCGAATCTATTTTACCAAACGTTGATTATGAAATCGACGAAATAGGTTGGTATCCTAAAGAAGAAGTTGAACTAACTGGCGAAGACAAAGAACTATTCGAACGCCTATATAACTTACTAGATGCTATTGATGATGTTACAGACATCTATCATAATGTTAAGAACTTTTAAGTTCTTTTTTCATTTATTCTTCACAAATTTGCTATAATATAATTACAGAAAAAGGAGTGATTACATTGAAAATATTAATTTGTGATGACGAAGAACTAATAAGAAATGTTATCAAAGAATACTTAACCTTAGAAAATTTTACTATTGACGAAGCAGAAGATGGTCATATTGCCGTATCTAAATGTAAGGAAACCCATTATGACTTAATAATAATGGATATCATGATGCCTCATATGGACGGTTACCAAGCCGTAAGAGAAATCAAAAAAATTGACGATGTCCCTTGTATTATGCTTTCAGCCCGTGGTGAAGAATATGATAAACTAATGGGCTTTGATCTAGGAATAGACGATTACATAACTAAGCCATTCAGCCCTAAAGAACTAGTAGCCCGTGTTAAAGCTATCTTAAAACGCAATAAAAAAGAAACTTCCAAATATGTTTTTGGCACTTTAGTAGTCGACGACTTAGCCCATAGTGTAACTGTGGATAATAACAAAATAAATTTAACCCCTAAAGAATATGAACTTTTAAAATACTTAATCGAAAACAAAAACATCGCCTTAACTAGAGAACAACTCCTAACCAATATCTGGGGGTACGACTTTTACGGCGACGACCGAACCATAGACACCCATATTAAAACTTTAAGAAATAGCTTAGGCAAGTACCGCAATTTAATAACAACCGTTAGAAGTGTAGGTTACAAATTTGAATATCATGAATAAATTTAAAATAAATAATATTTCTAAAAAAACTCTTGTCTACTTAATCTTCTTTTCCGTCTCAATCTTACTTCTTCTATGGACTGTCCAAAATGTTTTCTTACGCATCTTCTATGAAAAATATCAAATGAAATACTTAGTTAACTTAGCTAAAGAAGTCCACAACTTCGATAATAATGCCAATATATTTAATCAATTAGAAAAATTGGAAATTGATAACGACATTTGTTTAGAATACATCGATAATCGTGGTAACACTTACTTTTACAACAACAAAATATCGTCGTGCCTTCTAGGTAAAGAAGCCTCTATCGAAAAGTATATTCTTGAGATAAAACAAAGTAATGAAGACTTAAAAACCATAAAACTAATAAATCCAAGAAATAACACTGAGTCTTTATTATATGGAGTCAAAGTAAATAAAGGTTACGTTTTCTTATTTAGTGCCTTAGAAGATATTGGTACAACAACATCCTTATTACGTGGTCAATTAATTTATATAACCATTTTAGCCATAGTTCTAGCCATTATTTTAGCAACCTTCTTATCACGTAAAATCGCTCGTCCTATTGTCAACATCACTGATAAAGCTAAAGAACTAGCGCGGGGCAACTACGATGTACACTTTGACGAATCTTCTGGACTTGCTGAAATCGACGAACTATCTAAAACCCTAAACTACATGGAAAAAGAAGTATCTAAAACCGACGAGTATCGCCGTGACTTAATGGCTAACGTATCTCATGATTTAAAAACACCATTAACTATGATTAAAGCCTATGCCGAAATGATACGCGATATTACGTACAAAGACACCGAAAAACGAACTCGTGATTTAAATATAATTATTGACGAAACCGATCGTTTAAATGTCTTAGTTAACGACATTCTAGAACTAAGCAAACTACAAACCGCCCAAGAAGAAATGAATATCGAAAATCTAGACCTAGTCGAATTAACCAATGAAGTATTAAAAAGATATGAAATAATCAAAGAAACAGAAAACTACAAAATAATTCTTAATGCACCACCAAAAGCCCCAGTTAAAGCTGACAAAAAACGACTTAGCCAAGTACTGTATAATCTAATCAACAATGCCATAAACTACACCGGCGACGACTTAACTGTCAACATAAACATAATCGATAAAAAAAGCCACTACTTAGTTGAAATTCAAGACACCGGCAAGGGAATAGATAAAGAAGATATCGAAAGCATCTGGGATAAATATTACAAAAAAGAAAAAAATCACAAACGTAATGTAGTTGGAACCGGTCTCGGCCTATCCATAGTTAAAAATATCTTAGAAAATCATAAATTTACTTATGGTGTTAAAAGCATCAAAAACAAAGGCACAACTTTCTACTTTGAAATACCAAAACGTAAAGAACAAAAAAATTTCACTATCACTTCACACAATCTTCATAATTAAATAGTATCATGTAATCATGAAAGGAAAAGGTGATGTGTAATAACCAATAAAAAATACGACTAAAGATGTATTAAATTGCTAAAAACAAAGTTTTATAACTTTATAAATTAGACGTATAAATAAAATATAGGTTAAGAACTAGCCAAATTAACGCTTGTGGACATCTAGTGATACTTATGTAGGTGGAAGAAGCAAGAAGTCTTAAAAGACAGTTCAGTTATTATATATAAACCCTATACAATTAAGATAACATATAAACTCAAACTCACACTTTTGAAGAGGATAACAACCTCTTCTTTTTTGTATCTTTTCTAAAATTAGATTTACTAACTATAGAATTTTTGATATTATTAATGAAGGTGATGATAATGTTAAAAAAATATTTAATCGTATTCTTAGTATCTATGGTTCCCTTAATCGAACTTCGTGGGGCCATACCATATGCCGTTGGATTTAATTTACCTCTAATTCCTTCCTACATTGTTGCAATAATAGGAAATATGCTTCCTGTACCATTTATCTTTCTTTTTGCTAGAAGAATTTTAGTTTGGGGCAGTGACAAAAAATATATTGGTAAGTTCTTTACTTGGTGTTTAAAAAAAGGAGAGAAGGGTGGCAAAAAGTTAGAAAGTGCCGCTGGTAAGGGATTATATTGGGCACTATTCCTTTTCGTAGGTATCCCTCTTCCTGGAACTGGGGCATGGACGGGAACTTTAGCGGCATCTCTTCTTGATATGGACTTCAAAAAAAGTGTCTTATCCATTATGGGTGGCGTTATCCTAGCTGGTCTTATCATGGGAATAATATCTCTTGGTATTTTTAAAGGAATTCTTGGATGAAAACTATATACTTAATAAGTGCCAGTAACACCTTAAAAAACGCTTACAACATTTTAGACAACACCGAATATGAACCAAAGTATGAAATACTATCTTGTAGTGGAGAACAACTAGCAAGTTCCTTATCATATAAATCCATATTTAAAGACTTGGATAAAATTTATTCTTCTAGTTACATCAGTGCTCTTCAAACTACCAAGTACATCGCTAGAAATAATAATATGAAAATCAACGTTACATCTTCCTTAGACGAACACATAAGAGGACACCTTGGTTCTTTAACATTAAAAGAAGCAATAGACCAAGAATTAAACGATTTTGATTTTAAACTTCGTTATGGTGAATCGCTAAATGAAACTAAGCAAAGATTAACAAACTTTCTTAAAAAAGTTCTAGTGGAAAAAGACGAAAAAGTAGCCTTAGTCAGCCATAACAATGCCATATTCTGCTTACTTCTAAACTGGTGTGAACTAGGATACAATTATGAACAAGAACCAATTTTATCATTTAACAATGAGATAATTCACGACGGCGTCATAAATAACCCCGAAGTTTTTGAACTAAAATTCGACGATAATAAAAATATAATTTCTATCAAAACTATTGAAAGTACTAAAGATAACTAGCACTTTCTTTTTCTTTGTTTTATCTTCCCTAAATATCCACAATAAAAAAATAATAATAGCTCTATTATCAATTACAACGAAAATGTTATTATTGTAAGCACAGGAAGAACATCAATTTCTAATATCGAAGTAACTAAAACAGGAGATTCATCTTCATTTGATATACCGTTACCATTATCTTACTTCTCTAAATAATTAAGAGCCAACTAACTCAAATATTGATTTTAATGGTTACAAACTTTACGTAAATAATGTTGCTATAAACTAAACTGTAAATAAACGTTAGCAGTTTTTTTCTATCCATATTCAAAATATGTTAGAATATTATTAATGTAAATTTACTAAAAATTATTTTTCAAGAAAGGAACGAAGAATATGAAAAGATGCAAATGGTGCAACGAAACCAACCCTAAATATGTAAAATACCATGATACCGAGTGGGGCATTCCTAATTTTAACAACCACTATCTTTTTGAAATGCTTATCTTAGAAAGCTTCCAAGCTGGCTTATCCTGGGAATGTGTTCTAAACAAACGCGATGCCTTCCGTAAAGCATATGATAATTTTGACTTAGACAAAGTCATTACCTACAACGATACCAAATATAACGAACTAATAAATAACCCTAATATAATTCGTAATAAACTAAAAATAAAAGCTAGCATCAACAATGCTAAAATCTTTAAAGAAATACTTAATGAATACAACACATTCTATAACTATCTAAAAACATTTACTAACGGCCAGATATTTTATGAAACCAGCCAAACCACATCACCATTATCAGATGCCATTTCTAAAGACCTAACCAAAAGAGGCATGAAATTTGTCGGATCCACCATAATTTATTCTTACCTTCAAGCCATCGGTATCATTAATTCTCACGAAAAAGAATGCTTTCTTAACAAAAACAACTAATAAATGAAAGAGTGCTTTGCTAAAGAAAGTACCATATCCTTTCTAAGACCATTTATTTGATTATTAATCTCTTTTACAATTTCTAACTGCGTTTCGGTTAAATTACGATTAGATAGTAAATAATCTAAAATCATAATTGTTTCTGTTTCGTATCGTTCTAAAAATTCTTTATTTGCATTTCTTAAATCCATAACATTAGAAAGCCTATCACACAATTTAAGATTTAAAACATCATCATTCATATGATACATCTTATAACACAAATAATTAGTTTTCCCCATACTTTTCTTTATTTTTTCATCATTAGTAAGACCCATTACTAAGTAAGCCACATAACTCCCAAACTTATCTTTAATCTCTTCATACGTTGTATCAGTATCTTCTATTGTATCATGTAAATAAGCAGCCATAATTATTTCATCAAGTCTTTCTTCATTAGAAAGATACTTTTTAACTAATCTCGCCACCATAATAGGGTGAGCAATATAAGGTCTACCATCCATACGTTTTTGTCCACGATGTTTTTCTTTTGCCATTAAATAAGCTTCATAAACTTTATTATTATCCATAAGTATCCCTCCAAACAATAACAAAATCTCTAATTACTACTAATAATATAAAATATATATAATATATGCAAGATATAACTTTAAGATATCTCAAACTTCACTTATATTTTTAAATATGATTTTCTAATTTTCCATTAAAACATAATTCTTTAAAATTATTATTATATCCCTTATCTATCACTTGAACTAATTTCCAATTATATTTCTTAATAAATGGCTCAAAAAATTTTAATTTATAGTCGGCAAACGTTATCAAAGGAGTAGTAGTGCCTAAAAACTTAAAAGACTCATTTAAAAGTGCCGAACCAATTCCCATACTTCTAAAATTTTCTACTACATATAAAGTACATATCTTCTTTTCTGAAGTTGTCTTTTTTAAACAAGCAACAGCAATTATTTCATCTAACTTCTCTTTATTTCTAACAAATAAAATTTCTCTTTCGATACTTCCTATATTTTTTAGCTGTTTTTCAAAGTACCACCTTTTATACCCTGAATATTCTAAAACTAAATACTCTGTAATCATAAATATTTTATTTGCTAGTACTTCAAAATCTTCTTTATTTAATATTCTTTGATATTTCTTTAAACTTTCAACTTTAATCATACAATATTCCAATCTATAATTTAAATTATCATTATTTTCCTTTTTGGTCAATTATTATATGGTAATCGCTTAAAAAATAATGAAATTATTGAAATTCACTTTTAAAATTAAGGGTTATTTAAAAAGAAGTAATATAAAAAATCATTATTAGCACGTCTATGCAAATAATGATTTATATAAAGATATAAATGTTATCAATTGATTCGACAGCTTTTCAGTTATCACGGCTTTTTTGTATTGAAAAATCGAACTAAATAGTTCGACTGAATATCAAAATGGAGCCATAAAGGTTGAAGTCGGATAACCTTGATTTTTCTATATAACAGGTAGTAATAAACTACTAACTTATATAAGTATACCATGAAAATACTAAATTTTAACAAAAAAGTGATGATAATTATTAAGAGGATAAAGAAAATGATAGCACTACACTAATTTACATTTTATAAATAAAGGATTTATAGTGTTATCATTTCTTATTTTGCACTTGCAAAATTGAGTTAAAATATGGGAGAACTCTACCACACTTTCGATTTATCCTTTTTAATTAAAGGATTTAAAAGGTTCTATTTTACTTCCAAATGTTGGATATATACTAGAAATATTGGATGAATCTTTGATGTTTTAATTTAGTAATAAAATTTACCAAAATAATGGTATAATTATATATTGAAGATGAAGGTACCATAAAATGTATATTTTTTAAATATAAGAAAATATAAAAAAAATAAGAATTAAGATGCAAAATAAAGATTATATGATACAGAAAATGCATTCGAGATTCAGAAATGTAGGTAAAAAGGAGCAATATATGTATTCTAAAAATGAAGAGGAAATATTTAAAATTTTAAATAGTAATATTGATGGATTAGATAGTAAAGAAACTGAGAAAAGATTAAAAGATTAT
>ENA-ORKV01001723-ORKV01001723.1-human-gut-metagenome-genome-assembly--contig:-NODE-1723-length-15306-cov-6.695909_pt1 | contig 15306 bp, 15 predicted proteins | sample MGYA00243058_ERZ508805 | MGnify/ENA primary metagenome ERZ508805 (study PRJEB26277, sample SAMN04329770) | human gut metagenome | biome: human-associated habitat | host: Homo sapiens | place: USA... | reverse complement strand
ACAGAGCAGGCCATCATGTGAGTGGTGCAGAATATGACGATGCTGGTAAAACGGAGTACGAGGGAATCCGTCAGAAGGCTGTTCCGACCATTGAACGGCGCGGGGCTAGAGATATAATAGGGTCAACCAAGAAAAACCACGATAACTAAAGGGTTTTGACGGCTCGACTCGTTCAACAAAAGTATTTATTTGCTGACAGGCTGCGGAGAAGTTGAAATCCAGAGGTTATAAGTGGGAGGCTTTGGTGCAGCTCTGTTTTGACCCACAAAATGAGCAGCAAGTAAAAAAATAAGGAGAACGAATCGAGCCTACGGTGGATTGCCATTGAGTGATCCGCCGTGGGCTTGTTTGCTGTTTTATAAAGAGAAAAGTGAGGAGAATGAAAATATGAAAAATTATAAAATTGCCGTAGCAGGCACTGGATACGTCGGCCTCTCCCTTAGTGTTCTGTTAGCACAGCATAATCAAGTGATGGCTGTTGACATTGTGCAAGCGAAAGTGGATATGATTAACAATCATAAATCTCCAATTCAAGATGATTATATTGAGAAGTATCTTGCAGAGAAAGAACTGAACTTGACCGCAACGCTGGATGCAAAGGCTGCATACTCGGATGCGGACTTTGTTGTAATAGCTGCTCCCACGAACTACGATAGCCACACCCAGCACTTTGACACATCTGCAGTTGAAGCTGTGATCAAGCTGGTCATGGAATATAACCCGAACGCCATCATGGTCATTAAGTCCACCATTCCGGTGGGCTACACCGCATCCGTGCGTGAGAAGTTCAACAGCAAGAACATCATCTTCAGCCCGGAATTCCTGCGTGAATCTAAGGCTCTGTATGACAATCTGTATCCGAGCCGCATCATCGTCGGCACGGATCTGAACGATGAGCGCTTGGTGGAGGCTGCTCATGAGTTCGCTGGTCTTCTGCAGGAAGGTGCGATTAAGGAAAACATCGACACACTGTTTATGGGCTTCACCGAGGCGGAAGCAGTTAAACTGTTTGCTAATACATATCTGGCATTGCGCGTGGCTTACTTCAACGAACTGGATACCTATGCAGAGAGCAAAGGACTGAATACCCAGCAAATTATTAACGGTGTTTGCCTTGATCCTCGTATTGGTAGTCACTACAACAATCCTAGCTTTGGATATGGCGGGTATTGCCTCCCTAAGGACACTAAACAGCTGCTGGCAAATTATGCCGATGTACCGGAGAATTTGATTGAAGCTATTGTGGAGAGCAACCGTACTCGTAAAGATTTCATTGCAAATCGTGTTCTGAAACTGGCTGGATATTACGGCTATGATGATGACAATGAGTACGATGAGAAGCATGAAAAGTCTGTTACTATCGGTGTGTACCGTCTGACCATGAAGAGCAACAGCGATAACTTCCGTCAGAGCTCTATCCAGGGTGTCATGAAGCGCATCAAGGCAAAGGGTGCCACGGTTGTGATTTACGAGCCGACTCTGAAAGACGGTGAGACTTTCTTCGGTTCTGTAGTGGTCAACGATCTGGCGAAGTTCAAGGAAATGAGCCACGCCATTATCGCAAACCGCTACGATAAGTGCCTGGATGATGTGAAAGAGAAAGTTTACACGAGAGATCTGTTTGGTAGGGACTAAAGAGTTGCGGGGAAAGAAATGAAAGCGAAGACAGAAATTCAGCATATATACCTAGTGGGTGCAAAATCATTGGGAGCATATGGCGGCTATGAGACCTTTGTGTATAAGCTCACGGAGCATCACCAGAACAAGGAGAACATTAAATATCACGTTGCCTGCAAAGCCAATGGTGACGGCTGCATGGATGAAACTAAATTTGATGGTGTGACTAAAATCAACGACCATGAATTTGAACTTCACAATGCGCACTGCTTTAAGATTGACGTTCCGCAGATTGGCCCTGCTCAAGCGATTTACTATGATGTGGCTGCACTGAAGGCTTGCTGTGATCATATCAAGAAGAATCACATCCCACATCCAATTGTTTACATAATGGCTTGCCGCATTGGACCGTTTGCAGGTCATTTCTATCATGAAATCCATAAACTTGGTGGCACGGTTTACTTGAATCCAGATGGTCATGAATGGATGAGAGCCAAGTGGTCGGCTCCGATTCGTAAATACTGGAAGATTTCTGAGCAGATGATGGTCAAATATTGTGATCTTGCTATCTGCGATTCTGTGAATATCGAAAAGTATATCCACGAGTGTTATGACGGGAAAGGAATCAAGGGCAGAAATCCCAAAACCACATTCATTGCTTACGGTGCAGATTTGACACTCAGCAAGCTGGCTGATGATGACGAAAAGCTGGTGAATTGGTACAAGGAAAAAGGTCTGGCAAAAAAAGATTACTACCTTGTTGTTGGTCGTTTTGTGCCGGAAAACTCGTTTGAGGTTATGATTCGTGAGTTCATGAAGAGTGGAAGCAAAAAAGATTTTGCGCTTATCACGAATGTAAACGACAAATTCCTGAATGAGTTGGAAGAAAAGCTTCATTTCAAGAGTGACAAGAGAATCAAGTTTGTTGGCACAGTATATGATCAGGAACTCTTAAAAAAAATTCGAGAGAATGCCTACGCGTATTTCCATGGACACACGGTTGGAGGTACGAATCCTTCACTGATTGAGGCTCTTGGCAGCACGGATCTGAACTTACTGGTTGACGTTGGCTTTAATAAAGAGGTCGCAGAGGAGTGCGCTTTGTACTGGAGCCGCAAACCGGGTAGCCTCGCAAGGTTGATTGATCGTGCAGACAAGATGAGCACCGAAGAAATCGTGGAAATGGGGCAGAGAGCCAAGAAGCGTGTGGCCGAAGAGTATACGTGGGACAAGATTTGCGGACAGTATGAGGAAGTATTCACAAAGTGAGTAAATGAGGAATTAGACGGTGAAAATTTCAAAATATTATAGATCTTTCCTGAGAAGAAAATTAAATGCAGAAAATCGCAAACGTCTTACAAACAAAAACTTTACGGTGCTATGTAATAACTGTGTGGGGGGGGGTGATCCTTCACGAGTTAGGTGAACGCTTTAATTCGCCAACGGTCAATTTGTTTTTTAAAGCGGAAGATTATCTCAAATTTTTGGAGAACTTAGATTATTACTTAAAACAGGCTCTTGTAGAAGTTGAAAGCGAGAAAAACTACCCTGTTGCAAAACTGGATGATATAACAATATATTTCATGCACTATTCATCGTTTGATGAGGCAAAAACAACTTGGCAAAAACGAGTAGCAAGAATTAACAAAAACAATTTGTATGTAATTTTTGTTCAGCAAAGCGGTTGTACAGAGCGGGTTTTGGAGGAATTTGACAAGCTTCCCTATAAACATAAGCTGGCACTTACTTCAGAGCCGATGCCGGAGATCAAATGCTCTTATTGTATTCCTGGTACGGCGCAGTCGAATGGAGAAGTAATGGATTTGTGCAAGTATGAGGGAAAGTTTACTGGCAAGCGATGGATTGATGAATATGATTATGTGGGGTTTTTAAATAAGAAATAATGTGAGGAATTGATATGTACGATTATTTAGTAGTAGGCTCCGGCCTGTACGGCGCGATTTTTGCGCACGAGGCAAAGGCACACGGCAAGAGCGTGTTGGTGATTGACAAGCGCCCCAACATTGCGGGCAATATCTACACTGAAAATATTGAGGGAATTAATGTCCATAAGTATGGTGCCCATATTTTCCATACTAATAATAAAAAGGTATGGAGCTATATCACGCAGTTTGCGGAGTTCAATCGATTTACCAATTCTCCGGTTGCCAACTACAAGGGTGAGCTTTACTCTCTGCCCTTCAACATGTATACCTTCAATAAAATGTGGGGTGTTGTGACACCGGAGGAAGCCGCCGCAAAAATTGAGGAGCAGCGCAAGGAAATCACCGGTGAGCCGAAAAATCTGGAGGAGCAGGCCATCTCTCTCGTGGGACGTGACATCTATGAGAAGCTTATCAAGGGCTACACTGAGAAGCAGTGGGGACGTGACTGCAAGGATCTGCCTGCCTTCATTATCAAGCGCCTGCCCGTGCGCTTGACCTTTGACAACAACTATTTCAATGCGCTATATCAGGGCATTCCTATTGGTGGCTACACCAGGTTGATTGCCAATCTGCTGGAAGGCATTGAGGTGCGCCTGAACACCGACTACTTGGAAAACAAGGTCGAGTTAGATGAACTGGCTGACAACGTGGTTTACACCGGCCCCATCGATGCCTACTTTGACTATAAGCTGGGTACGCTGGAGTACCGCTCTGTCCGTTTTGAAAATGAGATTCTCGATAAACCCAGCTTTCAGGGCAATGCCGCGGTCAACTACACCGACCGCGAAACGCCGTGGACCCGCATCATTGAGCACAAGTGGTTTGAGTTTGGTAAGGACGAGAACGGCAATGATTTGCCCAAAACTATTATCAGCCGGGAGTATAGCAGTGAGTGGAAGCCTGGTGATGAGCCGTATTATCCGGTCAATGATGCTAAAAATAGCTTGCTGTATTCTGAGTACAAGAAGCTGGCAAATGCCGAAAGTAAAGTGATTTTCGGTGGCCGTTTGGGTGAGTACAAGTATTACGATATGGATCAGGTTATTGCCGCTGTATTGGAGAGATGCGAAAGGGAATTTGATGTATGAATGGAAAAATAATCGTTGTTACACATAAAGAGTATAAAATGCCATGTGATACAGTGTACCTTCCAGTATGCGTTGGTGTTGGCAGAGATGCTTTAAGGAATAAGTATCAGGCTGACGATGAAGGTGAAAACATCTCTGATAAGAATATTCTTTATTGCGAACTGACAGCACTGTATTGGGCTTGGAAAAACTTGAACTGTGATTATATCGGACTGGCTCATTATCGTAGATATTTGACTGAGTCAAAGAGAAGTAAAAACATAGAGGATGCTCTATCTCAGCCTAGAATTGAAGAACTCTTGATGGACTATGACATAATTGTACCTAGAGAGAAAAGGTATTCTCAAACAATAGCCGACCATTATATTAACTGTATTAAAAGCAGAAAAGATGCACACAAAATTCATTTACAATTACTTCGTGATTCGATCCTTGAGGTGGCACCAGAATATATTGCTGAATACGATAAAACTATGAATGGGCATAGTGCACACATGCTTAATATGTTTGTGATGAAAAAGCAAGATCTGGACAATTACTGCGAGTGGCTGTTTAAGGTTTTGTTTGTTCTAGAGAAAAAAATATATGACCATGATGTCTACTATGATCGCATAATGGGAGCATTTAGTGAGTTCCTGTTGGATGTATGGATTAGAACAAATAAAAAGACATATATAGAGGTTGAGTTAATCGAAACTGAACGAGACTATTGGGGCAAGATTAAATGGGCTCTGAAAAGAAAGTTTTTTGAATAAGGAGATAATATAATGCGAATCCTGCATTACTCACTAGGGTTTCCCCCTTATCGAAGGGGAGGACTGACAAAATATTGCTTGGATCTTATGGCAGCACAGGAAATGCAGGGTAATGTGGTAGCTATGTGCTGGCCTGGTGAAATCGGAATTATCAAGAAGAAAAAAGTTGCAATAAAAAAAAGAAAAAAATACAACATAGGAAAGAGTAAGATTGAAAATTATGAAATACAAGGGATTTTACCTGTTCCTCTTTTAGAGGGAATTAAAAATCCGGATCTATTTACTGAAAAAAAGAATCCAGAAATTTGGAAACAATTTTTAAAGAACTGGAGACCTGATGTCATCCACTTTCATACATTAATGGGCTTGCCGCTAGAATATGTTGAAACGGCAAGAAAGCTTGGGATAAAAACAGTATTTACGACGCATGATTATTTTGGATTGTGTCCAAGGACGACTTTGGTGCGTCAAAATGGCGAAATTTGTGATGGCTGCACACCGGAATTGTGCGCGGAATGCTGTGAGAATGCTATTAGTTATAGAAAATTGAAAATTCTACAATCTTCAGTATATAGGGTCCTGAAAGATTCACCAATTGTAAAAAAGCTCAGAAAAAAACATTGGAATGAATCGAAGAATGATTCTGCACAACAACAGGCTTCTGTCCAGAGTTCAAAACGAGCAGAAGAATATGTTGAGCTACGAGAGTATTATATAAAATTATTAAAGAGTTTTAATATCATCCATTTTAATAGTAGCAATACAAGAGATGTGTATTTAAAAGCAGCTAAGGAGATGTTAAACAACGAGGTTGTTTCTATATCACATGAAATGATAAAAGATAATAAAAAGAAAAAAAAGAAACACGAGCTATTGCATTTTTCTTATTTGGGACCAGATACATATAATAAAGGATACTATGTATTAAAAGAAACACTAAATCAGTTGCATAAAGAAGGATATAAGTTTCAGTTAAATATTTATTTTGAAGATGCTTCGGAGCCCTATATCGTTTCACACGCGCCGTACCAATACTCAGAATTGGGCAAGGTGATGGATGATGCAGATTGCGTTATATTACCTAGTTTGGGGAATGAAACATTTGGCTTTACTGTCTTAGAAGCTCTAAGTTATGGTGTCCCTGTTATTGTTAGTAGTCATGTGGGCGCAAAGGATATTGTTGACGAGGGTAAAAACGGGTTCGTTGTTGAAGGCAATGTAGATTCTCTAAAAACAAAGCTAAGAAGTGTGTTGGATAAACCTGAAATATTGGAAGATATGAATAACTATATTGTTGCCAATACACACATTAAAACAATGACAGAACATTCTAAAGAAATCAAGGACCTGTATCAAAAGTGACTTGTATATAGAAATGGAGAAAATTATGGATTTAGATAAAATTAGATGGAAGTCAGAGGTCAGTCATCCAAATTTTATAGCTCAATATAGATTTGTAAAAGCAAAAAGATTATGTGAGTATTGGGCTGACAAAAATAAGCTGCTGTACTTATTTGCTCGGATGCGATATGAACACTATAAGGTGAAATACAATACAGATATTCCTGCCCGTTGTAAAATCGGGGGGGTTCAAAATCAGACATCTCGGAGGTATTGTATTTAATCCGGGTGTTGAAATTGGAAAAAATGTTGATTGCTTAAATGGTGTTTTGCTTGGGCAAATTGATTTCGGTGCCAAGGCAGGTGTGCCGAGAATTGGTGATAATGTGTTTTTGAGAACCAATTCTATTGTTGTTGGTAAGATTAAAATAGGAAATGATGTGTTAATTGCCCCAGGTGCGTATGTGAACTTTGATGTTCCGGATCACTCTATAGTAATAGGAAATCCTGGAAGGATTATTGCAAAAGAAAATGCGGCAAGAGGATATATAGCATCACCTATTGAAGATTAAATGTGTGGATAATAAATAACGAGGAGTTATGAGTCTGCATGTTTTCTGCAAAGGGAGAACAAATTGTGCAAAATAAAGTAAGTATTATTGTTCCTGTCTATAAAGTTGAGAGGGAACTAGATCGCTGTGTTCAAAGTCTGTTTAAACAGACTTATAATAATTTGGAAATAATTCTTGTGGATGATGGCAGTCCTGATAAATGTCCTGAATTATGCGAAAATTATGCCGAGATGGATAAAAGAGTTAAGGTCATCCATAAAGAAAACGGCGGACTATCAGACGCCCGCAATGCAGGGTTAAAACAAGCAACGGGCGAGTATATTCTGTATGTTGATTCTGATGATTATATTGATTTGGATACCTGCGAAAGATTTATAAAGGCAGCGGGTAATCAGAAAATAGATATTATTGTTGGAAATGCAATTATGGAAAAATCAGATGGTAAAGAAATGATGATACACTCAGCGACACCATCTGGAATCACCTATACTGCCAAGCAGTTTATTATGAGTGCTGTTAAAGCATATCAGTGGTATGCCCCTGCATGGCTTAATATGTATAGAAGGGACTTTCTTCTTGATAATCAGTTGTACTTCAAAAAAGGAATTTACTTTGAGGATGTTCAAATGTTGCCACGTATTTTTTTGCAGGCAAAAAAAATCACATGCATAGATGGAACATTCTATCATTATATTATTCGAGAAAATTCAATTATGACATCTCAGAAAGACGAGAAAAAGAAAAACGATTCAATTCAAAATTTAAAAGAATGGAAAGAGCAGTTTGATCTTGTAGATGATGTGGACTTGAAAGAATGCCTATATGGAATGCTTGTGAAAATGTATATACACGAATGTAGACAGTATGGGATTACGACTAAAGAAATAGAAGGAATGGATGCTAGATTTATATTGAGGAATAGTCTTAATTATAGAGAAAGACTAAAGGCCACTATGTGGTTGTGCTTTCCAAGGCTACTGATAAAACATTGAAGGAGTGCATATGAGTGTTTACATTTTTTTATGGGGCGCTGTAGTTGTATTTGGCTTTATCGCAAGTAGAAGTAATTATAAAGCAAAATATTTTGTGCTCTTTTCTTTTTTCCTGATGACAATTGTTTTGGGACTAAGAGGGGCTACAGTGGGCGAAGATACAAAAATGTATCTTAATATTGCAGAAAGAGTAACTAATATATCATGGAAAGAAGTGTTTTCTAGCTTTCCAACGAGTCAGTGGAGATATATTTCATATGGCGGCTTAAGTGGATTTAGTGAGCGGACGGAAACAGTTTATTTGGCTTACTGCAAATTGATAATGCTTATATTTCATAATGCGCAGGCAGTTCTTCTTATAACAGCTGCAATTACGAATGCTCTATTTGCAAAGTTTATTTTAGATAACATAACAGTCAAACAAGATGCCATACTGGCTGTTTATATTTACATGTGCGATGCGATGTTTATGAATTCGTTTAATACAATGCGACAAATTTTGGCAATATCCATTGCAGTGCAATCCATAGAATTAATAAAAAAAGAAAAGTATAAGAAAGCAATAGCATGTGTTCTATTAGCCGCATGCTTTCATCAATCTGCAATAGTTTTTTTTGCTGCCGATTTATTTTATTTATTAAAGAAGAAAAAAGAAAGATATATTTATCTCCTTGTGACTGTTTGTGCATTGCCAGTTTTAATCCCTGTGGCTATTAAAGTGGTCAGTATCTTCTCCAGTAAATATGCAAGTTATTTGTCAGTTAGTTTTTGGGGAGCACAACTACGAGGAACACTCTTGCTCTGGATAATTATTGCAATTGTTCTGTTTATTATGATACGTGCTAACCAATCGGATAATATAGATTGGTGGCTAATCTATATGGCAACAATTTACATTGGTGTAGAGCTTGTTGGAATGCAGTTGACGGTTATATCTAGGGTGGCAATGTACTTTAGAATTTTCCTTGTATTGCTCTTTCCGATTGCTCAAAAATATTTCACTAAAAAAAGTGGACAGTTTTATAAAATTGGCGTGGTTATGCTAATGACTGTATCGTTCTTTAGTTATGCGAGTTCGCCTGCTCGTTTGTACACTTTTTGCTTTTAATGATCAAAGAGGGAGGGCAGAGGAATGCCTATTGTTTCGGTGATAATACCTACATATAAAGGAAGTAGTGCCTTAAATAGGGCAATTGATAGTGTGTTGTGTCAATCATATAAGGAAATTGAAATAATTGTAGTTGATGATAATGATCCAACAAGCGATGAAAGAAAAAATACAGAAGCCCTTATGAGTCGCTATATTGGAGACAAAAGAATTCGTTACATCAAACATCAAAGAAATTCGAATGGCGCAGTTGCCAGAAATACAGGAATTACTGCGGCAACTGGTAAGTATATCGCCTTTTTGGATGATGATGACTATTATCTTCCGAATCGTATAGAAAAAAGTGTAAGGTATCTTGAAAAGAATAGAGACGCTGTAGGTGTATATGCAGGTGTTGATATTATCGACAAAGAGGGAACCATAAATTTGAAAGTAAGACCGCAGTGTGATTTGAAAATTTCTGATTTACTGCGGAAAGAAATGGTTATAGGAACTGGTAGCAACATTTTTGTAAAAAGCGATGTTGTAAAAGGAATCCATGGATTTGATGAAAGCTTTGTAAGAAGGCAAGACATCGAATTTATGATTCGCGTATGTCACGAAGGTCGTGTGGGATATATACCAGATAAATTGATTGTTAAATCAGAAAATGGAACACTGAATCATCCTAAATATGACAAAATGAAATCTGTCATAGATCAATTCGGGCAGAAGTTTGAGAATGACATTGATGCACTGGGAGAGGAAAAACCAAAATACTATGCAATGCAGTATCGTACATTGTTTGGAATTGCATTGTATGAGCACAACGAAGATGAAATTAACGAAGCTACGCATTTGATAAAAAAATATGATACACTTTCGTTTAAAGAAAAACTGCTAAGAATAGTGTATATTTATAATCTTCGAGACAGCAAGGTAGTGAAGATGATTATTGATAAAAGTAAACAACGATGTGATAGGTGATTTAAAGCGAAAGGAAAAATATGGCAAGTAAAATACTGATTGTAGGAGCAAACTTTGAAAACAAAGGTGCTCAGTCAATGTTGTTTATAACAGTTGATGAATTAAAAAAAAGAATGCCTGGTTGTGAAGTCTATTTTGCAGGCTGCGAGGTCTTTGATGAAAATAAATACGCCTTTCATGAGGTGTTTTATTCTGAGCCAGCAAAGAGTATTGCATTAGGCAATAATGCAATGATGCTGGAAACAAAATGCTTCATCAAAGACTGCGTTAAGTTTGTTGTTGGAAAGCGAAATAATTTGTTTCGATTCAATGAGATTAAGAACTTGATTAAAAAAATCAATATTATTATAGATGTCAGTGGATTCAATATTGGAAAAAAGTGGAGTGTAGAGATTCAAGAATCCTATTTGAATAATATTAGATTGGCCCGGAAATATAATATCCCAATTATTATGATGCCTCAATCTTTTGGAAGCTTTGATTATCCAGAAGATAAAAAACTCTTGCTTAAAGAGATTAGCGAATTGCTAAAATATCCTAAAATTATTTTTGCAAGAGAAAGAGAAGGCTATCAAATGCTCACCGAACAGTTCGGGTTAAAGAATGTACAACTTTCAACGGACTTGGTATTGCAAAACGATGGTGTGGATGTTTCCAACATTTATAAAAAACCATTAAAAAATATGAGCCTTCCTCATGTGGAAAAGAATTCTGTTGCATTGATTCCTAATACACAGTGCTTTAACCATGGAGACAAAGATAGGAATATACAAATGTATAAGGAAATCATATCTTATCTCCTTAAAGCTGGAAAAACAGTGTACATATTTAGACATTCAAGAGAAGATTTTCCGATTTGCAAATTGATTGCAGAGCAATTTCAAGGAAATAAGAATGTGGTACTTTTGGACAATGAATTCTCTTGCCTTGAATATGATGAGTTTGTGAAAAAATTTGATTTCGTTATATGCTCTCGTTTCCATGGAGTGGTTCATGCGTACCGCAATTACATTCCATGCATTCTCCTTGGTTGGGCAATTAAGTATAAGGAACTGGCTGCAAATGTAGGTCAAGAGCAGTTTGCGTTCGATATAACAGAACCAAATTTCAATTCTGATCAGGTTAAAAATGTGATTGATCAGCTTTTAATTAATAAGGATAAGGAATCTGCAAGTATTAAAGCACATCTGACTGAAATCAGAAAAAATAATTGCTTTGATCAGATTGCGGGGTATTTGCAGTAATGAATAGAGAAAAAGCTCTTGCAAAAAACACATTCATAATAGCAATCGGAACTTTCTTGCCTAAGTTTTCAAGCATTATTACGCTTCCAATTATTACTGGTGGTCTTACTAAGGCAGAAATGGGTACGTATGACCTTATCAGTACCCTTGTTTCTCTGTTTTTACCGGTTGCAACATTGCAGATCCAGTCGGCTGCATTTCGTTTCTTGATTGATGTCAGAGAAGATGAAAAAGAGACGAAGAGAATTATAACGAACATTATTTCCTTTATTTTACCAACATCGCTTATTGCCCTTACAATTCTTTATTTGTGTTTGGGGAATGTAAGTCTGGTAATCCGTTGGCTGATTTGTCTTTATTTCTTTTCGGATATTTTAATGCTTTCAACGCAGCAAATTGTTCGTGGATTATCTAATAATAAATTATATTCGGCCAGTTCAGTTACAATCTCTTTTTCCAATATGCTTTTGATTGTACTGACTATTTCTGTTGGAAAACAGGGACTAGTAGGCGTTTTGGCTTCTATTACTATTGCAACAACGATTGGCTTAATCTTACTGTTAGTAAAAGGGCACATCTTATCTAGAATTGATTTGTCACTGCTTTCTAGGAAAACTCTATTGGAAATGTTAAGCTATTCGTGGCCGATGATTCCGAATAGTTTGTCCAATTGGGTCCTTAGTTTCTCGGATCGAGCTGTATTAACGGCATTTATGGGACTGGAAGCTAATGCGATATACTCTGTTGCCAATAAGATTCCGGCGCTGTTTACAACTGTGCAGGGAACGTTTGTCTTTGCTTGGCAAGAGAATGCATCTTTGGCATCTAAGGATTCAGATGCAGATACTTACTATGCGGAAATGTTTGACAGCATTTTCGGTATTCTTGTTGGAATAATGGCATTGCTTATTGCAGCAACACCAATTCTGTTTTGGCTCCTTATTAGAGGAGACTATAAAGAAGCGTATTATCAGATGCCTATTTTGTTTATGGGTATGCTTTTTTCGTCGATGGCTTCCTTTATAGGTGGAATTTATGTTGCACATAAGAAAACACGAAGTGTGGGAGTTACAACTATTCTCGCAGCGGCTTGCAACCTTGTGATTGATCTGGTCTTTGTTCATAAAATTGGAATTTTTGCGGCATCCATTTCAACATTAGTCAGCTATGTTTTTCTGACAATTTACAGAATGGTTGATGTGCAGAAATTTCAAAAGGTCAAATTCAACACAGGACGTTTTTGCTTGCTGATTGTGCTGCTTGTCTTAATGTGTGCTATTTGCTGGATTGATACGGTGGCATTAAATGTACTCAATATTATTTTGGGATGTATAATTGCAGTTGTGGTTAACAGGAAAATAATGAAAAGCATCCTTTTGACTTTAAAGAATAAAATGAAAAAGTAAAGAGGGCAGAATGATGAGCATTGTAAAAAAAGCAAAGAATGAAATAAAAAAGTTGTTGGGTAAAACGCCAGAAAAAACGCTGTATGAGAATTATTACAACAAATACCGGAGATTTTCTTTTGTTGATGGTTCCTGCACAGATGAAAAGCAATTTGAAGCAAGTATAACGCGCCTCTACCATACCGTAGAAAAAGGCTTGTCCTACCTGAATTATAGACCAGGTTTTGGAAAAGAAAACGTAGAAGCTTTGGTAAGATCGTTGGAACAGTATTCAAAGCAGTACAGCGTGGATATGTTCTTCTACCAAACGGCTCTCTCAGTTTTAAATGAATATGTAAGAAAAAATGCGGAACATGGCGTTGAAAATAAAGAACTTTCTAAACGTATCTCTGCATTGCCAGGTAAGAAAAATGAAGCTGGTGGAGCAATCAAGTTTGTTCCATTATCATCAGAAGAGCTTAGTAAGGCCAATTACAAAGAGCTTGTGGAAACACGGCATAGTATTCGCCATTTCTCTGATAAGCCGGTTGAGTTGGAAAGAGTTGAAAATGCAGTAAAACTTGCGCAGTATACTCCGTCCGCTTGCAATAGGCAGGGATGGAAAACTTATATTGTAAATGACAAGGCCGTATTAAGGGAAGTGTTGAAGAATCAAAATGGAAATCGAGGATTTGGACAGGAATTTGATAAACTTCTTGTTGTTGTCGGAGATTTGAGATGTTTCAATAGAGACAGGGAAGTATTCCAAGTTTATATTGACGGCGGTATGTATGCAATGCGTGTACTGGATAGTTTGTACTATGAAAGAATTGCAAGCGTACCGTTGAGTGCATCTTTAACGAAAGAACAGGAAGAAAATGTCAGAAAGCTCTTAAAACTTGATCCGGCGGAAGTTCTTATCATGTTTATTGGTATTGGAAACTACCCGGATGAGTGTCAGACAACACGTTCCGAAAGGAAGCCGGCGGAATATACGGTTATATAATTAAAGCTAAAGGATACTTAAATGGAAGCAAGGGCAAAAAGAAATTCAAACATTGAGATTATTAAACTTGTTGCAGTATTTTTGATTATACTGTCTTCTGCGCTTCCCTATGGTGCCACATACCGGGGGGGGGTACACGATACCGTCTATGTAAATTTAAATAATACAGGGTGGTCTATTGACCATATTATTTTTACGCTATTTAGATGGTGTGGTCAAATAGGTGATACATTATTCATTGCAGTGTCGGCGTGGTTCTTATGCGATAGCAAACAGATAAAAGCGAATAAGCCGATTAGGATGATCTTGGATTCATGGATTCTTTCGATTATCGGATTAGTTGCGGCTTTTTGCTGTATGAAGCCACTGTTTTCTGAAATAGTAAAAGCGTTCTTTCCGGTTAGATTCAATCTAAACTGGTTTGTTGGCTGCTATATTATATATTATCTTATACACCCTCTCTTAAATAAGGCGATTGAGGGAATGAATAAGAAAGAAACAAAGAAACTCGTCAAGATTTTATTCGTTGTGTATTCCGTTGCAGGGATTTTAGGACAAGCCTATTACTACACGAATCTGGTTGGCTTCATCTGCATTCATTTTTTTGTTTTATATTACAAAAGATATATGAATGCCAAGGCAAATAGGAGCAGAGATATAAGACTCATAGTAGCCGCATTCATTGGAATTATCATTTGGATTTGTGGAATAAATATTTTAAGCACGGTTACGGGAAAATTCTCAGGAATGAACTTGTTTGGATGTACTTTTATGAATCCATTGATAATACTTATGGGAATGGCAACACTGAATCTTGCAGTCACTAGTAGTCCAAGAAACAACAATCAGATTAATGAATTGTCAAAATTTTCGCTACTAATTTATCTTTTTCATGCGAATTACTTTTGGCTTACATACGGAAAGTATGCTTGGATTGGATTCCTGTGCAATAATAGTTTGTCGCTGCTTGCAGCAGTGGGAGTTACCGTTGTGTGTTATATTTTGATTACGCCGTGTTTATCATGGATATACAGTAAGATGCTTGATAGAGTCCTTAATTTGACCACTGAGCGATTAAATGGACTTATTGAGAGAATCTTATAAGAATTATATGGGGACTTGTTGCAGAGCAACGACGCCTGGTATGGCATGACCTACCATGAAGATATGACTTCCGTAAAGAACAGCTTCAAGAAGATGTTAGAAAAAGGTGTGTACAAGGCTGATTTGTTTTCAGACTTGTGATATAATTGAGCTATCATAATAGGAAAGAGGTTTGTGTCCTA
>ENA-ORKV01001721-ORKV01001721.1-human-gut-metagenome-genome-assembly--contig:-NODE-1721-length-15332-cov-2.685021_pt1 | contig 15332 bp, 15 predicted proteins | sample MGYA00243058_ERZ508805 | MGnify/ENA primary metagenome ERZ508805 (study PRJEB26277, sample SAMN04329770) | human gut metagenome | biome: human-associated habitat | host: Homo sapiens | place: USA... | reverse complement strand
AGATGTTGGTTAAATCTTTATTAGGTTTTAGATTTTCAATTACTTTAAATTCAAGCATGAAAAAAGTCCTCCTTTCTGTGATAAGAGAACTTTTAAAGTTTTATATAAAATAAAAACTTACGAACTTTTAAGTTCGTAAGTTGATTTCAAATGGAGCGAACGAGGGGAATCGAACCCCCATCGCAGCCTTGGCAAGGCCGTATTCTAACCATTAAACCACATTCGCATAAATAAATTAAATGGAGGGGCCTACCGGATTTGAACCGGTGCTCAGGGTGTTGCAGACCCACGCCTTACCACTTGGCTAAAGCCCCATTGCAATTAAGATTATATCAAAATAAATTTTAAATTTCAATAAAATTATTTCATTTTTGAAATTTTATGCAAGAAAAAGAAGTAATATACTAATTACTTCTCTACAAAATCACAAATATTTTTGTAATTATAAATAAATTCATTAGATGAAACAATCGGTAATAAGCCATAGACATCATTATAATAATACATAGTATCCTTAGAAATAACCATAACATTATAATTATTTACTTTCCATTCTGATACAGAATCAAAGTGAAACAATTTTACCGCATTTTCTAAATCAACCTTATAAGTCTTATAAAAATCTCCATCCTCAGTTAAAAAATAATACATATCATTATCTTTTTTTACTTCCTTTGCCTTATATATTTCTTTTAATCTATTGTTTACAACATCATTATTCCAAATATCTTCACCATTTAAATATTCTTTTGCTGAAACTGTAGTTAATGTTCTATTTTTTAACGATTTGAAACCATCTTTAACATTACCAACCTCTTTTACAGTCTCCTTATCTGGATCAACAACAAATTCTTTCTTACTATTCAAATCTGTATAATAAAACTTACCCTTATACTGTCCATTAATATACATATTAAACGAGATTTGTTCATCTAAATCAATTCTACCTTTACCACCGTTAACAACATCATATAAATAAAACGCCCCATACATATTACCAGAATTCATATCTGTATTTATAGAAACATAGTAATTACCAGTAAGTAAAGATAAATCATTTTCATACTTATCTTTATTCAAAAAATCCTTTTTAATATACTTACCATCACGAAGTATATAAAAGCCTCTATAATCCCAAACTGTAAAGACAACATTGTTAGGAACATTTCCAATATACATCTTATAATTAGTATCAACTTCTTTAGGAACAGTATCTTTTGCCCAAGAAGTTGCACTATATTTATCTTTCTTTAATTCAGAAATAACATACTTTATATAATTATTATCTATTTGTTTTAAATATGTATAACTAACTTGTCCAGAACCATAAGTACAATAAACATCGCTCGTTTTATTTTTTTTATATATTGGAAAAATACATTTTAAATCTTTACTATCAAAGAACTTAATATCTCTAATAATTCTGTCCTGTCTATTATAATCATGTTCAAAATTAAATAAATATGTATTTTTATTACTGTCAACAACTTTAAAAGAATAATTATTTTTTTTACCATCTATCTTTAATTTTTCATTAATTAAATAAGAATTATCTTTAGTTATAATTGAATAGTCAATTTCATGATGCCTAATAAAGAATTGAACAAAGAGTTGAAAAACTAAAGCCGTAACTCCTAAAAGAAATAAAATTGGAATAAGTTTTTTCATATCCTATCACCATTATCATTATAGCAAAAAAAAAAGTCCAAATAAAGACTTTTAAACTTATTATTCCTCACGTGAATAATATTTTTTCTTCATATCCATCATATAACTACTGATTTGTGTTTCAATTTCCGGTAAAGCTTCAACTCCAATATTAGAAAGAGTAATAAATTCTTTTACAGTATCAATGTAAACTTTTCCCCAAATTATTCCACCTTTAACTTTCAAGTCATTAAACAAATCAGGAGTTACAGAATCTAGAAAATAACCAAACACAACTCTCTTACGTCCAATTAAAATTCTCTTATCAGTAAGAGCAATTACCGCTGTACCTAATATATCTAAAGGATTATCATTTTTCTGAGCCACAAAAACATAAATTACATGTTCATCTGGATTAAGATGCCTTTCAACTATTTCAGAGTTTTTCTTAAGTCTCCAACCAATAGTTGAAGGATGTAACTTTTTAAATTTTAAAGCTCTTCTATATACTTCACCCATACTATCTATTCCTCCATTACTAAAATAATTATATCATACATACTTAAAAAATAAAGATATAAATGTCGATAAAAAAAATAATAGCCTAAATAAATACATCATATTCTTAACTGAAGGATGTGATAATATTAAAAGAACTATCGGAATACCAAGAGCACTACTCTATTATTATGATTATGATTTTTGGCAAGTTTTCTTTGAGGACTTAGGTTATAACATAATTACTAGTTCTAAAAGTAACAAAAAAATCTTACAAGATGGTACAAAATTAGCAAATGATGAGGCCTGTCTTTCACTAAAACTATATCTAGGACACATTTTAGATCTTAAAGATAAATGTGATTATATCCTGATACCAAGATTATATTCAATTAAAAAAAATGAACAAGTATGCACAAATTTTAACTGTCTATATGATCTTGTAAATAATTTATTTGATATAAAAATATTAAATTACAACATTGATATAACACAAAATAAAACAAAACTAATTGCCTATCTAAAGCTAGGAGAAGATTTAGGAATACCATATATTAAAACCTATAAATCATATAAATGGGCCGAAAAAATAAGTACAGAAAGAAGATTGGTTCGTGAGAAAGAACAAGAAAGAGTATTAAAAACAAATAACACAAAAATTCTTCTAGCTGGACATCCTTATAATTTATATGATGATTTAATAGGACAAACAGTCTCTAAATATTTATTAGAAAATAATATATCTCTTATCTACAGTGATAGAATCAATCACAATATAATTGACGAAGAATGTATGAAACTATCTACAGATATTCATTGGACTCATAGTAAAGAAGTAGTTGCTAGTATAAATTATTATCATGATAAAGTAGATGGAATTATTATTATTTCATCATTTCCATGTGGCCCAGATTCTCTGAGTAATGAATTAGTAGCAAGAAAAATAAAAAACGTACCGACAATCAATCTAATTTTTGAAGACTTAAATAGTGAAGTTGGAATTATTACCAGATTAGAAAGTTTTATTGATATCCTAAAAAATATTAAAGAAGGAGGAAAAAATGACTAAAATAATTAGCTTTCCTCATCTAGGAGATTATTATATTCCGCTGAAACTCTTTTTAAAAAGAACAACAAAATTAAAAGTAAAGCCATCTCCTACTATTACAAAAAAAACTATTGCCTTAGGTTCTAAATATGCACCAGATTCAGTTTGCCTACCATTTAAATATAATTTAGGTAACTTTATAGAATCCCTAGAACAAGGTGCCAATATCCTAATAACTGCCGGAGGCGGCTGTCGTTACAGATATTACGCCGAAGTAACAGAAACCATTCTAAGAGATCTAGGTTATGATTTTGAATTCTATAATTTAATAGAAAATGGAAAATTAAATATCATAAAAGTCTATAGGTACTTTAAAAAATTAAACAAAAAATTAAATTTCTTCTACTTTCTACAACAATTATTATATACTCTTATCTTTATTTGGGATATGGATAAAATTGATAAAATAATCAGATTAAGAATTGGCTTTGAAAAAGAAAATAATTCTTATCTAAATAAAAAGAAAGAAATGTTTAATACATTCTCTAAAACAAAATCTATTTTTAAACTAACATATTATTATTTCAAATATAAAATATTAATTAAAAAAATACCATATAACAAACCAAAGAACTGTCTAAAAGTAGGAATTATTGGTGAACTCTACACTGCTATGGAACCATTTGCTACATATTTCTTAGAAAAAGAATTAGCTAAAATGCATATTGAAATAAAGCGCTACACAAATTTAAGTTACCTACTATGGCAAAAAAAAATTCATGAGAAGGCATATGTTAAAAGTAACAAAAGGCTACTGCAAATACTCACTTGGTGCTGATGGATTAGATAACGTTTATCGAACCATTAAACTAATAAATAAATCATATGATGGAATTATCCATACTAAACCATTTGGTTGTACTCCAGAAATTGGAGCTATACCAATAATTCAAAAAGTATGTCAAGAACATGAAATGCCTATTATTTTCTTTTCATACGATACAGAAACATCAGATGAAGGAATTAAAACAAGACTAGAAGCTTTTGAAGATTTAATAAAAATAAGGAGATCAAGAAAATGATAAAAGGTTATTTAGGAATTGACATTGGTTCAATTTCTACAAAAGGAATAATAATAGATGAAAATAACAACATTCTATCATCATCATACCTCTGGACCAAAGGTAACCCAATCGCTGCTGTAAAGAACGTTTTAACAGAGTTAAAGGACCAAATAAAAGACAAAAAAATTAAAATAGTCTCTGTTGGAACAACTGGATCAGCAAGAAAGCTAATTGGTACTATTTTAAATGCAACTATCATAAAAAACGAAATAACAGCTCATGCTATAGGAACATTATCTAAATATCCAGATATTAGAACGATAATTGAAATTGGTGGACAAGACTCTAAAATTATCTTAATAAGAGATGGCATAGTTATAGATTATGCTATGAACACTTTATGTGCAGCCGGTACAGGAGCTTTCTTAACAAGTCAAGCCAAACGTCTAGATATTCCAATAGAAGACTTTGGAAAAATTGCCTTAACAAGTACCAACCCAGCTTTAATTGCCGCTAGATGTACAGTGTTTGCTGAGAGTGACCTAGTTCATAAAGCCCAACTAGGTTACGAAAAAAAAGACATTGTTGCTGGTCTTTGTAGAAGTATAGCTCTAAACTATTTAAATAATGTTGCAAAGGGCAAAAAAATTGAAGGACCAATAATTTTTCAAGGTGGAGTATCTAAAAATATAGGTGTTAAAAAAGCTTTTGAAGATATATTAAAAACAAATGTTATAACAGATGATAATGGTCACTTAATGGGAGCTTTAGGGGTCGCAATATTGTCAAAGAAAGAAAAAGAAATAGATTTCTCTTTTAATATAATCGATAATATTTTCAAAACAGAAAGTCATAACTGTCAAGGTTGTCCAAACAATTGTGAAATAATTACTGTAAAAAGAAACAATTCACTAATAGACTCTTGGGGAAACCGTTGTGAAAGAGGAAAAATTAAAACAACATAAAAAGACTGCTAAACAGTCTTTTATTTTTTTTCTATATATTCTTCGTATGGAACACATCTATCAATAATTTTACCATCATCTAATATTTCAATAACTCGATTAGCAACAGTATTATTAAGTTCATAGTCTCTTGAAGTAAATAGTACTTCACCCTGAAAATTAATTAGTCCTTTATTTAATGAAGTAATACTTTCCAAGTCTAAATGGTTAGTAGGCTCATCTAAAATTAAAAAGTTAGGCCCTTCAAGCATCATTTTAGATAACATACAACGCATCTTTTCTCCACCAGATAAAATATTTACTTTCTTAAAAACATCATCTCCAGAAAATAACATTCTACCTAAAAATCCTCTAAGTACAGTCTCATCTTTAATATCATAATATTGACCAATCCACTCCATAATATTCTTATCACTATTAAAATATTCCGTATTATCCTGTGGTAAATATGAATAATTAATCGTCTTACCAAACTCAATAGTACCTTTATCATACTTTTCCTTACCAGCCAATATATTAAATAAAGTTGTCTTAACCATATCATTACTAGCAATAAAGGCAATTTTATCACCCTTTAGTACTGTAAATGACACTTTATCTAATATTTTTTTACCATCAACAATTTTAGTAAGATTTTCAACTTTAAGTATCTCTTTGCCAGAGGCCTTTTCTATTTTAAAATCAATATATGGATATTTTCTAGAAGAAGGAACAATCTCATCTAACTGAATTTTATCTAACATTTTCTTTCTAGAAGTAGCTTGCTTAGACTTAGAAGCATTAGCAGAGAATCTAGCAATAAAAGCTTGTAATTCTTTAATCTTCTCTTCTTTTTTCTTATTAGAGTCTCTCATTTGTTTTTGTAAAAGTTCGCTTGATTCATACCAAAAGTCATAATTACCAACATATAGTTTAATCTTACCATAATCAATATCTGCGATATGTGTACAAACTTTATTTAAAAAATGTCTATCATGAGAAACAATAATAACTGTATTATTAAAGTTAATTAAAAATTCTTCCAACCATCTTATAGCATCTAAATCCAAACTATTAGTAGGTTCATCCAAAAGTAAAATATCTGGATTACCAAATAAAGCTTGTGCAAGTAAAACTTTAACACGATCCTTTACAGCTAAATCTTTCATCACTGTATAATGATATTCTTCACCGATACCCAAATTATTTAACAACGTACAAGCATCAGACTCAGCATTCCATCCATCTAAATCCATAAACTCAGCCTCTAAATTAGCAAGTTTCATACCATCTTCTTCACTAAATTCAGTTTGCTCATACATTTTATTCTTCTCTTCCATTATCTTATATAGTTTGTCATTACCCATAATGACTACATCAACAACTCTTTTATCATCATACTCATAATGATCTTGTTTTAATATTGATAATCTTTCATTTTTAGAAATCACAACTTCTCCTGTTGTTGTTTCAACCTCTCCTGACAATATCTTCAAAAAAGTTGATTTACCAGAACCATTAGCCCCTATTAAACCATAACAATTACCATCAGTAAATTTAATATTAACATCTTCAAATAAAACTCTATTTCCAAATTTTAAACTAACAATATTAACTTGAATCACGCTATCACCTCAAAGCTCTTTTATTTTACTATAAAAAAAATAATAAGGCAAGTACACAACCATTACTTAGCCTTATAAAAAAATGATACAAATTTTGCAAACTCATATAAAATAATATCACTCTTATTTATTGCAAAACCTTTTCCTAAAGCCTTACCACCTATTGTAAGAGCCGCAACAAGAGCCGCAACAACTAATCCAGTAAATAACAAATTTAAATCAAACCTACTAGCTAAAATAGTCGCTATTGTAGTTGCCGCTGTACCAGAAATAATTCCACACACATCTCCAACTACATCACAGCAAAAATTGGAAACTTTAGATGCATTTTTCTTAAACATAACAGCAACATCTGCACCTTTTACTTTTCTAGAATTCATTGAATGAAATACTTTTTCATCACTACTAGTAACTGCAACACCAATGATATCAAAAATAATTCCTAAAAAAACAAATAACAAAGTTATAAGTATCCCAAAGAAAAGTGACAAATTTGGTATTGTAACCTGTGAAACATATGATAAAAGAAACGATAAAGAAAATGCGATTACAATAATCTTAATAATCCATTTGCTATCAGTATTCTTTTTATTTACTTTTTCTTTTTGCCTTGTTTTAATAACTAATTCCATAAATTCATCATTACTTGCTTTTTTCTTATTACTCATAAACACATCCCTCTTCTCAATTTTATCATAAAAAATTAAAAAAAATAGTATCAAAAATACTATTTTAAACTTCAAAACTAATGGCTGTTGTACATAGTAAACCTTGAATCTTAGGTCAAGTAGGATTTCCCTTGCTTCTACAAATCCGTTACCAGAAATGCGGTTCCCCTTTAAAGAAGTAAGTATGATGTCACCATTCATACGACTTGATTACCACTTAGTATCCACTGCAATCCTATGTAAAGCGCACTCTAGGAGATTTCCTCACCAACACTTTATTGATTATTCTTTTTTGCAAAAATAGTTTCATGAAGCAATACTTATTAGATTTGGCCAATTTAATAAGCAAGATCTTCAATCCCAGTATTTTCACTCAAGACAAGCTACACTGTACATAACTTTCGCCACGATACAGGTTTTATCCTACCTCGTAATAAGTCCATCAGTAATAACGTATAGGCTTACCACAATAATAGGTCTCCACAAATAATGGGTCGTTTATCGTATGCCATTACGAGCGCCCATCATTTTCATCTCCAGCATCCACCCTACACTGGGCGTATAAAGCAAACACCAAAGGTTTCACAGATATGCTCTATAACGGTTGTTTAATCCCGTCTTCCTAATAAAGTAATTGACTAGAATAATGTGCCATCAATCACGTTTCACATTATATCATATGTAGACAATTTTGTCAAGTTTACACATTTTAATTATTTCTTATTTTATTAACATAATAATTAATTTTATTTGGCCAGTTACTACCTTCAGCATATTTACGAGCCATTTTCCCAATAGTATCAAGACCAACACTATAATAATTTTTATATAAATTATCAACAAAACCAATAATACCCTCATCTAAAGTATTAAATCTCTTATAACTACCGCCATTACAAGTTGGTCCACCTTTTTGACCTCCAACGTTGTAGCAATTTCTAGCTAAATTTGAACACCTAGAACCACAACCAGTTTCATGTAATATAATAGCCGTTGCCACATAAGGATCAATTCCTCTTTCTATACAACTAACAGCTATTATATAACCCTTACCAGCCATAATATCAGTACCCAAATTTCTATCAAGTTTAGCCGTAAGCTCTTCTATTGTTAATCCATCAAAAACTTCAACCCTTGGCGGAATAATAACAGAAGCAGGAGTGGTTTCCATCTCTATTGGCGTAATCATAGAATTATCCTCACGATACTTTAAATTTTGACTACTAGATAAAACATTATCAGTTTCTGTTATATTATTTATATTTACTTCATTATATGAAAGATTATTATCAATATCTTCATCTGCTTTAGCCTGCAATTCTATTCCAAGTGAAACCATTAAAATAGACATTACAACCAAAATAACGCTAATAATCTTAGCTTTTTTCATGAAATTCACCTCATTATTGAAAACTTCAATACAACAATTTTATCTTATTATAAAGAAAATGTCAAATTTACCTATTTATTAATCTTAAAAGTAAAAGGTGCTCTTCTATAAACTATTCTTAAAGAAATAACAATATACACTATTGTAAATATAAGTCCAATCATTGAAAAATATAAAGAAGACATTTGTACATCACTAAGGAAATAACAAACAACATAAGTAATCAAAGAAACAAAAGTATAAGAAAAACTTTTAATTTCTAAATCTTTATTATATGGTTGCATCAAATAATAAATAACTAAATAATGTACAGAAAAAAACACACTAAGTATTACTATAAATAAAGGTATCATTATAAAATTAATAATTGAACTTCCTCCGGTTATATAAAGCAATATATCACAACCAAGCGCAATAACTATAGCTGGTAATAAATTAACTTTAATAACTGTACTTAATCTTTTTTTAAATAAATTAACTATTACATCAGGTTCTCTATAAAAATTATAATTAAGCATAGCGTGATCACAATTATAAAACATAGCCTGTGTAATGATTGAACCTCTATTTATAAAATACATAATAATTACAAACCAACCCAATCTATTAAGTATAAATTCATGAATATTGTCAAATAATTGCTTATTATAAAAAGATAAAACAGCAAGTATAACTATACCAATAAACGCCAAAATACTATAGCTTTTAGCACTACGCATTAAAATTTCCCTATGTCTTTCAAAAAAAATAGTATTAAATAAATCATAACCAGTCTTACCAACTAATTTCTTTTGATCAATATTCTTATCTTTATTTTTGATTTGAACCATATTCTGTCTAGCATAACTAGCCGCCTCACTAGAATTCATTGCCATCTTTTCTGTATTAATTTTCTTATAAATTAATTTATAATCATTAACATTCATTAAATACCTATAAGCAAAAATACCAAGTATTAAAAATACTACTACAACACTATTAATAATAATATCAGAAATAGTAATTTTTAAAATAGGAAAAAAGGCTACAATCAAAAATACTCCCAACACAACAAGCGTATTTTTATAATTAGCCGTAAAAACATAACCAGTCTTCTTATAAAAATATACACTAATAGCTTCTCCTACAATTCGTGCAAGTATACTAAATAAAATAAGTATAAAACACTCCAATAATGAATAATTCAAAAATAAAGATAATACCAAAAATCCTATAGAATTAAGTATACAAGAAAGTCCTAAATCCCACAAAAGACTAGCTCTCATAAACTCTTTAGCATCCATATTAAACAATATAATAGAAAAATATTTTTTAGTAGTTGCAATTAAAAGCTTATTATTTATGAACATTCCAATAATTGTAAATATAAAATATATATGTATAAAAGTTGCAGCTATATTATTAGGACTAATAGTATCACTAATAAAATATAAAATAAAAAAGTAAAGTAATCTATAACCAATAAGTCTTAAAACAGATAAGAAAATACTAATAAATCTTGCGATTTTTTTTAATCCTTGTCCCTTATAAACATCATCATTTAATAAATCTCTAAGTATAGGTAATTTCTTAATACGATAAATATGAGAATTAATAGCGTAAGTTAAATCTACCTTTAAAGCCATTCTTAAAGTATTAATCATCTTTATTATCCTTTAACATTTTAATAATTTTATCTTTATATTTCTGATGATTCAAATTACTTTGTTGAACAAGTTCTAACTTTTTATTATTTAATATAACGATTTCCTCACATAAATCCATTGCAATTTCTAAAATATGGGTTGAAAAAATAATAATATGGTCATTTTTCAAAGATCTTAATAGCTTCTTCATTTCATCTTGTACAACAACATCTAAAGATGTTAAAGGTTCATCAAGTAAAATAACTTTAGGATGAGCAATAATATTAATAAGAATCTGCATCTTATTTTTCATACCATGGGAATAGTCCTTTAATAATTTATCTTGGTCTTCTCTACTTATTTGCACAAGTTCAAAATAATCATCAATTGTTTTATCCTTATCAATTTTATCTTTATTGATTTCTATAAAAAAACTTAAAAATTCCCTTGCTGTTAAAAACTCTGGCACTATAGGAGTAGAAACTACATAACCAATATCAGATGTAGAAAGCTCAGACTTACCAAATTCATCGTCTAAATAAAACTTCCCGCTATCAATATCAATATCTCCATTTATAGAGTTAAAAAAAGTAGTTTTACCAGCACCATTACGACCAATAAGTCCATATATTTTCCCAGATTCAAATGAAAAATCAATATCATCTAGTATTTTCTTTTCTCCAAAACTCTTACTTAGTGCACTAACTTCTAATTTCAAAGAAAATCACCTCACTACCAACATTATAGCAAAATAAAAGAATAATTACTATTACTCTTTCATTTTACCTATTTAAGGCCTTTTTTATAATTTTCTTGATACAAGTAAGAATCTCTACACATCTCTTCTATACCAAGTTCAGCCTTCCAGCCTAATTCTTTATAAGCCTTAGTAGGATCTGCGTAGCAAGCATCAATATCTCCTGCACGTCTACCAACTATTTTATACGGAACTTTAACATTATTAACTTTTTCATATGCCGTAACTAAATCTAAAACACTATAACCAGTACCAGTACCAAGATTATAATATTTAACACCAGGTTCTTCCATTGCTTTCTCAATTGCTTTTAAATGTCCTTTTGCTAAATCAACTACATGAATATAATCTCTAACTCCAGTGCCATCATGAGTATTATAATCATTACCAAATACATTTAAGCATTCTAATTCTCCAGCTGCCACTTTAACTATATAAGGCATTAAATTATTAGGAATACCTTTAGGATCTTCTCCTATCAAACCAGAACTATGGGCTCCAATTGGATTAAAATAACGTAATATTATAACTGAAAAATCCTTATCAGAAATACTAACATCTTTTAAGATTCCTTCATTGTATAATTTTGTTGAGCCATATGGATTAGTTGTAGATAAAGGAAAATCTTCACGTATTGGTAAAGTTTTAGGAGAACCATATACTGTTGCACTAGAAGAGAAAACAAATGCCTTAACATTATGCTTTTTCATAACCTTACAAAGTTTAATAGTTGAAGTTAAATTATTTTCATAATACTTTAAAGGTAATTGAACAGACTCTCCTACAGCTTTATAAGCAGCAAAATGAATAACTGCATCAATTTTATTTTCAGAAAAGATCTTCTCTAGAGCCACCTCATCACAAACATCATTTTCATAAAATTTAAAAGTTTTACCAGTTATCTTTTCAATTCTATCTTTAACAGAAATATCTGCATTATATAAATTATCAACAACAACGATATCATAGCCTGCATCAAGTAATTCAACACAAGTATGACTACCAATATATCCAAGTCCCCCCGTAACTAAAATATTCATTATAATAATACACCTCCAAATAAATTATTATACTCTTCTAACACTAAAAGCATTTCCCTTCCAATGTTCATATCTATTGTACCATTATCTAAACAATTATGCAAAAAATGTTCAAAATCATCAATATGTACATAAAAAAGTCCAAACTCCGATTGCCTTTCAAGCTCATCATAATCAGTTTCATCTAAATTAGGTTGACTATCGCAGTCAACCTTATAATAGAATATTTTACTACATACATTTCGGCCCGTACTAAAATAATTTTTAGTATATGTAATAATTTCCATAAAAGGACCATCTACGCCATCTATCCTAATACCTGCTTCTTCCTTAATTTCTCTAAGTAAAGCGTCCTTCATATCTTCATCATTTTCAACATGACCACCAAGAAATTGATAAGTATTATTATTAAAAGCTATTAAAACTTCATTTTTACTATTAATAACTATTCCTTTTACTCTTGTAATTTCGTAGTCTAAATCATCAATATCTAAATTATCATCATTGATAAGTACTTTTTTCATTAAAATCTCCTCTAGTAAATATATCTTTCCCAGTAATCTATAACCATAGGTGTAACAGTTTCAAAATAAGTATCAATTATATTAGAAATATAATCAGATTTCTTCCAAATAGGATAATCATGCGAATCAAAACAACTATATCTACTATTCGCTGTCATATATTCAAATGTCGATGCTCTATCCTCACTGGCACTAGATTGTGCATAATTATTAACAAAGTAAGAATTTGCTAAACCAGTTTTATTATAAGAATAATCATTATTTTCACTACCATAAACAAATCCATTAGGATTGAAACTATTCCAGGAATTAAAATTACCACCAGATTTATCAATATAATGTTCAATATAATGCAAAACCTCATGATGAAAACTATCATTAAATGGAAAATCCATAGCTATTGAAATATTAACTTTTCTAAGTGAAAAATCAGTTACCCCAGTAACATTATCCGCACTATAATTCTTAATAAGATAAACATTCAAATTCATATTTTGTTTTAAAAATTCTCTAAAAAATCCATTAGGATATACAGCTAAAGCAGCATTAAGCTGGTCAAGAGCCGACTTAATATTAGCATCATCAGTAAGTGGATTAGTACTCATACTACCAACTGTATAACCAGCAGTATCTGTACCATAAAACACTTTTATACCATATGTATCCTCAATATTTTTCTTATAATTAAAATTTGTATCAGTAACAGTTACATCAGGTTTGGTTGGTGTCGTACTAGGAGGTGTTGCTGGAACAGTAGAACTTCCAGCATTTCCAGAATTCGTTGCATTACTACCAGTATTATTAGAACCAGTATTAGTATTAGTGTTTGTATTAGTTTTATTAGTACCAGCGTTATTATTAGTAGTACTAGAATCAATTGGAACACTATTTTCAACTCCATTTGAATTATTAGCATCAGTATCATCTTTTGTTGTAGCAGGAGGTTGACCATTATTTGTAGTTATTATAACTAAGTTATCATTTTCAACTTTAATAATATCTTTTACCGGGTCTAAAATACTACCTTCATGCAAATTTAAATAAACTCCACACGATATTAAAATCAAAGCAAAAAAAATCATAAATTTAGCTAATGTATTAAGAAATTTATTGCTCATTTTCAAAGTCCTCCACTATAAAAATTATAACAAAGGTCAAAAAAAAAAGCCAGTAAAATAAGGCTTTTTACACATCAATTAGTAAACATTAAGCAGTCTTTACTAAGACATTACCATTTGATTTATTTAACTGACTTATCTCATTATATAATGCTTGAGCCTCTTGTACCTTACCCTCTTTGTACAATAAACTAGCTCTAGCCATCATCTCTTCAAGATTCTTTTGACTATTATTAGTGCTTTGAACTCCACTTTGTAAACCAAAATCTAAAAGAGCAGCTTGTGTATCTTTAGACGCCCCAAGTTTACTCAATTGTCTTCTATTAACTAAAATAGCTTTAGGTTTAGTATCACTCAACTTTCTAATCTGAGTTGTAACAGAAACGCTATTTTGAACAGGTTCATTAACTAAAACATTATTAACATCATTTACACTTTCTCTAACATCAGGAGTATTAGTAACAACGCCACTATCAGCATTGGCAAAAATATCAGCAAAGGTATTAGGAGCAGAATCATTAGAAACTACAGTACCACCAACTCTTTCAATTTCTTCGTTACTATCATTAGGAACTACTTCTTGTGATTTATCGGAAGCACTAACTTCTTCTTTAATATCTGATGGAGTTGGTGTACTTTCACCTTCTTTAACAAAATTACTTTCATCTATTAATGATACAGAAAATAAGATAAAAAAAATAATTAGTGAAGAACTTAAAGAATATGAAAAATATTATAAAGAAGTAAAAAAATTAATTAAAAAGACTAAAGTAGAAGCTAAAAATAATAACTTATTAGCCAAAGTATCTGCTACTGTTGGTATTAAAATGGATATGCTTAAAGATAATAGTGATTCAAGTATCGCGCGTATGCTTACACAAGGATTAACTATGGGTGTAGTTGATATAACAAGTAAGATTGATAATTATAATGATTCTTTAGATAAATCAATATTAAAATTAGGCAAACAATATAAAGGTGTTTTAGATTATGATGAATTTAAAAATATTGTCGATAAAGTAGATATCATGGAAGATAATATTGATAAATCAATACTAAAAACTAATATTACTAAAACAAAATGTGCTCTAGCAAAAGAAAAGGTTGAGTCAGCGTTTATTGAAGGATGTGGTGACTTAATTATATCTTTCTCAAACGACATTAAACTAATGGTTATGCCAGATTGTTGTATTGAGGGATTTGAATATTATAGAATTCTCGACTTTAAAAAATTAAGGCCTTTAGTTTTAGTTACATGCCATGAAGACAAAGTTGTTATTCAATAAATTTGTTTGGTAATTTTAATAAATTAACATGCAAAAAGTATTATTTATAAGTTAGGATGGTTATAATATGAAATATTTTATGATGAGTAAACGTTTTA
>ENA-ORKV01001719-ORKV01001719.1-human-gut-metagenome-genome-assembly--contig:-NODE-1719-length-15345-cov-14.564711_pt1 | contig 15345 bp, 20 predicted proteins | sample MGYA00243058_ERZ508805 | MGnify/ENA primary metagenome ERZ508805 (study PRJEB26277, sample SAMN04329770) | human gut metagenome | biome: human-associated habitat | host: Homo sapiens | place: USA... | reverse complement strand
AGAAATCGCAAACGTTCTTCTAAGACCGCTCTACAAGCCGAAATTCGATGTGTTCAAATTTTTGTCATGTACTTAACCCTGGTTTATAAAATGGTATTTCTCTATTGTGTGTCATTTTGTAAATATAGCTTGTTTTGACATTGAGGTAAGACGCCAATTCTTCAACGGTCAGGAATGGCTTTGTTATGGTTTTCAACTCGTCAAATTTTTGTACAATCATTTGTTCTATTGCTTCGATATATTTCTCTTCCATGGTTGGATGTGTGAGTCCCGCGGCTTTATTGCTTTGGTCTCATTATTTATCTGAGTTTTTGACAAGCTGAAAAATTATAAAATGTAAAAGGTCTAATGAGGTACCACAAGAAGATTATCATTCTATCAAATAATACTCTTATAAGCGCCTACTCATCAGTTATTGATTATTCAATATATCAGATGTTTAAGTATGATTTATACGTTCAATCCAGACATAAAAATTTTGACACCGATGTTTTCCTACCGTTAATTTTCAAAGTGTAAAATCTATCGATATATCGGAGAAAAAAGTCTCGAAGAAATGTCTTTTCAGTGAGATGGTTGTATATGTATTTGTGCGTCCATCCTCTCCTCCGCTTTGTCTGTTGAGTGAGCTCGCACCAATGTGTCGACACCTCTAAGCGATGAATGGCTTCGGAATAACCAAGTGCATCGGAAATATAAGTTTTGTGGCTTACATGTTCAATTTCATGTGTCTTATTATAACAGCGCAATGTAATCGGACGTCTGCAACCGGATGGTTTCATGTAATAATAGTACGATACCGGTGGCCGTTCAATGCCGGAAAGTATCTTCAGATTGTCCATTATTTTGACACCAAGGTGTTGGTTGCCTTTTGAGGTAAGATCTTTCTTTTGCCCGCGGCGACTTACCTCACATTCGGATGAGTGCATTATGGCATTGAGCTTTCGCGGAAGATTCTGATTTGCATCGCAGCAGACGTCGAGATACTTAATATAGCTGAAACTCAGCGAATAGGTTTGCTCAAATTCATATAGTTTATGTAGCTGACCTGAGTATAAAAATCGGTTGTCTAAATCCAATGTTATGCTATCCAGAATGTCATTGCGGAATTCGCCGATGACAATAGATTCTGCACCGGACATATAAGAAAGAGTATATGATGGAATCGTGCGCTGAATACGGGAATATTTCTGTGTGCAGATAAATACTGTAGAGGTTGTGGTGCCGTAAATGTAGTCGGAAAGAGGATTCCCATGCGCTATGTCATTGAAGAATGTAATCGGAATCTGGTAAATAATGGATAACTTGTCGACATTGTATGCGACTTGAAGTTTCGTCCTCATAGAATAAAAATGTAACATTATATACTCTATTTATCTTTGAAATCGGGATGGTCGTGAGGCCGTCCCATTTCTCATCTTCAAATCTTTGAAAACATAGATAAATACGTTAAACGAAACGACGTTATTTATATGACAAACAGTAACGAACATAAGACAATCTCCCCAGAGTTCAAGCAATTATTGCATGACATCATCTCGGATATATCCGCACTTATAAGTGAGTACCTCGGCGTATCGGCATACGATGAGGGCAAAATTAAGGCGATAGTGGATGGTACCTTTGAGCCGAATACGGAAAACACTCAGGGATAATGACCATCGGAACAAAGTACAGCCGCCAAGGATGTTGTAGACAAACAATCCCTGGTGGCTGTATTTTGTCAAAATCGGGTACAATCTAAAAAGGCTTACATAATCTGATCCAAGACATCCTCAATGTCAATAGGATTCGGGGAAAATGGTTCCAAGGCAACAGCAGATGGCTTCATCATTTCTTCGGCAACGCTTTCGATATTGACCCTTGGCTGGCTGTTCGGCATCGGAGTCAGACAAGTGCACTCATCCAGCATGTCAATCTCAGCAAGAATTCTTTCCCAGTCCGGCTCTTCGGGTTCTGATTTACGCGGGGCAATTTGCGGTAATTCCGCAGGGCTCGATTGGTCGTTCATAATCATCTCGACTATTTCCTGGGTCATCTCAGTTAATTGTGTATTGGGCTGACCTTCAATTACTGCTTTTCCGGATGTAACTCCTTCATTACTACTAATTGCCACATCTGCACCGATAGACTTAGTAGCGGCCAGATATTCTCCCCTTGTTGAATAGGGCGCATCAAAGAGTGAGCCATATCGATGCAATGGATGCTCAATCACACTGGACAATGGCTTCGGAAAATAGGTTTCAGCAAATACTGGGTTTGCGGGTGCTACACTTGGAGTGTCCTCACTGTTCTCTGATGCAAGTACCCGGGCTTTCATAATCTCATTACTGCTCTTGTTTACCTCATCAAGCCATCGGTCATGTTCCCGCTGCTGAACTTCATCATAACCATCTTCGTCGGGTGTTATCATCGACCAAAATGTGCGGAACAGCCCGAAGCGCTTCTTGTAATACCCGAAGGTATCACTCTTATCAAGAGGCCCATCGTCTATAATCTTCTGAGCCCGTTCTTTTTCCTGTTGCACATACTTATAGCATTCATAGGCCAAAGAGAGGTTGTCATGGAACTCTTCTTCAGTAAAACCGATTTCCTCGGCCCGTTTCTTTATAGTTCTTAAACTCAAGTGATAGCGTTTGGCGACTTCATTCAGTTGCTCCCGGTAATCTCTTATGTGGCACACTCTTTGCGCCATGAAATGATGGAACTCGAGCTCCTTCGCCATCAGCCTGTCGTTGACACACCTTTTAGCTTTACGAACAATGCCGCGTAACTTCGTCTTCTCGGCATTGAACTCCCTGATTTTTTTGTCATATTCTCTGCGGAAAAGATTGATTTCGGCCCAGATTTCTTCAATCTCGCTCATTTCGGTGGCCATCAGATCCTGTGCATAGGCGAGAATGGGGTCATAGTCACCACGCTTGAAATTCTTGATATCAAAGTAGTATATAAGGAGCCATATAGTGATAGCATGAATCTGCACAGGATATATCACCGGAGCTTTCTGTTTGTGGAGATAGATGGCTATCTCGTGTAGAAGAGCATATCGGAAAACTTCATTGCTGTATGTAAACGTAAAAGGCTCTGTCACTTTCAGCATAAATTTGTTTTCCAAGATTGATTGAATGCCGTAATAGTCGGACTGGAACGCATAAAGGCCCTTTGTTCCCGGAAACTCTTTCCTGAATTGCTGATTGTACTTCTTCAGCATCCCCTTGTACTTCTTGATGTCAAGCATGTCATACCAGAACCCCTGCGGATTCTCCATGATAGTTTCGAGGGATTCACCTATTTGGGCACTTAGCGCCTCCTGCTGTGCGGTCAACTGACCGTCGAAAATTAAATTTTGAATTTTTACCATTTTTAGATTTATATTTTAGTAGAGAAACATTTCTCTATTATAGTGTACCCAGTTTTCTAAAAAAGTCTAAACAATTTGCGCATTTTTCAATCAGTCGCTTCATAAAATATTGATTTGTAGATATATGTATCTAGAACTTTTTTTGAAAATAATCGCCGCATATTACAAATTAAATTGCCATTAAAGCCGAGAAATGAATTTAAATGAAATAAAAAATCGCCTCAAATGTAAATTAATAGCATAATCATCATAATTAGTCATCACGGATGAGCGGACGTAAAAAAAATGGACGAAACGGATGGGTGACGGGCGATGGATAATCGCTATATTTGCGGTATGAATCAATAAGTGGAATACTACTATCAGATTACACCAAACTACCAGATTAATCAACCTAAAATATCAGATATTATGCCGTTAAGCAAAGAACTTATCAAGAAAGTAGAAGCCAGATTAGGCCGTCCCCTGAAATATTCGGCCGACTGCGAGCTTCTGGCTCAGGCCATCGAGGATATGACAGGCGAGCGCCTTGGAGTCACCACTATCAAACGCCTGTTCGGGTTTGCCGGAGAGCAGACCGAGCCGCGCGGCACGACCATGGACATCATCGCCCAGTATCTCGGTTACAGCGACATGAAAGACATGGCGAGCAAATTGGGCAATCAGTCGGACATTTCGATGTTCACACCTGTAGACCAGCTGGACATCGACGGACTTGACGAGGGCACTCAGATTCAGATCAGTTATGACCCTGACCGCGTGATCGTACTGACCTATATCGGTGATTTTCGATTCATTGTCAACGAATCAATCAACAGCAAGCTGCGCAAAGGCGACAAGGTTCATATCACCCAGCTGGCGAAGGGTTTTGAGCTGATGGTAGGGGAAGTGGTCCGCGATGGCAAGAGTATCGGGTCGTATCATTCCGCCAAAAATGGCGGCCTGACCTCCATTGAAATAATCGTATAAGCTTATATGTCTTATATCTTATAAGGGCGTGTGTTGTCAACGCGGCACGCGCTCTTCCCGGTTTTGTAGTCAACCTCGGGCTATGTCATTCGCCATAGCTTTCGGGGTGTCGGCGTTTCATCTCGTCGGCACCGGCTTTCGTCACGGTATTCAGCCTGCTAACCACAGACTTATATGCTTTGCTATTGCCGACTGCTAACTGGATGTCTACCGGGTCGATGTCAGGGAAACGGTTTTGATATTTTTGGTATGCGTCCATGAGCATCCGGTTTTGGAGTGTGGCCATTTTATAGGTCTGGTCAAGCAGTTCACGGTCAGTGGCTGTGCCGGAGGCAAGTAGCCGTTCCATCTCGGCAATTTCATCCTCTACCGGCTTGAAATAGCCGACCATTTCCTTCTCGATTATACTTTTGTAATCAGGTGCGACGGAAACAGCAGGCGCTATGGGTGCTGTAGGTTCTGATTTCTCGGTTTTTGGCGGCTCATTGACGATGACTACGGTGTCAGACATGGAAGGAGCTGCCACATTGTTCGGTGCAGCTTCCTTATCAACAGGACGTGTAATAATGAAGACAAATGCTGCGATTATAGCCACTGAGACAATCGCAGCTGTAATTATCATCCCGGTGTGTTGTGGTTTTAAGGCATCGAGTAGTTGCGCGGGGGTAACTCCGCGTTTATCGCACAGGCGCCGGAATCGAGAGAATTTACCGCATGGGAAACCGGCACTTGCCAGTCGGTCGACAATCATGCCGATGCCATGAAAGTCAATATCAGGCGACCCCAGATCTTTCGTCAGATCGAGCCCGTATGCCCGAGGGTCGCCGGTGTTAGTGTGGTCGGCGAAGGTATATGCACCGCCGAGGTCGATAAGCACCACGTTGCGCGTGCCGGCGGTAATCATAACGTTGTCGCACTTGATGTCGCAGTGCACCACGTTTTTCTGATGGAGATAGTCAACGACCTCGACCAGCTGAGTAAGCATCTGCCGGATATTGGCAGGGTCGGCGAGCCATGGATCTTTCGCCCTGATCATAGCCGACAGCGTCACGCCATCGACATAATCCATCACGATAAAGTCTTTCCCGCGCGAACGATAGATTGGGAGCCCCTGATGGGTGAGATTCAGCCCTATCTCAAACTCTTTCTCAAAGGCCGCCCAAACGACAGGCTTGTTGCGATGCTCCTCCCTGATGCGTTTAATCAGGAAGTGCTTGGCTCCGTAGGTGTAGCTGTAGATGTCGCATGTCACCCCGGTATTGGGCAACTTCTTCGCCCGCGAAAAGTCCACATCGAAACCGAACAAAGAATTCGTCTCTGCTCTTGTCTCAATCTTGCCGGTGCCTACGGATGTAAAATCGCTGTCGTTCACATCACAAAGTTAGGCCATTTTTGCCGAACGGCATCATGTTCGCAGATGAAATTTTACGATTCGCACGTTCGAGGATAGATGTCAGCGTCACGACTCAAAGAACAGGCTCGAGATTATCTCCCAAATGAACCAAAGGACAGCGCCAACGACCATAAGAATGATTCCGACGGCAAGGAATCCTATTAAGAATGCAATCATGATATTTCGTTATTTTAAGTTACTATGCAAAGATAGGCCACCAATCCGGAATATCCATCAACCATTTCGTCCGTGTTGCTTTTGCGACTGGTCAAGTGCCATCCTGAGGTTTTCGCGATGTTGCTCGATGGTGACATATCCGTGATTCAGATACCATTCGTCATCTACGATGTACTCTCTGCACCCGACTTCTTCCGAAAATGGTATTGTCAGATGGCGTCCATTCTTGTCAATTACATGTAATATGTCCTTATCAGATGTTTTCATTCTACAAAATCAGACACATCGATATGTCCGCAGAGGATGATTCTTCAGGTGTTATGTAGCAATCGTCGAGTTTGATTTTCTTGATACACATATTGCTTACTTAAATAGGTCTTTCGCATTATTATGGCCAGGTGACTCAATGTCAGAAAACATTTCTTCGAGTGTCATGCAACCGTGACTCATATACCAGTCGACATCAAAGAAATATCCTTCATTTATATCTTTGTCTGAATCATGAGAAGCACAATTCGGATTTGGAATTATTCTTCTGATGCCGTCGGCATTGACGGCATGGATATAGCGTCGGTCTCTTTTTGCCATAGCTGATCCATTAGTTATCCCCACCCTTCGGAGAATATAGACATTATCAGTGAGAAGATGCCGCTGATAATAGCCCATACCAGCCAAAGCACTGCGACTACTGCCAGAATGGCGACTCCGGCGATAAGGAGTCCGAGTAAAAATGCCCACATAATCTTTTCGTTTTATGGTTACGATGCAAAGATAAGATACCCTACAGGAATCGCCAACGACCGTTTCGTCCGAATTGGATTGGCGCCGGAGGTCGCAAAACGGACGAAACGGTTCTTGGCGGAAACGGAACTTAAAGCTACTTTTGCGGTGTCGGCGGAAGGGTTAAAGGACCGTACCGGGCCCGACGGTTGGAAGACCCGAAGACACCCTTTCGCGGCCATTGCCGGCGTCACAGGGCGCTCATGCGTTCAAGCCGGGGAAACGGCGTGACGGAATTGGCGATGCTGAGTGTCGAGAGCAACCGATGCTGCGAGTTGTGGTTTTCACATTTAATACCGGAAGCAATTCCGGGGTGGTACGGTCGGGACGCTTGCCGGCAGACACTTTCCGGGGCGGAAGATGCGCACTTCCGCCTCTTTTTGTCATAAAAACGGCGGGGTGGTCAGTGCCTCTCCGCCGTTGGTCTCGGCTGCCGGTGAGCCTGTGCAAACACAATCGAAATCGCAAGCTAAATCAAAAGCCCGGTAACTGCATCAAAAACAAAAACAGCCTCCGACAGTCAAGTCTTCAACGGCTTGTGCGCTGCTTCGCCTACACCCACATATGGGATATCTACGGTTTCATGCGCGAATTCCGCAGCCGGACATCTTCAGGGTACAAATCCTGTTTGTAAAACGAGCTCACGCCATTGATACGGTTCAACCGTATCGGCTTCCTAAATGATTGAAGTTGCACCGGCTCGCCGACATTCAGCGCCGGGCGTCGTCAAACGGACTACCCGTCGACTTACCGCGACCTTTTACTTTTTGTCGAGGTGCGAGACCTCGTCATAAATCTCCTGCAACGACTGCGGGATGATGATTTTGTAATCACCGATCTCGCGTACACGCTCCTTGACGTATGCCGTTCTTTCGGCCGAGATGCGCTGATTATACTCGGCGAAACGGTCGAGTTCGTTGGCATATATTGTGGCGGCAGCCACTTCCGATGCCTTGACGGCCTTCTGGCACTCGAACTTGATGACATTAAGCCGCGACTGCGCCTCACGGTACTGCTTCTGAAGCTTGAAGTAAAGGTCCTCGACCTCCTGCGGTTCGACCGTGGGTGTGTAGCTGTAGATCAGCGTGTCGCGGCCGTCGCCTTTCACGTCGCGGGGTTGATGCAGGCGTGTGTTGAGTTTTTCGCGCGCCTCGGCAAACGATCCATCGGGATGAATCGCCTTGCCGAGCACTGCCGCGAGAGTCTCGAGTTCATAGTATTTATTGCGCTCGTTCATTGAGAGCGAGGCATAGTATTCGTCTTCCGTGAGAGCATGACCGCTCTTTGGCGTCTTGACCTCTTCAAGTCCTTTGAGCTTGATATAGTCTGTGTTGGTCATCTCCTCTGCCTCCTTGAGCAGACGGTCTTTTGCCTTGATGGCCTCGCGCAGCCATGCTATGAGCGATTTAGCTTTCGCGACGGTATGGAGCTTGCGCTGAACATCGGCGAGCTCGCCGGACTGCGCGCCCTGGGTCAGTAGGTCGGAGGTTTCCGAACCGATGAGCGACACCGAAGTAGAGAAAAGCGTCAGCGACGCGAGCGACGACTCCAGCCCGCGTATCATCTCCTTGGCGAGATTGGCGACGTGGTTGGCCGAGGTCGATGTCAGGCCCTGCCCGTCGGTCGCGAAGAATATCATGTCTTTATCCATAGCGTATGTTGTTTTTGTCTGTTACAAAGTTAATGGCTGTATTGTTTATTTTCGCAGTCCGTTTCGTCCGTTTGATCCATATCATGGAAGAACCTTTTTCGTACATCTTCGTATGAGACCAAACGGACACTTTTAGTTGCCATATTAGAGATATGGGCTGCATTCCCATCAGCCCCTCTTACACATCCGGGCAGAGGATCCTCCTGAGTAGATTCTATGAACTTCTCTATCTCAATATGGTTGTATTCTTCAGATGTCATTGTATCTTCATTTGGAATCAGGGGTTCAACAATATGAGAAGTTGTCGACAAAGTGGTGTTGGCACCCCCAATCGGTCGAGATTCCGCGGCGAAGTTAGACAGATGGTGCGCAGCCATTTTGCGCAATCAGAGAAAGTCTCAGCTCGGCAAGGAATTTTCTATCATTTTACGGATTTCGGGGACTATGACGCGGGTCATCGTAGCGGGATCAAGACGATGTCCCCCATCGAAGAAATCGCATTGAGTGTAGTGCTGAAGATACTCGTCACGACAATTTACCAGATTGTCACGCAATCCGAAAAATGCCTTCACATTGTCAGGAGACTCGGGATACCCGCTGATTATCCCGAAATCAGAATCAAACTGTCGGGCTTCTGCATCTTCAACCGACCGACATAGTTCTTCGGTGATTGTATATTCCTGCACTCCGTCGCGACGCAGCAGAAAAAATGGCATTGTCTTGCCGAAATTCGGGCGCAGAACCGCCTCAGAGGTGTGGAACGACGGATTGACCAATATCCGACGCCAGCCACGCATCAACTGGGCATAGAAAGCTCCCATGGATGTGCCCACAATGATATCGTCGGCTGACAGAGATTTGGAGAACACCTTAAGCATCTCCAAAGCCTCACGGGCGTTGACAGGAATATCGGGCGCAATGATTTCAATCTCAGGCAATAGTTTTCGAAGCAAATTCACCGTCGCCGACTGACCGCCGGAAGCAAGTCCGTGTAGATATAGCAGTTTCATTGAGTTGATGTTTATTGTTGTTATTTGATATATGGCAGCAGTTTTTTGAGCTGAGGGGTGAGAGAGTGGCTTGTCGGAGCCTCGGTGGTGTTGGGTGTCTCGTTATAGAGGTAAGCGTCGGGATGGCCGGTATGTTTTGAAGCATCGTATAACGGGCCATAATAATTGCGCAGTACAATACCTGTAAGATGCGTGCCGGAGATGCGCGGTATATATTCATCGGCAAATGTGAGATGATACCAGCCGTCGACATCAGGCTTCTGATTGCGGTCAAATACAATCATGTGCATATAGCTCATCTCGCCGGTAGAATCGGAAGAATAGATGAGGTTGACGAAATGATATCTCTCATTGGTAAACAGCGTATCGTCATTGACATAATAGCTTACCTTGCACAGCACATGCCTCGGGCTGTCGATAGTCTCCTGAAATGTGAATACCTGCGTCTCATATTCATCCTGACAAGCTTTATCTTTACATTCTGTGCTGTGGACGCAGGATGCCACTAAATTAAGTGCCATGAATGTCAGTCCGAGGAATGGTAATTTGCGCATATATCTTTTATTGTTTGAAGTTTGATGCAAAGTTAGCAATCGCATTTTATAGCGATGCAGTCTGTTTCGTCCGATTACAAATCTACAGCGGGCCGCGGAGGGTTTTGCCCGACCCGTTGCCGCCGCAGAGTATTGTTATCGGCTCGAAATCGAGAGACATCAGCCCCATCGAGGTGGTCTGTTTGAACGGATACACATCGGCATAGTATCCCACGGCATTGTAGTTCACGAGCCGGCCTCCGGCACCATCGGGCGGCGACAGCCAGTCGAATTCCGTATCTTCGTCGGGGAATCTGAATTGTTCAAGATATACCATAGGTAGTACGTGTAATTATTAGTTTGCCTTCAATCTTCATAAGGTTTGATGTTTTTACCGGAAATAAATGTAACAATGGTAATTGTCTGCGGGCCTAAATCTTCCTGATGGAGCAGACCCCACATTATATCTGCTTCGGCGGGTAGTTCTGCAAAATGACCGACAAATCGTTCCATCCGCTCAGCTGTAATGGCATCTTTATTCTTGGCATCGAAAAATATCGCCACCATGACTTTGTCTCCTTCAGTCAGATTCATGGCTTTTAGGCGCGGGAACAGGTCATCTGAGGCGCGCGACAGCAAATCGTCGTAGCCCGAAAATGGGGCTGTTTCCATTTTGCATCTTCCGCTGTTGCGGAACAGCCAGTCTATATCGGCCACTGTGATGTCGACCGGCCCGTGAGATTCGATAATTTCTTCGAGAAAGCCGGTGAAGTAATCGGAATCACATTCCTCAATAATCATCACCGAGTCAAAGTATCGCTCACGGTCGGGAACATCTGTAGCCGACACGCCGAGCGTCAGTATCCCCGCCTCACGAAACACCGACGCGATGCGGCAAGCACGCTCCGGGTCGTCGTACATCGGAATTATTACAATCCGGTCGCCCTCCCGCGGCACTAACTCGCCATCAGGCAGCCTCATGTCAAGGACGCGCAACGGCGACGGCAGTTCGTAGGTGAGGTCTTCGGGAATATAGTCTGGTAGTTGTTTCATAACTCGTTTCGTTTTGATGATACAAAGATATGAAGCGGAATCCGGATATTCTCAGTCCGAATTGTCCGTTTGCGTCATTCAAATTCCGTCCGGCAAAAGTAAGCGAAAGGTGTACCGGAATCAGATACACCTCGTAAAAATACTCTCAATCTTCCCCGAAGGATTTCGGCCGCATCGGGTGCCGGTATGGCCGACCGTTTTCGAGCAAAACCTGATTCTCAGGTTGCTCCATCCACTCGTCCCGGGGGCCGTTCGGCGGATTGCTTATCAGCAGATATCTCTTCTTGCCTTTCTTTATGACGTCCACATCGTAGGCATCGAGATACCGGTAACCCTGCATCTCGTCGTCGTAGCCGCTCATCTGACCGCTGCCGGTTAGCACGATATTGTACACATCAGCGCCACACTTGTTGCATCTCGCTGTCAGACTTCCCATCATCCTGACTTTGCCGTCCGGCTCATCGTTGTCATAGAAACAGTGGGCGCAGCGGGCATCAAAAGCATGATAGGTATACGTCTGGTCGCGCACCAGGATAATGCCCATTGATTTGCCGTTGTGGACATAGTAGGTATTGGGAATCTGCACGCATCCGTCCGACTCCGTTATAGGATTCTGGTCTGAACGCTGATACTTCTTCAGCTGTATGTTTATCGAGTCGACACTCACCACGAACTCGCGGATCATCGGCCTGTCGGGGTTGAACAGCTGAGCCTGCGCCATAAATGTTGCGGCAAACATGGTGAGCAGAAAGTTGCACAATCTTTTCATGGTCATAGTTTTTATGTTTAGAAATATATCCAGCAAAGGAGTGATATGAATAGTACGATGCCGACAATCACACCGACCGACACCATCCGGTCGATGCGCTTCATGCGTTTGATCTTCCGCTCCTCCTCGTCGGCAAACGCACGCATATACTCGTCGGTGAAGATATTCTCTCCTTCCGACATCACGTCGCTTTCCTCAGCATCGTCAGTGGAATCATACAGAATAATTCCGTCTATGTCGCGTTCAATCATAATTTTTTCATAATTTAATAGATGTTTTCCGGCCAGTCGTATCCGAGATTCAGTTGCTGACACATTCTGTAGGTTAAACTGATCCCAATAAGATTGAATTCATCCTCAAGCAGTTCGGTCAGTCTGGTTTTATCCTCCGATTCAATCCAGTCGCCGGTTATTGCTACAAACGCGCCGTGTTCGCAGACAATCGCGCCGCGTGGCATCTTTTTATAACTCTCCGCGTCGAAGAATATAGAGCTGCTGTCATTCCGTTTCACCGCTATCTGATGTTGCTTTTCCCAGTAATCATGAAACTCTTTCAAATCCATCATAACGGTTTCATCCTGCATATACTCAGGACATAGCGTTTTTCTAACTCCGAACAGCGACATCGCTTTTGGATTGAGCCAAAACAATCCTACGAATGGCGTGTTGAAGTCATCAAGGAATTCCTGCATCACCGCTATTACAAGCTGATGTTCTTCCGGCGTGGCATGGTGTATTTCACGTTTCATAATATGCTCGGATTGCGCAATATTTAGTTACTGAGATATAATTGTTTGGCAAAGATAACTGACATTCTTGGAACACCTTCTGTCCGTTTCGTCCGTTTGCGATCGGGCTATTGCCCCCCGTAGAAGTTGTCTTTATATTTGCAGCGGATTCATTCGAGGCCGAATTCGTATCCGGCAGTGCCATACCTGAGTATGATACATGCGTCATCGTCTGTCAATAGGTTCGTTATTGACAGACAACGAGGCAAGAGAAGCGAAGTTGCCGATGTGATACTGAATCATGGTACGCCACATAGCGTTAGTATCGTCTATAACGGCATTTCCGATTAGCTATTCTAAAATATGAGCATTATTAGCAGAAGGATTATGATGGCTGTGGCTATAAGCCAAGTCTTGATGATTTTCTTCAGCAGAGACCCCGTGCCGCGCTTCTCTGCAACACTATTGTTTTTGGCAACAGACGGCTGATTGGACTGCTGCCGCTTTTGTTGCTCCTGCGCCATTAGCTCGTCTTTTTTGGCGTAGAGAGCCGGGAAGTAGCGTTGAAGGGATTCGTCTGAGATACGAATATCTGGGTCGCTCTCTGTCACCGGATTCCATTGCTCAGGCCTATCCTTCGGCTTTTCATCCGGGATGAAGGAGTATTCCTTAATTTTCCAAATAGGGCACCCGTCAAGATTGGCAAAACCTTTGCAGACGTGTCGTAAGTTGCTTTCACTAACCGTTCCCAAACTAAATCTTAAATCGGTGCCGAGGTAGAGTCCATCATAGGTTAACGGAAACACTAATTTAGGGAGGTAAGAATCACAGTTGGTATAGCTCCCTGCAAAGTCGTTGGAAAAGGCCCAAAAAGAGACTCGGGCACTGGGGAACTGGCTTTCGATTGCTTCAAAGAAGAGCGTTGGAAAGATTTCGTATGAAGTGATAATAAAGCTGGTTCTATGATACTCATCTCGGATAATCGAACCGCGGTAATGACTGACGTCGCTCATTTCGAAACATGGCCCATCGACATAGTCTTGGAAAGCGTTGATAGTCAAGGTGGCCAATCGTAGGTCATATTTCCCATTACGTCCGCACGACTCAATGAGTTCGTGCAGTTTGTCTTTTTGCCCGATAAAAGTGAGCAAATCGGCTTTGATGATATAAATTTTCTCTGGCATAATGATTATTTTAGAAATTCTTTTGCAAATATTTCACAGAAAAAGTCGAGGGAATTGTCACCACCTCTGTCAGAACTTTCGCCCGGATTGACTTCAACGATATAATCTCCCGCGACATCTATCGTAAAGTAATGGCTACCCGAAAAGGCATACATCCGGCGTCCGGCCTCAGCTACAAAATCAGGAATGATTCCGTTCGGATGATATACATGACCATTGAGCACCCAATATCTTTGCTCATTATAGAATATCTCCGGGTCATCAATATACTTGCGGATGGCAAATGGACCTGTCACCCCTATTTGATCGTATAAATCAGTAATTGTTTCAAACGACGTATCAGGCCAAACTGATGCATTTTCTCCAACAGCAAAAAGTGAAACTGAATCCCTTTTGACAAATATTTTTTTCCACCCTCTGGCTTTCATTTTTGGAATAATCTCTTTTGCATCCAGAGATGCAACAAAAAAAGTCGGAATTGTCCAATTTTTAATAATATGCAGATATTCCGACATATACAAAGTCCTTTTATTTGCTTCCCACGTATTGATAATATTATGGCAGGAGGGATAGCGATCAGAATTGCAGATGGCAAAACCTCTATAAATCACTTTGTCAAAATGACTAGGATTTTCTGACTGAGGATGCACTGTGAAACCTTTCGAGTATAAACACTCGGCTTCAGCTTGAAACTGAGCACAGATTTCACCGTCTTTATTGACAGGATATAGCATTTTAACTTTAGACATAAGAAACAATTATAAGATGGTGAATAATGAATGATACCATACAGCAGCAGAAATAAGGCTACAAAATCTGATATATTCTTTATGTTCAAAAGAGAATATATCTTGTGATAGAAAATTTCGTGTATTCTTTGTTGAAAACAACCTATTGTGCGACCGATCATAAGCTTCCTCAAAGAGAACTTTGATCTCATTTTTCGCATTTTCCAGACATCCGAGAGAGAAAGCAAAAAAATCCGCGCAATAATGGTATTTTGATAAAGCATCAGGAAGTATATTGCTAAACCATTTCCTTGCCCAAAGTTTTTGAGGATCCTCCCTTCTTCCTAACGCCGCCGTTGACAATTCATCAATTATTGCAGTTGACGAAAAAAAAGAAATAAGCCTTATATCTGCCGGGCCATAATACATTTCCTGATCGTATGGATTTTCAAATTCATATCCTATGTTATAGTACACATTTGATAATCCGGAAATCTCATTGACGAATAGAGTATCTCCGCCTTGTCCCGAAAGAACAACATCACATCCGTGCTGACGGAATGCTTCAGCCAAAGCACGCGTACTCTTGTTGCTTTTAATTGAGGCCATTGGAATTTGATGTGGCGGGATCTCACTGAGGTCTGAATAAAACGGGTAATCTTGCAAGGAAATGAGCTCGCCCTCTATGCCATAATCAATTAATAGATTTTGAATATAGCGCTCAGTCCTGAACTCGAAAGTATCTGATTGTAATCCTATAGGGACAAAGGGTATCCCAAGCTCCTTTAAAATACATATTATTATACTTGAGTCAAGCCCTCCACTCAAATGTACCCCTATGCGTTTGGCATTTAGATTTTCAATAAATTCAGCGGCAGTATCAATAAATTGATTTAATGTGCATTCCTTGTATCTTGGACTATATAGATCTAATTTTAGTAGATGACAAAATTTAAATTTATGCTGTTAAACATTTAATTTTCAAGTGATTAAATTTGCAAAAGTCCCTG
>ENA-ORKV01001713-ORKV01001713.1-human-gut-metagenome-genome-assembly--contig:-NODE-1713-length-15422-cov-4.196676_pt1 | contig 15422 bp, 13 predicted proteins | sample MGYA00243058_ERZ508805 | MGnify/ENA primary metagenome ERZ508805 (study PRJEB26277, sample SAMN04329770) | human gut metagenome | biome: human-associated habitat | host: Homo sapiens | place: USA... | reverse complement strand
AAAATAGAAGTAGACGATGGGGTCTCCCGGCTCCATGTGCACATCGAGCAGCCTGCCGCCGGTCAGGTGCTTGCGCATCAGCATACAGAAGGAGGGCGGCGTCTCCGGGTTTTCAAAGCTTTCTTCGGTCAGGCACACCCGGGCGGAACCGCTGCGGGCCGACAGCAGCAGCGCGTAGGTGTCCGTGCGGGTACGCAGGGTAATGACCAGCTCATCGCGGGTCGGTTCAAACAGTTTTGCGATCTTGGCGTCGGCCAGAACGGTTTTCAGTTCCCGGGCCGTCAGTTCCAGTGTCGCGGCATCCAATGCCATGTGTGTTACCTCGTTCTTATCATTAAAATGGCCGCCGCGTTCGCTTTGGCCATATTCAGCGGAATGTTCTTTTTTAATTACAATCGGAGCAGCCTGCGGGCTGCTCCGATTGCTTTTTCACGAAAGGGACCGTTGCGGAAAGCTACAGCCCTCCCCTATTATAAATAAGTATACGGGTCCTTGTTGGCTGTGCTCACCAGCACTTCCACGCCGGGCAGAGCAGCACGCAGCTTCTCTGCCACGGCAGCGGTCACCGGGAACTCCGTGGCGTAGTGCCCCGCCGCGATCAGCGACAGGCCCAGCCGCTTTGCATCACAGGCGTGGTGGTGATTTGCCTCGCCGGTCAGCAGACAGTCCGCGCCCACGGCAAGAGCCTCTTCAAACAGGCTGCCGCCTGCACCGCTGATGACGGCCAGCCGCCGCACCGGTTTGCCGGTGTCGGCAAACTTGACCTGCACCGCCGGGCCGACGTCCGGTGCATTGCAGCGGGCGGCCAGCTCCTGCTGTGCCTTGCAGGCTAGCTGCGGCACCGTGATGGGTTCAATGCTGCCCACCCGGCCGCAGCCCTCTGCAAAGGGCTCCGGGTCCTGCATGCCAAAGATACCGGCCAGCACCTCGTTGACGCCGCCGGTAGCCGCATCCAGATTGGTATGCATGCAGATGGCCGAGATGCCCGCCCGCACCAGCTGGAACGGCACATCCTGCGGCCCCAGCTTTTTGAGCGGGTCAAAGATGACCGGGTGGTGCGCCACGATGGCTTCGCAGTGCTTCGCGGCAGCCTCTTTCACCACCTCCGGGGTGATGTCCAGCGTGACCAGCACCCGGGTCACTTCCCCGGCGCAGTCCACCAGCAGGCCGGGGTTGTCCCAGCTTTCTGCCAGTTCCAGTGGTGCCAAGGCCTGCATGGCTTCATAAAGCTGCTGTACGGTCGTCATAGTCCGGTCTCCTCTTTCAAAAGTCGGTCGATCTCGTCTGCCAGCGGGGTGCCGTCCGGCACACCAAGGCGCATACGGGGGAGCTTGGCCTTCTGCCAGGCCGCATAGCCCGCGCCCTCCGGCCAGCTGCCGGTGCCGCCCAGCAGACACTCGGAAAAGGTCGGCTCGTGCCGCTCCCCGGTGTACTCGGCTGCCATCACGGCATACCAGCGGCCTGCCGCCTGCACGGGGCGGTCGGCCACAAAAGCAAAGCCATGGGTCCACAGCCAGCGGCGCAGTTCACTGTGACGGGTAGCCGGGATCATGATGATCCGCGGCCCATCCACCGTGAACACCCACGGAGCCTTTTCCAGGATCTCCCAGGTGGTCTGGGCCGAGACGCCCGCCAGCACGATGCTGCCCACCTCACCGGCCGACAACACAGAAAGACCGTCGCCGAGCCTCAGCTCAGCGCGGTCTTGACAATTGGCATGTTCCAGCGTCTGCCGGGCTTTGGACAGCGGGCCAGGGCGCAGGTCGGCCCCGATGACCTTGGGGTACCGGCCCGAAGCAGCCAGCACCGCCGTCAGCTTGCCGTGGTCGCAGCCGATGTCTGCCACCGGCTGCCCGGGGCGCACCAGTTCTGCCGCCGCCGCCAGACGCGCATCCAGTGTGGGCAGCACTCAGGCCTTCTTTGCGCCCAGGTGCTCGTTGAGCTTTGCAATCAGCTCATCGCAGTCCACACCGTGCACAGCGCAGGCCTCCTCCAGGCTCTCCCCACGGGAGGCCGGGCAGCCCAGGCAGTGCATGCCGATCTCCATGAAGTAGGGAGCAGTGCTCTGGTCCATGTCCAGAATGTCGCCGATGATGGTGTCACGGGTGACCTGCTTGGGGGCAGCGTTCTCTTCTTTTTTGAGCATATTGAAAATATCAAACATGATGGATTTCCTTTCTTGATCGGGTAATGTACGGCAAAACCTACCGTTCTTCTATACTATACCCCAACTGACCTGTATTTTGCAAGTATCTGCGGGCAAAATCAGTCCTCTTCCTTGTAATCCTTTTCCAGCGAGAAGCCGCGGCCGCTTACTTCGGTCACATGGCTCACGATCATGAAGCAGGTGGGGTCGAGCAGGTGGGCGATCTTTTCCAGCTTGGGCAGCTGCCGGTTGCTGATAACACTCAGCAGCACCTGTTCGCTGTTCCGGCTATAGCCGCCCTCACCGTGCAGGATGGTCACGCCGCGGTCCAGCTGGGAGAAAATGGCTTCCCGGATCTCGTCCGCATGCTGACTGATGATCTTGACCTCGGTACGGGTGGAACCGAAAATGAGCACTTTGTCCAGCACAACGGTGTACACGATGACCATCACGATGCCATACAGGCACTGCTGCAGCGGGCTGAACGCCGCCTGCACCGCCAGAATGATCAGGTCGAACACCATCATGGTCGCCGACACCGGCAGGTGGAACCACTTGTTGAGCACCAGCGGAGGGATGTCCATGCCGCCGGTGGAAGCACCGGCACGGATGGTGATGCCCAGCGAGATGCCCACGCCCAGACCGGCAAAGATGGTGTTGAGCACCAGATCATCGGTGAGCACAAAATCTGCAAACACCCGCTCCCACAGGGCCAGAAACAGCGGGCTGAGGATGGTGCTGGCAATGGTGGTAAGGGCAAAACGGCTGCCCAGCACCACCCAGCCCAGCACCAGCATGCTGATGTTGATGGCAAACAGCACCCCGGACACCGGCAGGCCCAGCACACGGTTGACCCCCAGCGCGATGCCGGTGGCGCCGCCGGTGATCAGCCCGGACGGCACCAGAAACAGCACGACCGTCAGCGCGTACAGTGCGTTGCCCGCAATGATGGACAGCGAGCTGAAGGCGATCTGCTGCTTATATGAAAGTTGAATCATCTTTACACCTCTGTTCTTGAATCACTTTCTTCTATCATAACGAAAAACTCCACGTTTATCAAGCTTTTGCCGACAAACGTGGAGAATATTCATCCTTTTTTGATTATTTTGTAGCCGGTTCTTCCTCTTCCAGCAGGCGCAGACCGGCGGTGTCGGTGACCGGCAGCGAGAACACGATGGCCCCCGCCCTGCGGTCGGCCCCGTCCATGATGGCTTTCATGATCCGGTTCTTCTGCGCGGTACGGCTCACGATGAGCACCAGCTCCTTCTCGTTCACCAGTTCCATGCCCAGAAAGGGAGCTGCCCCTTCCATGCCGGTGCCCTTTGCGTGGATCACGGTGCCGCCGCCGGCACCGGCTGCGCGGGCCGCATCCATGATGGAACCGGTGTAGCCCTGGTTTGCGATCACCAGCAGCAGTTCATAGCGGGTATCCTTCAAGGTACTCTCCTCCTTCCAGGTCAGGGTCTGGTGCTCCGTGAGGAACCCAAGGGCCCGTTTTCCGCCGATGCTGCTCAGCGGCACGGTGAATGCAATGCCGGTGCCCGGCACGTCGATGCGCATTTTGCGGCGCAGGTCCTGCTGCACCTCCTGCCAGGTCTGGGCTGTGACCACCGCCAGCAGCACAGCTTTTTCGGTCTTTTCCAGCCCCAGGGTGGAAAGGGTCTCCTGCACCGCCGTGCCGGTGCCCACCGTGCGCAGGGTCACGTTCACACCGTGGGCCTCATACAACTGCAGAAAGGCGTCGGCAGTGCGGCGGTCGGTGATGGTGCTCATCAGAAACAGCGAACTCACAGCGCTTGCCCTCCTTACAGTTCAATGATGTCGTCATCCGGCCAGTCGGCATAGGCTGCCACCCCGGCCAGCGCGGGTTCGGCGGCACGGGCAGCCCTGCGCCGTCCGGTTTTGAGCTGAGCGGCAAGGCCCATCAGCTGCACCGTGATGAGCGGCGTCATGGCCACCATGGCCACCACGCCAAAGGCGTCCGTAACGATGTTGCCGCCCACGGCCACGCAGGCTCCCTGTGCCAGCGGCAGCAGGAAGGTGGCCGTCATGGGGCCGGAGGCCACGCCGCCGGCGTCAAAAGCAATGGCGGTGAACAGCTTTGGCACCACAAAGGAGATGCCGATGGCAAACACATAGCCCGGCACGAGGAACCACAGGATGGAAATGCCGGTGAGCACCCGCACCATGGCCAGCCCCACCGAAATGGACACACCCGCCGAGAGCGCCATGCCCATGGCCTGGGCCGAGATGGCACCATCGGTCACCTCTTCCACCTGTTTGTTCAGCACATACACCGCCGGCTCTGCCTTGACGATAAAGTAGCCGATGAGCATGCCGATGGGGATGATCACCCAGTGGTAGCTCTGCCCGGTCAGCACCTGCCCCAGATAGTTGCCCGCCGGCATAAAGCCGACGTTCGCACCGGTGAGGAACAGCACCAGCCCCACATAGGTATAGGCAAGACCCACCGCAATGCGGCCCAGCGTGCGTTTGTCCAGCCGCAGGGCCACGGCCTGGAACACCCCGAACATGACCACGATGGGCAGCAGCGAGGAAGCAATTTCCTTGATGTACTCCGGCAGCCCCTCATGGAACAGCTGCCACAGCTCCACCGAATCGCTCACCTCCGGCAGCACCGGCGGGATGTAGGTGCTGTCGGACGCGCGAAATGCGATGCCGAGGATCAGCACCGCCAGAATGGGGCCCACTGAGCACAGTGCCACCAGACCAAAGCTGTCGTCCGCCGCATGGCGGTCGCCGCGGATCGCCGACACGCCCACGCCCAGCGCCATGATAAAAGGTACCGTCATGGGGCCGGTGGTCACACCGCCGGAGTCAAAGGCCACGGCCAGAAACTCCCGGGGCACAAAGGCAGCCAGCACGAACACAAGGCCGTAAAATGCCACCAGCAGCGGCGGCAGCGCCACGCCCAGCAGCATGCGCAGGAACGCGACGGTGAGGAACAGGCCTACGCCCGCCGCCACCGAGAAGATCAGGGTCTGGTTGGGGATGGAGGGCACCTGATTGGCCAGCACCTGCAGGTCCGGCTCCGAAATGGTGATGAGGAACCCCAGCAGAAAACCGACGCCCAGGATCACCGGCAGTTTGCGGCTCCGGGTGAGCACAGCACCCACACGCTCGCCCATGGGGGTCATGCTCATTTCTGCGCCCAGTGTAAAGAACATGATGCCCACCACGATGAGCACCGCACCCAGCAGGAAGCACAGCAGGATGCTGGGCGACACCGGCGCAATGGTAAAGCACAGCACCAGCACAATGGCCACAATGGGCAGCACGGCCTGCAGGGCTTCCAGCAGTTTTTCCCGCAGTTTGGGGAGAGATGCTTTTAAAATCGCGTCCACCGCCTTTCCGTTCTGTACATTTTTGTGCAACGTATATAAAAAGTATACAAAGCAACTGCCGCCCCGTCAACCGACGGGGCGGCAAAGATACAGATAATTTACAATTCCTGCTTGGCCAGCACGTCGGAGGTGGGGGTCTGGAACACCGGGATGTCTGCATAGGGGTCGGCAGCATCATCGACCGGCAGGCTCTTCATGTAGGCGTCCATGGACTCGGCCACCTTCTTGGCCACGGCCACAGCCTCGACCACAGTGCGGGCACCCATCACGGCGTCGCCGCCGGCAAACACGCCCTCGCGGGTGGTGCTGCCGTCCTCACTGACGGTGAGCAGGCCCTTCTGGTTGGTCTCGATGCCGGTGGTGGTCTTGACAAGGTTGCTCTCGGAGCCCTGACTCACCGACACGATAACGCCGGTGTGGGGGTAGAAGATCTCGCTGCCCTCCACCTGGGTAAACTTGCCGTCCTCGCCCTTGACGGTGTCGCGGCAGATGAGGCCGTTTTCCCGGATCTCCACAGGAGCCTTGCAGAAGCGGAAGCCCACGCCTTCCAGCTTGGCATAGCTCACCTCATATTCGGAAGCGCTGATGCAGCTCTCGTCGCGGCGGGCGTAGCAGGTCACATGACGGGCACCGTTGCGGATGGCGGTGCGGGCGCAGTCCATGGCCGAGTTGCCCACGCCGATGACCGCAATGTCATCGCCCAGACGGAAGGCCTTGGAGTTGGCCAGATAGTCGATGCCAAAGGCCACGTTGCCCAAGCTCTCGCCCTTGATGTGCATGGCGTTGGCCTTCCACAGACCGGCACCGATGAATACGCTCTTGTAGCCGTCGCGGAACAGGTCGTCGATGGTGATGGTCTTGCCGATGGTGGTGTTGGGCCGCACCTTGATGCCCTTGAGCTCCAGATGGCGGTACTGGAAATCATCCAGCACACTGTCCGGCAGGCGGTAGTTGGGGATGCCGTAGCGCATCACGCCGCCGATCTTGTCGCGGGCGTCAAAGATGGTCACATCGTAGCCCCAGCGTGCCAGCAGCACCGCAATGGTCAGGCCCGCCGGGCCGGAACCCACCACAGCCGTCTTCATGCCGTTCTTGGGGGCCGGGCCGGCGGTCATCTTGTTGGCGTAGGTGGTGGAGATGTAGTCCTCGATGATGGAAAAGTGCACCGGGTCGTGGCTGGGCATCCGGTTGCGCACGCAGTGGCCCTCGCACTGGTTCTCGTGGTTGCACACCAGACTGCACACGGTGGTGAGCGGGTTGTTTTCAAACAGCATCTGGCCTGCGGCGTCCATCTGGTTTGCCTTGAGCAGACGGATCACCTCGGGGATGTTGGTGTGGATGGGGCAGCCCTGCTGACACAGCGGCTTTTTGCAGCCGAGGCAGCGGTTGGCTTCGTCCAGAACATGAAGTGCCATGCGTTCCTCCTTGAATCGGCGGGGCCGATCTTCCTTCTTCTTCTCACATGTTGTATCCAACATTGCATTGCTTTAATGATACACCCAATACGGCACGGTTACAAGAGCGGAATTGCTGATTTTTTGCCAGAATTTTTTGTCAATTCGTCAAAAAGATATTTTTTTGACGATATATTCCGCCCATCGGGGCCGGGTTTGCCCGGCACAGGGCCCCAAAGTCGCTGGCCGCTGCCTGTGCCGCCGCCATCCGGGCACCGTCGGGGCCGGTCTGGGCCAGCTTTGCCAACGAGTGAGACACCGGAAGGGACACCTGCCCCAGCAGCGGCAGGGCGTCCTTCCGTGCTCCCAGCAGGTGCAGCGCCGGCGGCAGGGCCGGCACCGTGTCGGCCGTATAGCCCAATGCAGCATCCATGGCAAGGCGGCGCATCCGGGCCCGGGGGTAGCGCACCGTGGTCAGGGCATCCAGCAGCTGCGGCAGACTGGTACTTTGCCGTACTGCGTGTTCCAACCGGTGTTCCAGCCCTTCGGACACTCCGCGCACCGCTGCAAAAGGCTCCGGCTTTGCGCAGGCTGCCCGCAGCAGTGTCAGCTCACACCGGCCTGCCGCGTCAAAATCCGTATACGCGCCGTCATTTTCCGCCGTTTTATACAGATCAAACGCCTTTTCCGGCACAAACGGGGCCACGGCCTCGGCTCCGCCCTCGGCCCAGAGAGCCCGCAGAGCGCTGGCACTGGCAAATTGCGCGTGGCCGCTCTCCTCCAGCGTCTGCCCGTGGTTGGCCCCCCTGCGGGGCAGCGGCACCGGGGTCATGTCTGCCCGCTGCTCCAGGATGGCGCGGCAGTATTCCACGGCCAGGTTGTTGTTCGGCTGGCTCAGCAGCGCCGCCATGGCAGGGTCGGCCCCCACGGCCTGCACTGCCGCCTGCCGGGCTGCCGCAAAGCTGCGCGCCCCGGCGGCCAGCTGCTGCTTCAGTGCCGCGCAGTAGGCCGCACTGTTCAGCACCCGGGCGGTTTCCAGCAGCAGGGCGGCGTCCGGGGTCTCGGCCCCGAACACCAGGGCGTCGCACCCGGTGGCCGCCAGCAGATGCACCCCGGCCCGTGCAAAGGCCTCCGCCCCCGCACAGGCCCAGGGGGCCGGCAAGGCAAACACGAGGTCGGCCCCGCACTCCAGCGCGGCGCGCACCCGCACGCTTTCCGGCAGCAGCGGCAGCGCTCCCCGCTGGGTCAGCCCGCAGCTCATGGCCACCGCCACACGCTGCGCCCCCAGCGCCCGCGCCTGCGCCAGCTGCCAGGCGTGCCCGTTGTGGAAGGGGTCGTACTCGGCAATGATGCCTGCAAATCTCATGACAATGCTCCTTTCCGGGCAAAAAGGGCCTCTCTCCGCCCCGGAAGATTGTTAAATTTATATCGTATATACAGAAAACCTACAGGTTTTTCTGCATTTGTAGGCAGGGTGTACAAAACCCTTGTACACAAGTTTTACCGCTTTGCCCGGATTGCGCCTTGAAAAGGCGTTGTTCCTATTATATAATAAACACAGGAATCTGTAAAATTCTGTCCGCAGATTTCCAAAAAACGGCGGGCAGAGCAAAAACATACAGGAGGCAACACAGATGAAAGTTCTGGTTATTAACTGCGGTTCTTCTTCCCTGAAGTATCAGCTGATCGATATGGACGGCGAGAAGGTGCTGTGCAAGGGCCTGTGCGAGCGCATTGGCATGGAAAGCAGCATGATCACTCACGAGGCCAACGGCCACAAGGCCACCACCCCGGCCATCTTCCCCACCCACACCGAGGCATTTGCTGAGGTCGTGAAGAAGATGACCACCGGCGAGGGCAAGTGCATCAATGACGTGAGCGAGATCGACGCCATCGGCCACCGCGTGGTGCATGGCGGCGAGAAGTTCAAGAGCAGCTGCCTGATCACCGATGAGGTCATCGAGACTCTGCGTGAGCTGAGCCCGCTGGCTCCCCTGCACAACCCCGCAGGCATCCTGGGCATCGAGGCCGCCCGCAAGGTGTTCGGCAACATCCCCATGGTGGCCGTGTTCGACACCGCTTTCCACAGCACCATGCCCCCGAAGGCTTATATGTACGCCATCCCCTATGAGTACTACGAGAAGTACGGCGTGCGCCGCTACGGCTTCCACGGCACCAGCCACAAGTATGTGGCCTACAAGGCAGCCGAGTACCTGGAGGAGCCCATTGAGCGCCTGAAGCTGATCACCTGCCACCTGGGCAATGGTTCTTCCATCGCTGCTGTGGATCAGGGCAAGGTCGTGGATACCTCCATGGGCATGACCCCGCTGGCCGGCCTGATGATGGGCACCCGCTGCGGCGACCTGGACCCCTCTGTGGTCAACTACCTGAAGTACACCCTGAACATCACCGGCCACCAGCTGGACGAGATCCTGAACAAGAAGTCCGGCCTGCTGGGCATCTCCGGTGTTTCCAGCGACAAGCGTGATGTGGAGGAGGCCGCCGCAGCTGGCAACAAGCGTGCACAGCTGGCTTCCGATATGCTGAACTACCAGATCAAAAAGACCATTGGTGCTTACATCGCTGCTATGGGCGGCGTGGACGCCATCGTCTTTACCGGCGGCATCGGCGAGCATGACGCCATTGCCCGTGCAAAGATCTGCCACCACATGGATTGGCTGGGCATCCGCATCGACACCGAGAAGAACAAGCATCCTGTGGGCGACGTGTGCGAGATCACTGCCTGGGGTGCCAAGGTCCGTACCCTGGTCATCGCTACCGACGAGGAGCTGATGATCGCCCGCGACACCAAGGAAGTTGTCGAGAACAAGTAAACATTTTCCCGTTCTGTTTTCCGGAGCCGTGTTCCCGTTGGGGAGCACGGCTCCTTTTTTTCGTCGGAATGCCGGTTTGGCCCGGCCCGGATTGTGCCATATCCACAAAGAACAGGTGCTCGGACCGTTTTTTGGTTGACAAACGCGGAAATTAACGGTACAATAGGAAAGTCCTCAGCTAGAGGATATTTACTATTCAAGCCCCTGGTAAGCTAACTGATCAGCGCGATGGTCCCCAAAAACCAAAGGTATGGTTATAATCCTTCCGTGGGCAAGAACTGACAAAGAGGAGATACTACTATGTTTGAAGACAAGACTTTAGTCTGCAAGGACTGCGGTAAGGAGTTTGTTTGGACTGCTGGTGAGCAGGAGTTCTACGCATCTCGCGGCTTCGAGAATCAGCCCCAGCGCTGCAAGCCCTGCCGTGACGCCCGCAAGAACGGCGTCCGTGGCGGCAACAACGGCGGTGAGCGTCAGATGTTCGATGCTGTCTGCGCAGCTTGCGGCAAGGCTTGCAAGGTTCCCTTCCAGCCCCGTGAGGACCGTCCGGTCTACTGCTCTGACTGCTTCGCTCGCATGAAGCAGAACTAAGCGCTGATTTTTCTTTAAATCGGTTCTGTTCCGGAGAGCTGTGGTTTTGCCGCAGCTCTCTTTCTTTATGCAAAAACTCCCTCAGGCATCGTGCAGCGATGCCTGAGGGAGTTTGTTTTTACATCAGCGGTGCGATCACCTTCAACAGCAGGCCCATCAGGCGCAGCAGCTTTTTGCCCTGCCAGACGCTCTGCAGGGTCGCTTCCACGGTGCGGCAGCGGGCCAGCGTGTCCTGAAAATCCGTCTCCATGTCGCGGATGCTGCCCACGCGGCGCATCCACACAGCGTTCTCAAAGTGATGGTACAGGCTGCGGTAGTCCAGATTGATGGTGCCCACCACGGCTTCCACTCCGTCCATCACCACCAGCTTTGCATGGGTGAAGCCGGGCGTCCACTCGCTGATCTTCACGCCCGACGACAGCAGCGCCTTGTAGTGCGTTTTGGCCAGCGCATAGGCGAACTGCTTATCCGGCACGCCGGGCAGGATCAGATGCACATCTACGCCGCGCTCTGCCGCAAAGCGCAGGGCAGTTTCCAGCTCGCCGTCCAGAATGAGGTACGGCGTGATGATGTGCACATACTTCCGGGCACGGTTCAGCAGGTCGATGTACACCATCTCACCCACCCGCTCGCCGTCCAGCGGGCAATCACCGTAAGGCACCACAAAGCCCTCCGCGCGGGCCGCCGGAACCTCCGGGCGCAGGAACTGCTCAAACTCCGGCTCCTGCAGCACACTCCACATCTGCAAAAACAGCGCGGTCATGGAGCGCACGCCTTCGCCCTCCAGCATGACGGCGGCGTCCTTCCAGCGGCCGTATTTCTCCACATGGTTGATGTACTCGTCGGCCAGGTTCACGCCGCCGGTAAAGCCCACCCGCCCGTCAATGACCAGAATTTTGCGGTGGTCGCGGTAGTTGTAGTGGGTGGACACAAACGGCGTGACCGGTGCAAACACCTTGCACCGGATGCCCAGCGCTTCCAGCCGCTTGGGGTAGTCCCGCGGCAGGGTGGAAAACTCACAGGTACCATCGTACATCACCCGCACATCCACACCGCCGGCCGCTTTGCGGGCCAGCACCTCCAGGATGCGGCCCCACATGAGCCCTTCGTCGATGATGAAGTATTCCAGAAAGATGTAATGCTCCGCCGTTTCCAACTGGCGCAGCAGCTCGGCAAACTTGGCCTCGCCGCCGTTGAAGTAGGTCACAGCGGTATTGCCGTACACCGGGAAGCCGCCGCCCCGCCCCCGCAGGTAGCGCGCCAGCGAAGCCGCTCCGGGGCTGTCCGCCTCCAGACGCTGCTCCACTCCTTCCGGCTGGGGCAGCTGGGCGCGGGTCTGGCTTTCCAGATCCATCAGGCGCTTTTTCAGGGCGTTGTGGCCGATGTCCGCCTTGGTGTACCAGAACAGCGGCACGCCCAGCACCGGCAGCACTGCAATGACCACCAGCCAGGTGATGCGCACGCTGTTGTCCATGTCGATGTTGAGCAGGTAGATCACCATGGCAGCCGTGACCAGCGCCGTGCCGCCCAGGTAATGGGGCAGCAACTGCCCGAACCAGCGCAGCAGGCTGAACAGTGCCCCGAACTGCAGCAGCAGCAGCACCAGCACCAGCCCGAACCGGCTGAAGATGGCGTGTACAAGGCCCTTCTGCCCCTTTTTGAGCAGACGGATTCCGCCGTCCTCAAACACCTTTACTTTTTCTTTCATGTTCTGCTGCAGCTGTTGTGTTTGCATCTTGTCTGTTTCCTCCGCGGCAGGCCGCCTGCCAGTTGAAAAAATTGCACCCGACCGCCCTTCCGGGCTGTCAAAACCGGGCATTTTATGGTATGATAGATGGAACAGAAGGCCGCCGGGCCGCACGCAGCTCCGGCCGACCGTTGATTTCTTCTATTATAATCCATTTCTGTCGGTTTTTCCACAGGAGCCGACAAGGTTTTTGTGCAGGAGGAGTTTCGACTATGAATAATCTGATCATTGGCATTGCAGGCGGTTCCGGCAGCGGCAAGACCACCCTGGCCCTGCGGCTGAAGGAGCGCTTTGGCGAGGACGAGGTGCGGCTGATCTCCCACGACAGCTACTATAAGCGCCACGACGACCTGCCCTTTGAAGAGCGCTGCAAGCTGAACTACGACCACCCGGACGCTTTCGACAATGCCCTGCTCATCTACCACCTGCAGGAGCTCAAGGCCGGCCGTGCCATCGACTGCCCCGTATACGACTACTCCAACCACAACCGCAGTGACAAAGTGCAGCACATCGAACCGGCCCCGGTGCTCATCGTGGAGGGCATCCTGCCCTTTGTAGAGCCGGAGCTGTGCGCCATGTTCGACTACAAGATCTTCGTGGACACCGACGCCGACGAGCGCATCCTGCGCCGTCTTGTGCGGGACGTGAAGGAGCGCGGCCGCAGCCTGGACAGCGTGATCGAGCAGTACCTGACCACGGTCAAGCCCATGCACGAGGCCTTTGTGGAGCCCAGCAAGCGCAACGCCGACATCATCGTGCCCAACGGCGGCGAAAACACCACCGCCATCGAGATGCTGGCCCACCACATCCGCAGCCTGATCGAGAAGGCAAATATGCGGTGATTTTTCCGTCCAAAAAGGGGCTGCCGATTCCACATCGGCAGCCCCTTCTGCATTTATCCGGTTCTTATCAGCCCTTGGCCTGCAGCAGTGCGTTGACCACCGCCTGCTTAAGAGCGTTGGAGGTAATGGTAGCGCCCGAAATACCATCCACAGCATTGATGGCTTCCTCGGTGTCCAGACCAACGAACTTCTCCGGCAGCTGCTCGGTGGCAGGCACGCCGATGCCCTCCGTCTCGTTCTGCTTCAGCACTTCTACTTGGCTGATCTTGCCGTCATCCACGGTCACACGGACCACGATCTCATCGTCCATGCCCTGTGCCTTGCCGATGTACTGGTTGTCAGCAGTCTCGTAGGTTTCTTCCTCGCCGACCAGATCGTCGATGTCACCGGGCTGTGCGGGCGCAGACTCCACAGCCTCCACAGTGTAGGTGGGCAGTGCGTCCTTGACCGCTGCGGCGTTCTTGCCGGCAATGCGGCCGAAGGTGATGCACTCGGCAATGTTGGTGCCGCCCTGATACATGCACACGGTGATGCCGCCGCACTCACCGGCGGAGTACAGGTGCGGGATGGGGTTGCCCTGGGTGTCCAGAACCTCAGCGTTGGCGCTGCGCTTGGGGCCGCCCTGAGTGTTCAGCAGACCGGACACCATGTACATTGCGTAGTACTTCTTGCCGTCGAACGCACGCATATACTGTGCTTCACGGCCGCACTTGTAGTCCTCGCCGTTGTTTCCGGTCTTTTTCCACGCGCACATGATGCCGCGGGAGGAATTTACGATCGCGCCGAGACCGTCGTCGTTGAACGCATTGGCGATGTCCTTCGCAGTCGCGCCCTGTGCGCCGTAGCCCGGCACGAGGAAGTAGCTCTTCGGCAGCAGCTCGCGGATGATCCTCTGCTCCTCGGGATAGGTCGCGCCGACGACCGCGCCGACGGCGGAATAGCCGCTCTCGCCGCGCGTCTCCTCGCCCCATTCTTCCACCAGATCGGCGACCGCCTGATACAGCGTCCGCCCGTCCTCAAAGCGCAGATCCTGAAGCTGGCCGGAGGAAGGGTTGCTCGTCTTGACCAGCACGAACACGCCCGTTCCGTTGTCGCGGCAGGCGTCGGTAAAGGGCTTGATGCCGTCCACACCGAGATACGGGTTGATCGTCGCGATGTCCGCGCCGAAGGCCGCCTGCGCGCCGTCCGGCATATCCGTCTTGCCGACATAAGCGTTTGCGTAACACGCGGCCGTCGCGCCAATGTCGTTGCGCTTCACGTCCGCCATCACGATAAGCCCCTTTTCATGCGCATAGCGGATCGTCTTTTCGTAGACTTCCATGCCTGCCGGGCCATACATCTCATAATACGCCACCTGCACCTTGACCGCCGGAACGACGTCGCAAAGCGCGTCGATCAGGCGCACGTTGTAGGCGTAAACGGCCTTCGCCGCATCCTCAAAGGAATGGATGCCCGCCGGCAGCACGTCCCTAACGAAGCTCTCCGGCAGATATTCGATGCGGGTATCCAGCCCCGCGACGGTCGGGTTCTTGAGTTCGGAGATCCTTTGAGCCAGTCGTTCCATGATATTCATAGCTGTCACCTTTCTTGGGGCTTTGCCCCACACGTTCCCCTTACGCCTGATAGGCCGTCTTGCCGCCCACCAGCGTCAGCTCGATTTCACCAAAGTAGCGCTTGCCGTCAAACGGCGTGTTCTTGCCGCGGGAGAGGAAGCGGCTCGCGTCCACCACAATTTCCTTGTCGGGGTCGAAAACCACAACGTCCGCCGCGCAGCCGACAGAAAGCCTGCCGCCCTCAACGCCCAGCAGCGCCGCCGGGCGCACGCTCATCCGCTCGATCAGCTCGGGGAGCGTCATCCTTCCGCTCTTGACCAGCATGCTGTTGCTGATGCAGAAGGCTGTTTCAAATCCGCTGATGCCGCTGGCCGCGATGTGGAACTCGCAGCGCTTCTCGTCCTCATGGTGCGGCGCGTGGTCGGTCGCGATCACGTCGATCGTGCCGTCGCAAAGGCCGTCGATGCAGGCCTGCCTGTCCGCTTCCTCGCGCAGCGGCGGGTTCACGCGGCAGCGGCTGTCGTAGCCGATCACCCATTCGTCCGTCGCGCCGATGTAGTGCGGCGTGGTCTCCGCCGTCACGCGGACACCGCGCGCCTTCGCCTCGCGCACAAGCTGCACGCCGCCCCGCGTGGAGACATGGCACAGGTGAATCCGCTTGCCCTCCGCCTCCGCAACCAGAATGTCGCGGGCGATCATCACTTCCTCCGCCGCGCGCGTCGTGCCCGGCAGGCCGAGCTTAGTGGAGACAAAGCCCTCGTTCATCACGCCGTCGCCGACGAGGTTCTTATCCTCGCTGTGGCTCATAATGAACAGGCCGAAGTGATCGGCGTACTGCATCGCCAGCCGGAACAGATTCGAATTGGCGACCGGCTGGCCGTCGTCGGAAATCGCGATGATGCCGGCTTCCTTCATCCGACCGACCTCCGCCATTTCCACGCCGGCGAGCT
>ENA-ORKV01001709-ORKV01001709.1-human-gut-metagenome-genome-assembly--contig:-NODE-1709-length-15433-cov-3.987692_pt1 | contig 15433 bp, 16 predicted proteins | sample MGYA00243058_ERZ508805 | MGnify/ENA primary metagenome ERZ508805 (study PRJEB26277, sample SAMN04329770) | human gut metagenome | biome: human-associated habitat | host: Homo sapiens | place: USA... | reverse complement strand
CTCATTTTCACTCACGCTCTGCCTTTGGCAGTCCTTTCTTTTTCTGTTTTCGTCCTGTCGCCTACCTCTTCCGGTAGGTTTTGTCTGTTTTCTTTTGATAGCATCATAGTAGCATGAGTTTTCCCATCTGTCTAATAGGAAAAAGAAACAACCGGTTATAGTTTCATTCTATAACCAGTCGTTCCATTAAAAGTGGCAGAGCCTGTTCAAAGTGTACCCCATACCAGTGTTTTTCATCTCCTGTCGTTGCTTCCATGGCGGCAAGAACAAAATCGGCTGCAAGTGCTGCTGCCTCTTTGATCTCCATGCCTCTCATATAAGCGCCGGTAAAAGCAGATGCAAAACAGTCTCCTGTTCCATAGCCGTTTCTCGGTAATCTTTTCGTAAAATAATAAGAAACTCTGTCGGTTTGGCAGTTGTAGATCGCCACACCGATCTGATCCGGCGTATCACTGACGCCTTTTAAGATGATCTGTTTCGGTCCTAAGGCTGCAAGCCCTTTCAAAAGCACATGCACCTCTGCCTCCGACATTCTTGTCCGGTACGGAAGCCCGGTCAAAAAGGCTGCTTCTGTCAGATTGGGCAAAAGCACATCTGCCTGCCCGCAAAGCTCCTTCATTTTATGTACATAGGCAGTATCAAATCCTGTGTACAGCTTCCCAAAATCTGCCATGGCAGGATCAATGATGCACGGTGCATCGTCCGTAAGAAGTTCTTTTCTGATCTCCTCTACCAGATTGATCTGCCGGATATTGCCCAGATAACCTGTGTACAGACAGTCAAACCGAAAGCCTTCCTGTTTCCAGTGTTTCAGTATTCCCGGAATGTCATCCGTCAGATCATGGAATGTATAATTTTTAAAAGAGCCGCCTGTGTGCGTGGAAAGCACCGCGGATGGCAGGATCACCGTTTCAATCCCACAGGCTGATATAATAGGAAGTGCTACTGTTAAGGAGCACTGTCCCAGACAGGAAATATCCTGCATTGTAAGTACACGTTTTGTCATATATGGTGTTCCCTTCGGTTGTTTTCATTTGCTAAGATTCGCTCCGCGATATCTGCTATAACCTGCTGCGCAGGTTATTTGGTCGCATATTTACGTAGCAAATATGCGACAAGACTCGCAAACCCACACCTTCGGTGCTGTCCATCCAGCTTCGCTGGCCGTTTGCTCGTTAAGGAGCGCTCAAAAACAAATGTCTGCTTCGCAGCCGCTTGTTTTCTTTTGCGTTCCTTATATCATACGCAAAAGCCGCAGGGATTTCAATATTTCCCTGCGGTTTTCTCTCTATTTTATATTTGATGCCGTTCTGATTTTCCGTTTTACGCCCTGCCATTATTCACGGTTCTTCAGCACTTCAGCCGGTACCATCTTCTTCAGTCTGCCCACAAGCAGCTGATTGATGAACAGATAAAGAAGGATCACCGCTGCATAAATACCTGCATACAACTGCCAGCCAAACGTCAGGTTCATGCCGCTGCAGACATTGGCAACCAGCATCGGATAGATTGCATCCATACATGCCTTGGCAAGTGGGATACAGATCAGTGCACCGGCTGCCACCAGATAAAAGTTACCGCGCAGGTACAGCTTACCGATCTCTTTTATGCGATATCCGAAAATCTTGATCAATGAGATATTGAACGAAGACCGGTCAATCATTACCTTCATCATCAGATACATGACAACACAGAAGATGATCACGGAACAGCCGAGCAGCATATAGATCATCGGCCACATCATCTTAATGAAGATGCCGGATGCTTCTTCTACATCTTCCTTTGTCGTTGTCGCATATAATCTGCCGGACGGAATGGAAAGGTCCTTATCAGAAAATACAATATTGTAATAATCACTGCCTTCATGAAACAGTTCCCGCATACTGTCAATGTCCATAAAGATATAAAGGGAACTTGAGTACTGAGCAATACCAACAATATCAAAGGCATATTTAGTATCGGTTTCTTCATCGTTTAAGACAAAGACATCACCCTCACCGACATTGTATTTCTGTGCAACTGCTGTGGAAATGACGATCTTATTTTTACCATCCTCCACCTTGGCATCAAAATACGGGTTGTCATCATGGATACCAAGAAGCGTGACATCCAGATTATAACCGAGACGTTCCTTCTTCAGCGTTTTGCCAAATGCCTCTTCGCCGCCTTCCGGTACTTTCTCTGTCGGATATTTATATGTATACATATAGGCAAATTTGGTATCTGCCTTATTCTCAATATTAACATTCTGACACATCACGTAAATATTCAGTCCCATCATGACAATCAGCATGGAAACAAACATACCGAAAACAACTGCAAATGCGGAACGCATCTCTCGCAGCATCTGACGGATACGGAATCTTGCTATAAATCCCATATTACCGAGGTTCAGATCCCGGATCCTGCTTGCCTTCTGCTCCTTGCGCAGCATGGAAAGTACAGGTCTGGAAAGTTTCTTTCGGATCACCAGACAGTTGACGATCGCTGCGGTAAGCGCAGGCATAACAAAGGTATAAACGATCAGGTATGGTGTATACTCAAAAGCAGGTACCGGCAGTGAGAAGTAGCCGAAGCAATCCCGCATCTGCAGCCCGATCCCCCATTTACTGAAACCGATCAGTCCGCCGATCACGGAAGATACGGCTGAAACAACAACCGGAAGTGTAATATAATGCAGCATCAGATCACCCGCTGTTACACCAAGTGCATACAATGCACCGATGACACTGCTTTCCTGCTCAATGCCATGCACCACAAAAACAGAAATAACGTAAGTAAACAGCACCATTAAGATCACACCTGCAATCAATCCGCCGATCTTATTGATCTCCTGATCACCTGCTGCACCAAGCACTCTCGGGTTATCCTCTGCTACCAGGAAATACGTCATATTGCTGACATCCACATCGAAAATATCATCGATGATATCGTCTGTATTGTCCTTTAATTCGCGGACACCGTCTGCAAGCTCCTTGCTTCCGTCTGCAGCTTCCTTTGCGCCATCCGTATATTCCTTTGTGCCATCTACATAGCTTTTCAGCTCCTGAAGCTGCATTCTGGCGCCTCTTGCCACCATTCTCGCGCCCGGGTCGTTTGATTGGTTTACATAATCATTTAAAACCGTTTCAAAGTTGTCTGCCGTTACCTCCTGAATACCATATACCTTCAATGCTTTATTTGCCTCATCCAGATAGGCATCAAAAATTTCATCTGCGCCGTCATTCAGGTCGTCACTGTAATCCTGCAGTTCACTAAGTCCGTCACGCAGCTCATTTGCACCGTCCACCAGATCATTTATGCCATTCTCCAGATCATCCTTTTTCCCCATTGTCTGATCCCAGTATTCCTGAAAATAAGTGTCCTTGACATCCTCTGCAGAAAATTCCAGCTTTTTCAGTTCTTCCTTTAACTGTGCATTGGTCAGGTTTCCTGTCAGCCTGTAAGCATAAACATACTCTTCCGTTTTTTCGCTCTTTCCGCTCTTTCGGAGCAGGTCATAAGTATCTGCCGTTACAAAAGCAGTCCCGAAAATACTGCTGTCCGCACTGGTATCACTTGTCTGCTTCAGCGGTGCATCATAGTCCGGTGTAGAACCGATACCGACAATTTTGTAGGTCGCATCTGCCAATATGATGCTGTCTCCGACATGCAGATCCTTTTCCTCACAGTACCGCTTTTCCAGCACGATCTCGTCCTCAGTCTGTGCCAATTTTCCTTCTTCGAGTGCGATCAGATCGATTTCTTCACGATTTTGGTAAACACGAAGTGTACTGTGGTCTTCCATTCCAAAGTCCAGATAAAACTGTTTCTCCAGCTTGACACCCTTTTTTTCCAGCTTTTCCGTTTCTGTATCTGTCAGCGGGACAAATACACCGAATTGTCCGTCTTCCAACTGATTTTTTTCTGCCTGCTTTTCGAAACCGATGATGATCGTATCCGCTGCACCCACAATACTGACGACCAGATACATAACAAATATGATCAGTGCAGAAAGTGCCAGATAACGAAACAGATTTTCTTTCAGATCCCGCAGGATCCTTTTCCGTAATACTTTCTGCATCTTATAAATCCTCCAATTCTCTTGCCGGTACTCTTACCTCGTTTTCATAGCTCTTATGGATCAGTCCGTCCTTGATGATCAGCACCTTATGTACCATGTTTTTGATGGAATTATTATGCGTAACGATCAGCATTGTCGTTCCGTATTTTGCATTGATCTCTTCCAGCAGGATCAGGATGTCACGGCTTGTTTTGGAATCCAGCGCACCGGTCGGCTCATCACAGAGTAACAGTTTCGGATTTTTGATCAGTGCTCTTGCTATGGCACAACGCTGCTGCTGTCCACCGGAAAGCTGTGACGGAAATTTATTCTGGTGCTCCGTAAGCCCCAGTGTCTGCATCAGATCATTGATATCCAGCGGATGTTCTGTCAGATATTCGCAGACCTGGATATTTTCCTTTACGGTCAGATTCGGAACCAGATTGTAAAACTGAAAGATAAAACCAAGCTGATCTCTTCTGTATTCGGACAACCTATCCTGCTTCATTCCTACGATCTCTGTTCCGTCCACCACAATGGAACCTGATTCTGCAGTATCCAGTCCGCCGATGCAATTTAATAGTGTGGACTTGCCGGAACCACTCGTTCCCTGGATCACACACATCTGTCCTTTTTCCACTTCTGTATTGATTCCCTTCAATACCTGTACATAGCTTCCGTTTTCCCCATAGCTTTTTTTTAAGTCCCTGACCTCTAAATACATTTTTCTCCTCCTGCCTGAAAATTTTTTATTTGCTAATTGATAATATTTTCTCATTTACATAACAGTGTTATGTTTTGATCCAAATAATTGCGCACGGTTTACGTGCGCTTAGTTCTTGGGTTCCTTCCTCTTTCATACTCAAAAATCCCGCTACTTCGTAGCGCCGCAGCTTCGCTGCTTATGATTTTCTCTACAGGAACCTCATCCCATGCATAATTGCCTGCGGCAATGGGCTGAGGCCGCATCATGCATCTTTGATACATGACATACTACGCTCGGATGAAACCTTCTGTAATGAGCCCTGCTCGTTACTTAGCGATAAGGCATCCTCCCACTTCGTGGGTCCCTCCTTATCACAAGCTACAAAGATGGACATCCAGCCGGCTACCAGATAGTCGACGATTTTTCCGATATGCTGCTGTGCTTTTTCCTCCGATGGCTCGTGCTGCAGCATATGCACAAAAACATCGATCTGCATATGGGCAATCCAGTGGATCGTATAATCATCGATCCGATCTATCCCGGCTCTTGCCGACATCCCGTCTGCCAGGAAACGGTAATGCTGTTCGGCGATCGCTACAAACTCATCTACGCAGTACTCGTATTTCGATCCCTGCGATTTTGTAATGGCAAGCAGCAGAATATCATAATTCTGATACATGGCATGCAGGATCTGACGGGTCATCCTGATGTCATCCGCATCCTCAGTTTCATTCTGGACACCGCTTATGATCATCTCCTGCTCCGCCTGAAAATGCTGCCGGATATACTCACGAAGCTTCTGTAAGGTTGGCTCTACCAGCTGCGTGAACAGATCTTCTTTGTCCTGAAAGAAGAAGTAAAGTGCTCCCGTAGTCACGCCTGCATTTTTACAAATGCTGCGGAGGCTTGCCTGCATATATCCTTTTTCTAAAAACTCCTGTCTGGCACTGGCAAGGAGCTTTTCCCTTGTTTCTTTTTCGTCTTTCATATGTAAGCTCCTTCGTTCCCTTCTTATTGCGGTAAATCAGGACGTGCAGCTATTTCAGCCCGCTCCGCCCGAGGGCTGCACGATGCAACAAAACATAGATAACACTGTTATGTTAGTAGATATTCTACATATTGTCAAGCATAATTTTTAATTTCATTAGACTGTGGAATCAGGATATTTGATCAGTTCGTATAATTTACTGCCGTTTTTGCAGGTACGGACACCTGCCAGCTCCATGCCAAGATGTCTGTATTTATCGCTTTTCAGTTTTGCATCGGTATCCAGTACGACCGGAAGTCCCAATCTGTTGCCTTCTGCAAACGCAAGCTCCAATGCTTTCCGCATATAGCCCTGTCCCTGATATTCTTCCCGCACACATACCAGTCCGACAAACAGGTATTTTTGTTTTTTCTTTTTCAATTTCTTTTCAATGGAAGATGATCCCCTTCTCGCCCTGTGCATATTCATAATAACCGAACGCATGCCCGATCTCATTTATGTATTTTTCCGATAATTTTTCAACCTTCATGATTTCCCTCCCACATCTTTTTGGCATAGAAAACATGGATCACTGTGCCCGAAATTCGATTTCCAATAACAGCAGGTTCCGGGGAACAGCATGATAACCGGCTTATCCGCCTCTCCGAATTCATATACTTTCATATGTATCCACCTCGTATTAGTTAGTCTTTTCTAATCACGGTTATTCTAGCATACCCCTGCGCATTTTTCTACTGTCTGTATTATTTTCTATATACTATTTTCAATTTTCGTCTTGCAATATGTATTATGTAAACTAATTAGCTGTTTCCTTACACACATCGACCCAGGAAGCCCCTGTGATCTGTGCAAGCTCCGCAACAGAAAGTCTGACTGCACTATGGTCATCTCCCGCTGCCGGATACACGGTTTCAAACTGCTTCAGGCTTTACAACAAAAAAAGAAAGGCCGGATCTTCCGGTCTTTCTTTTTCTAACTTTTTATCTTAGTTTCCGTATTTCTCCACCTGTTCTTTGATCAGTGCTTTGTCTTCAAAGTAATTGATCTTCATGGAACGTCTTACCTCGGCAAGTGTCTCGGCAGCAACCTTTTCTGCCTTTTCACTGCCTTCTTTTAAGATATCAAATACAGTCGGGATGTCCTTCTCCCACTGCATACGTCTCTCACGGATCGGTGCCAGCTCAGCCTGCATTACGTTGTTCAGGAATTTCTTTACCTTCACATCACCAAGTCCGCCTCTTGTATAATGCGCCTTCAGTTCATCCAGATTCGCATAATCCGGTAAGAATTCAGCAAAGTATTCGTCCTTACAAAAAGCATCCAGATAAATAAATACCGGATTGCCCTCTACCTTACCCGGATCCTCTACACGCAGATGGTTCGGATCGGTAAACATGGACATAACCTTTTTCTTGACATCTGCCTCTGTATCGGAAAGGTAGATACAGTTACCGAGTGACTTACTCATCTTTGCCTTACCATCAATACCGGGAAGTCGCATACATGCCTGATTGTCCGGCAGCATGATCTTCGGATCTACCAGTGTTTCGCCATATACTGCATTAAATTTATGTACGATCTCTTTTGTCTGCTCCAGCATCGGCATCTGATCTTCTCCGACCGGAACAACCGTTGCTTTAAATGCTGTAATATCTGCCGCCTGACTGATCGGATACGTAAAGAATCCGACCGGAATGCTGGCTTCAAAATTACGCATCTGGATCTCTGCCTTTACAGTAGGATTTCTCTGCAGTCTGGAAACGGTAACCAGATTCATATAGTAGAAGGATAACTCCGTCAGCTCCGGAACCATAGACTGGATAAATAACGTGGAAACCTTCGGGTCCAGTCCGCATGCAAGATAGTCAAGCGCAACTTCTACGATATTCTGTCTGACCTTCTCCGGGTTATCCGCATTATCGGTCAGTGCCTGTGCATCTGCGATCATAATATAAATATCATCATAGTTTCCTGTATTCTGCAGCTCAACACGTCTGCGCAGTGAACCGACATAATGTCCGACATGCAGCTTTCCTGTTGGTCTGTCACCTGTTAAAATTACATTTCTCATTGTTTTTTACTGTCCCTTTCAAGCTTTTCTTCAATACCTTTATTATAACAGAGCCCACCTATAAATCAACAACTATCTCTCTGTATAAAAAAGACGGTCAAAATCTACGATCCTGCTCTTTTTGTTTATTACTTCCACGGTTGTCACCGCACAATTTTTCGGAACTCCGCCGCGCCAGATATCCGTTTTATCTGCAAAGAAATTACATAAAAAACAACGACCCGCCGCTCCGTGTGTGGAGACCAGGATATGCTTATCCTGATATGCCGGTTCTGCCAGAAGCGACTGATAAAAGTCTGCCGTCCTTTGGATCACCTGCGAAACCGACTCCCCATGCGGTGGTACCTCGCAGTATAACGGATTCTCATAAAACTGCTTCTTATAATCCGCCGGCAGAATGGTACTGTCGATCAGCGACTCTCCTTCCCAGTCTCCAAATGAGATCTCCTGGATCCGTTCATCTGTCAGAATAGGAATGTTTCTGCCTTCCGTTATACATTCAGCTGTCTGCAACGCTCTTTGCAAAGGGCTTGAGATCACCAGATCGATCGGTATATCCTTCATACCGATCCCAGTTTCCTTTGCCAGCCTGATGCCCTCCTCTGCCAGCGGGATATTGGTCTGTCCCTGCAGCCGTCTTACTTTATTCCATGCGGTTTCCCCATGCCTTATCACATATAAGATCATTTTTCCGTTTCCTCGTATGCTTTATATTTTTTCAACTCTGCAATATACTTCTCACCGAGCACAGTCAGTGGCATATTTTTCTTCTTAATATATCCGATTTCCATCTTCTCATCGGTATCAAACGGAACCGCCACATATTCGTCTCCGTTTAATTCATTACAGATAATACCGGAGCATAATGTATATCCATTCAGTCCGATCATCAGATTCAGCATCGTTGCACGATCATCCGCCTTAATACTCTGTCTGTATTCATGCGTGGAAAATACTTCTTCTGCCAGATAAAAGGAATTGTTGTCTCCCTGCCCGAATGCCAGATTCGGATAGGGGCGCAGATCCTCAAATGTGATCTTCTCCTTTCCCGCCAGCGGATGTGAGCTTGCCATAAATACATAAATATCACAGGAGAACAACGGCTTAAACTCCAGTGCATTTTCCCGGAAGATCTTGGAAAGTGCTTCGCGGTTAAATTCATTCCGATACAAAACGCCGATCTCACTGTGCTGCTTTTTGACATTTTCGATTACTTCATAGGTCTTTGTCTCATGCACGGAAAATTCATAGTCATCCATTTCCAGTTCCTTTGCCACCTTGATAAACGCCTGCACGGCAAAGGTATAATGCTGCATGGAAACACTGAATTTCTGTTTCTGCATTTTCTTTTCGATAAATTTTTCTTCCATCAGACGATACTGTTCGATCATCTGTCTGGCGTATCCTAAGAAATCCTCTCCCTCTGCGGTGATCACAATACCACGGCTGGAACGCTGGAACAGCGGAAAACCGATCTCCTCTTCCAGATCACGGATCGTCACGGACAGACTCGGCTGCGAGATAAAAAGCTCTGCTGCCGCCTTATTCATGGATTTATTTTTTGCAATGCAAACTGCATAGCGAAGCTGTTGAAGTGTCATATGTCATTTCCCTTTGTATTATGTAAACTATTATGAATTACCCCAGTGCAACATCCAGTGCCATCATCAGCGTAAAACCGACTGCAAATACAACGGTTCCGATGTTAGAATGGTTACCCTCTGACATTTCCGGTATCAGTTCCTCTACGACAACATACATCATGGCTCCTGCCGCAAAGCTTAAAAGATATGGAAGAACCGGTAAAATAAAAGATGCCGCCAGAATCGTAAGAAGTGCACCGATCGGTTCTACCAGACCGGATAATGAGCCGTAAACAAATGCCTTTGTCTTACTCATGCCCTGACCGCGCAGTGGCATGGAAATGATCGCCCCCTCCGGGAAGTTCTGGATTGCAATACCGATGGCAAGAGCCAGTGCACCTGCTGCGGTGATCGTACTGTTGCCCGCCATATAGCCTGCAAATACAACGCCGACCGCCATCCCCTCTGGGATGTTGTGCAGCGTTACCGCCAGAAGCAGCATGGTCGATTTCTGCCATGACTTCTTCGGACCTTCTGCTTCTTCACTCTTCATATGCAGATGCGGGATCACATGATCCAGCAATAGTAAAAACAAAATGCCGACCCAGAACCCGGCTACTGCGGGGACAAATGACCATTTTCCCATTGCCGCCGACTGTTCCATGGCTGGGATCAGCAGACTCCAGATGCTTGCTGCCACCATGACACCCGCTGCAAAGCCCGTCAGGGCTCTCTGCACAAGATCTCCGATATTTTTTCGTAAAAAGAAAACACAGGCAGAACCAAGTACCGTTCCAAGAAACGGTATCAGGATGCCTCTTATGATCTCAATATTCATCTTTCCTCCTGCTAACTGCCGATTTCCATTGCGATCTCACCGCCAATGGAAACCGTGCCATCTATGAAAGCCGCTGTGACCTTCCCATGCGAGAATGTAACGGATGCTGTAATACAGCCGCCGGGCTGCTGTATGTCATAGGTGCATGTTTCCTGCTCTGCTCCGGTCTGTTCACACTGCTGTTGTGCCAGATAGGAAGCTGCTGCCACACTGCCTGAACCGCAGCTGTTTTCATAAACAAGACTATCCGTGGCACGGACATGTACTGCCGGTGTCATTCTATATCCTTCCGCAGTTTTTTCCAGATACATGACGCCCGCGGCTTCTGCATCATATTTCTGATACAAAAGAGAAAGCAATTTTTTCAGATCGTCCGGCTCCGGCATTTTCTTTTCTGTGATCAGATGCACAATTCCTTCAAATACAACAACCGGATAACTGCCAAGCCCTACAGAAAGCTCATCGATCTTAAGCGGGCATGGCATCTGTGCTTTTGCACTGCCCCTTGCCGGGTCAGTTTCGATCCGCATGGGAGCACTGTTTCCGCTGATCTCGATCACGGCTTCCTGCCTGCGCATTTTTTTTGCTATATACTTTCCAAAGCTGCGCGCTGCATTTCCGCAGAATTCACCGCCCATCATCTGAAGACGCGCCTCGCCTCCAACCTTAGGCTCTGTTATAAATCCTACCTGTTCTACCTTCCACTGCGGATCCTGCATGATCGCTGCAGCCACCGATCGGTAGTCGTCATCTGCCACACCATCCTTTACGATTGCTGTGATATTTCCCGCCGGGTCCGCAATCACAAAATGAATTTCCATTTTTTTCTCCCTGTCACTTTGATCAAGACGAGATGCGCTCTGCAAATCCCGCTCTGATCAACGGTCGTCAAATGCACCGCATAAATGCGTATATTTTCCTCGTCGCCATCACTCAAAAATCCTGCCGGCCTCGCCGTCAGTCGTGCTTCGCACTTTACGATTTTTTCGTTGTACGTTCGGTCAAAATCAAATACACGCTTTGCTTGTGCTTGATTTTGTTCCTCACTACAAAAAGAGAGAGCAGACCTCTGCTCTCTCCGGGTTTTATTACTTATTTACCAAGGCAAACCATTGCCGGCAGATTGTAGTCTTCGTAATTTGCTACGATCTTGTCAAATGTACCGTCAGAAACCATCTCATTGAGTGTATTCTGTACCTGATCGCGAAGCTCTGTATTACCCTTCTTAAAACCGATCCCATACTGCTCTGTAGAAATTGGTGTATCAAGCTGGCGGAACATATCGCCTCTTGAGCTGATCTGATACTGTGCTACACCAATATCAACAGCGATAGCATCGATAGAACCTGCTTCCAGATTCATGAATGCGCTGTTGTAGTCAGCTACCTGCTGCAGATCTGCAAAAGTTGCTGCCAGTGCAATATTGTCTTTGTTATCTTCACTGTCATCTGTCAGTGCTGCCAGTGCGGAAGAATCAGCCTGTGTTGCCACTACCTTACCGGCCAGATCTTCTAAAGACTGGATATCGGAATCTGCCGCAACAACTACAACGATACTGTTGTCTACATATGGCTCACTGAATGTATAATCATCCTCTCTGCCCGTCATGGTAAAACCATTCCAGATACAGTCGATAGAACCTGAATTCAGTTCCATATCCTTTGCATCCCAGTCGATCGGCTGCTTTACAAGTTCCCAACCGTTACGGTCGCAGACTTCCTGTGCCAGATCAAGGTCAAATCCGACATATTCACCGTTTTCATCCATATAACCATATGGCGGGTATTCTGCATCAAATCCGACAATAAACTGTGTTCTGTCGCCTGCTGCTGTTTCATCTGCTGCGTCTGTTGCTTCATCACTTGCTGCTGCATCTGTTACCTCATCTGTGACGGCATCTGTTGCTGCTGCATCACTTGCTGTGTCCTCTGCGCTGCTGCCACATCCGATCATGCTCATGGCAAGAATGGCTGACAGGATCACTGCTGTCACCTTACTGCTTTTTTTCATCTTTTCTCCTCCTCTGGTATGTTACATACCTGTTAGCTATCTACAGATTTTACTCTGTAATATCGTATAACAAGCCACATTATACCATTGAGGTGTCTTTTTTTCAACTCTTATGAAACAGAGAAAATCCCTTTTTCTCTTCTGCCTCCCCGGTTGTAATGCCAAGCACCTTGTATCCGGTTGCTTCAATGGCTGCTTTTACCTTCTCTTCATCAACCGGCTGCTCTGTCAGAATTTCTGTTGTACCTTTCTTATGAGAGGAAGATACTTTCTTTACCTCGATTGCATTTCTGACTGCGTCATTGACATGGCTTTCACACATACCACACATCATACCGTCTACTTTTACTGTTGTTTTGATCATATTCTCGTCTCCTTCTAATGTTTCATCCTGCACAGATTCCATGTCTGTCTGTGCTTCTTTTACCTGCGCTCCGTTCTTTTTTACAGAGGCTGATTTATGAGTTACTTTTTTATCTTTAGACGCATCATACATCCGAAACAGGTTCAGACGAAGTGCGTTAGATACAACACAAAAACTTGACAGGCTCATTGCAAGCGCACCAAACATCGGATTTAATTTCCAGCCAAACAGAGGGATCCAGACACCTGCAGCCAGCGGAATACCGATCACATTATAGAAAAATGCCCAGAACAGATTTTCATGGATATTTTTCAGCGTTGCACGGCTTAACCGGATCGCCGCGGGGATATCAGAAAGGCGGCTCTTCATCAGTACGATATCCGCCGCATCCATGGCGATATCCGCACCTGCACCAATGGCAATACCGATGTCTGCACGAGTCAGCGCAGGTGCATCATTGATACCGTCACCGACCATGATCGTCTTGCCCTGCTGCTTCAGGGAACCGATCACCTGCTCCTTGCCATCCGGCAGAACACCTGCGATCACTTCATCCACACCTGCCTGTTTACCGATCGCACGGGCTGTCTGCTCGTTGTCTCCGGTTAACATAACAACTTTTATGCCCATATTCTGTAATTCTGCGATTGCCTGTGGGCTGTCCTCCTTGATCACATCCGCCACAGCGATCATACCCAGAAGCTTTCCGTCTCTGACAAACAAAAGAGGTGTTTTCCCCTGCTTTGCAAGCTGCTCTGCCTGCTGTTGCAGCTTCTCCCCGTTTTCCTCAATTTTTTCTCTGATAAAAGTATAACTGCCACCGAGCAGACTGCTGCCTTCTGTCTTGCCGCTCAGTCCGTTGCCCGGAAGTGCGGTAAAATCTGTGATCATCCGTGGCTTCAGTTCTCTGCTCTGTGCCTCCTCCAGCACGGCTTTGGCAAGCGGATGCTCGCTTTTCTGCTCCAGTGTATATGCCATGGTAAGTAATTCTTCTTCCGAAATACCTTCTGCCGGAAGCACGTCCGTTACCTTTGGCTCACCGCGTGTGATCGTACCTGTTTTATCCAGTGCAACGATCCGGGTTTTTCCTGTTTCTTCCAATGAGACGGCTGTTTTAAATAAAATACCGTTTTTTGCTCCCATACCGTTGCCTACCATGATCGCAACCGGTGTTGCCAGTCCGAGTGCACATGGACAGCTGATGACCAAAACGGAAATACCTCTTGCCAGTGCATAGGCAAAATTCTGTCCTGCCAGAAGCCATACCAGTGTAGTGATCACTGCGATCGTGATAACGACCGGTACAAAAACACCGGATACCTTATCTGCGACCTTAGCGATCGGTGCTTTTGTTGCAGATGCATCTTCCACAAGCTTGATGATCTGGGAAAGTGTGGTATCCTCACCGACTCTCGTTGCTTTGCAGCGCAGAAACCCCGACTGGTTGATCGTAGCAGAACGTACCATATCTCCTTCTGCCTTATCGACCGGAATACTTTCGCCTGTAATGGCAGCTTCGTTAACTGCACTGTTTCCTTCTATGACCTGTCCGTCTACCGGAATATTTTCTCCAGGTCTGACAACAAAAATATCACCTTTTTGTACTTCATCAACGGATACGGTAACTTCTTTTCCGTCTCTTTCAATCACTGCTGTTTTCGGGGCAAGAGAGATCAATGACTTTAAAGCATCTGTTGTTTTTCCCTTGGATCTTGCCTCCAGCATTTTGCCTACTGTGATCAATGTCAGGATCATCGCTGCCGATTCAAAGTAAAACTCCATCATATATTCCATGACAAGCTCTGCATTCCCGTCTGTCTGTGCCCTTGTCATGGCAAGCAGTGCGTAGACACTCCAGACAAACGATGCCATGGAGCCCATGGCTACCAGCGTGTCCATATTCGGTGATCTGTGCCACAGTGCTTTGAATCCGCTGATAAAAAACTGCTGGTTGATCACCATGATAATAGCTGCCAGTATCATCTGTACCAGCCCCATTCCCACATGGTTATCCGTAAACCACGCAGGCAACGGCCAGCCCCACATCATATGTCCCATGGAAAAATACATGAGCACGATCAAAAATACGACCGATGCGATCAGACGTTTTTTTAACAGCGGTGTCTGTGTATCCTCCAGTCCTGTCTCTGCTTCCTTATTCTCTTCCTTTGCATTCTTTAATGAGGCTCCATAGCCTGCTGCTTTGACTGCCTCTATGACCGCACTGCTTTCTGCCGTTCCTTCCACACCCATGGAATTGGTCAGCAGACTGACAGAGCAAGACGTTACGCCCTTCACTTTGGTAACTGCTTTTTCCACCCTGGCACTGCAGGCTGCACAGTTCATACCGGTTACATGATATTGTTCCATCATTTCTCACTCTTTCTGTATCTTTTTATTTCATAAGTTTCTGCAGGGTATTCATCAGTTCATCCACAACTTCCGTCTTTCCTTCCTGAATATCCCTTACCACACAGGAATGGATATGGCTTGACAAAAGCTCTTTATTAAAAGCATTCATGGCCGCACTGACTGCTGAGGACTGTACTAAGATATCGTTGCAGTAAGCATCGTTTTCCAGCATTTTCTGAATTCCTCTGATCTGTCCTTCAATGCGGTTTAAGCGGTTCATCAGCTTTTTCTTTTCTTCCGCCTCTCGCGCGGTCTTCCGCTGGCAGCAGCATGGCATTTCTTTGCATTCTGATTCTTTTTTAGTATCTTTCATCTGCCTTTTCTATTTCCTTTCTTCGTTATACGTTCGGGTGAACACTTCTATAACCTGCTACGCAGGTTATTTCGCCGTACATTTGCTACGCAAATATACGACAATG
>ENA-ORKV01001700-ORKV01001700.1-human-gut-metagenome-genome-assembly--contig:-NODE-1700-length-15534-cov-4.773177_pt1 | contig 15534 bp, 14 predicted proteins | sample MGYA00243058_ERZ508805 | MGnify/ENA primary metagenome ERZ508805 (study PRJEB26277, sample SAMN04329770) | human gut metagenome | biome: human-associated habitat | host: Homo sapiens | place: USA... | reverse complement strand
GTTTTCTCAACAATAGTCTTTCCAACTTTTGAATTATAAATAACCGCCTGCAACATAAACGCATTTGTATGATAAACCGGATCTTTTAGTCCCACCTGCTCCAACTCATTACACATACGATTAACACCTTCGCCAAATTCTATTACAAATTTATAGTTCTTTAAAAACTTTGCAATCTTAGGATTTCTGGAAAAATGTGTGAAACGTATATTGTCTATTCGTATATGTCACGGAATCCCGAAAGTTTTCTTGGACTTTCAACTACTATATGATCATCAAACATTTTTATCTGAATATTCGTACCAGAACTAGCTATTTTTATGGCAATTTTACTGTAATATCAACGTTATTATCCCAGTCTCCTTTCCATCATTTCCAATATGAACCATCTCTAACTCACAATAATCTATCAGACCATTAACAGCTTCCAATATTCCATGTATGTAAGTTGCAAGATACCTTCGATACGCTTCAGCATAAGTAGCAATTTTCATAACGACTGCAGTTTGCTCAGTACCATTATCTAAAACAATATTCTGTACTTTAAAATTAGCATCATCTTTTACTGTCCACCTTTTATCTAGCACAATACTGCAATTCATATTCTGACATATAATGGTATTCTTATTAAAAAAGACACTGCCTTTTATTTCTCCAACATTATTTCCTGGCTTTAAAAAAAATGTCTTTTTATCATACAATCCGTATTGTTCTTTGCCTTCATCGATTATATTCAAATGCCTATATTGGATACTATTGCAATACAGCTGGTAATCTTTTATTGACGAAATCAAGTTTAATATATGCCACACTGCTCTTGGATGCGTAAAATCCATAAGCTTCTGTAACTTTTGTTCTAAAATTTGAATAATAGTAGAAAAGTCAACCTCTGCAGCATACATTCCAATCTTCGTTTTTGATAATTCTGACTCTATTTGATCAACTGTAGGAATCTGTAATCCAGCAGAATAAGTAGCATCGGAATAATATGACATACGATAGAAATAATTAACAATCGGCACCACATCTGATGCAAATTCTTCTATAATATACCGTCTAGTAAATCGCTGTTTGTCAGACTCTTCCAATGCTTGTATTATCCATTCCGAAAGAGTTCTATAGAAATTCTTATTATCCGTGTTGATTGGAGAAATACGCTTGTGATTAATATCAAAGGCCAGCTTTTCAATTTTAGTATTTTCATCTGCTAGAATAATTGTCCTATTAGCTCCTAATAGTGCATCAGCTATTCCCAGTTCATACATTACATTGTCATTTGATGTACGTACTCGCGATACAAACGATAAATCAGCAATAAAAATATCTGCCCCCTGTATCTGCTTCCAAATAGCTTCGTTTATGTTAGGAGAACCTGCATCTTCTTGAGTCGGACTTTTTATTACATCTATTGTTGTTCCTTGTTCTTTTAGTAGTTTTACGGCTTTATCTAATTGATTTTTTATATAGCTTGCAGTTTTCTTATTCTGGCTTTGCCATGCCAAAAATACTTTATATGTCATTATCCCACATCCTTTTATTCTGATATTTGTAACTTCTTTACAGACATATCATCCTCCAAAATCCTTCTTATTATTAATACTCCGCCTATTTTAATTCCTATAAAATTAATCTTACTCTTCTTCCTCTTCTATCCATTCCTTCAATTTTTGCTGTAACAGTTTCTTATCAGGCAAATACAATTTATATTCTGATGCATAAATATTAGCATCTTGGGGCAAAGTAATCTCAACTAAAGCATCATTCTTTTCCTTGCACAAAAGAATACCTATCGTTGGATTTTCATCTTCCAGTTTTTCATATCTATCATAATAATTAACATACATCTGCATCTGACCAATATCCTGATGTGTTAGTTTATCCACTTTAAGGTCAATCAATACATAACAACGTAACAGACGATTATAGAATACTAAATCTACATAAAAATTTTCTTCGTCATATGTAAACCGTTTCTGTCTTGCCTCAAACAAATAACCTTTCCCCAACTCCAGCAAAAATTTCTGCAATTTATTTATAAGTGCTGTTTCCAAGTCTGTTTCAGAATACTTTGCCTTTTCTTCCATACCCAAAAATTCTAAAACTGTAGGTTGCTTTATTATATCTTCCGGTTTTTCAATCACATTTCCCTCTTTTGCAAGACGTAAAACACCATTTTTATCCCGGCTCAACGCTAAACGCTCATACAAGCTTGAATTATATTGTCTTTGTAAAGTACGAACTGCCCATCCTGATTTTGCAGCTTCAATTTCATAAAAGCTACGCTCATCCTCATTTTCTATTCGCATTAATTGCAAATAATGCGACCACGAAACAATGAATGGAGGTTCTTTTTCAAAAAGGCTAAACACTGTTTCGCTTTTTTCAATTGCAAAAAGGCTAAACACCGTTTCACTTATTCGTTCCTTGTAAGTCAAATAAAATTTTCTGGCATTTTTCAAAGTATCTTCTGAAAATCATTTTCCAAACTCTTCCTGTAATTTTTCGGATAATATCTTGATAATCTTACTTCCATATTTTGCACGTTTCTGCCCCATCTGTTGAGTCTCTACTATCCATCTTCCCAATGAATAATAAGTCATGATCTGCACAATATTTACATGTTTAACAATCACATTTCTCGCATAATGTATTAATTCTACTGAATCAATACATAATTTTTTAAGTTCAATGTCTTTGTCATTTGATTCAATATTTAATTCATTGCTCATATTGCCTTGTACCCATTCCTAAAGTGCACCTTATTTTCTGTCAATATTTCTCTATAAAACATTTTCCACGATTCTTCTCAAAAATTAAAAATGGTATCTCTGCTTTTGCAAGCATACTATTATTTACTGGCACATATCGGTAATCCTTGATACCTTGTATGTATTTTATTATCTTTTCTTTATCCAACCCATAAATATAGTTTTCCCCACTATTCCACAACGTTTTCATCTTAATGGCGATACAGCTTGTCTGAACCTTTACTTCGTATTCTTTAAGAATTGTCCTCTTTATCTGTTTCGTATCCACACCATCTGAAATATCCATGTATCTGGCATTTGACCTAATAACACGAACAGATTTGTTCCTTATCACATCCGCATCAAAACCCAAGTCTGCATACAATTTCTCATAGTCCGTTTCCAGTTCTGGAAGAACCATTTTTGCAGCAAATCGGCTATTTACAAGATTGCTTACAGCTTTATCATCCATTCTGAATAAAATCAACATTATTTAATTCCATTATAACAACCTTTCCAGAAAATATCATTCCATTGTTTCCTATATTCAATCCACTTTATTTAGCTATTACTTAATATGTATTTATCATTCTTTGTCTTCTGTTAGTAAGTCAAATATTGTCTCCTCAACAGTACTAACACACTCATCCGTATGATTGTTAATATCTTTGCCCCAAAATCGAATTACTGTCCATCCTTCTGCAAAAAGCTTCTTATTGACTTCATCATCATGTTCTCTATTTCTAGAAATTTTCTTAAACCAATACTCAGCATTATTACTTTTCTTTAATTTTTGTTTAAGAATCTCCCAATCCTTACCATGAAAGAACTCTCCATCACAGAATATTGCTATCTTATACTTTGTAAGAGCTATATCCGGCTTACCTGGAATATCACTGCAATTTTTGCGATACCTATACCCCTTCGCCCATAATGCTTTACGCAATATAACTTCTATTCGCGTATCTCTTGAACGAATACGCTGCATATTTTTATGCCTCTGCTCTCTAGTAAGATTGTCCATATCATCACCTCATGAAAATCATATCATTATGATATTCTATAAAGTCCTTTCCAGGAAGAAAACGGTCTGGCAATATAATTCTATGTCTATCATAATGCCGTATCCATGCCTTTGTTTCACTATCCATGTCTGCTTTTGTCAATTTATCTGACACAACAATATTGTAATCGTAGTCTATTGTTATCAAGCCTCTGTCAAAAGCTTTATCGTGCAATGCATTAAGACACAATCCATTACTTGGATTTGTCCTTTCTGTGTGTGCATTACTTACCTTCCAAGGTTTTATGTGACTCGACACCAGCATCTCCGGCACTGATAATCCTGTTACACAACATCTATTTGAATATGCACTAAGTACAGACAACCTAAAAAAATATTGTCCTACTCTCTGCTTTACCAGCCTTTCTCTGTCCTGTCCTGCAGGAATATGCTCCCATTCTATATTATCTAACATATTCTCTATCGTTGTGTGCTTTTTAGTCGCTAGTATTTTCTGTGCTTGAAACGATAATTCTTCCCAATTGTTACAAAATTCGTTCCAGATTTCCTCATCAAGCCTGCTTCCATGTGACATCCCAGAAATATTTCTTGACTTTAGTTCATTATCAAATCGTGCAAGATTTGCCATCTTTAATCCGACAGCACTGGGTGATCTTCCAATAAGGTTTGCAAGTTCTTTTATCTTTTTATTTGTTTTAGAAATCTTAGAAAACGGTATTTTACAATATAAGTCAAATGCCAATATAGTTTCTTCTCTTGTCCAATTATTATGTTTTTCAGCCAATAATAACACCTTCTTAAAATTATATCACTTTTTATTTTCTTGATATTTGAAATATATTCCTTCTATGCTCTCGTCAAATTCTAGTCTAGCACCAAACAACTCAAGTACCTTTTCTGCAACGGCTCTTCCTAAAATCGGAGGTACGGCATTTCCTATTTGCTGATATACAGAATCCTTTGTTCCATAAAAAATATAATCATCAGGAAAACTTTGTAACCTTGCCGCCTCTCGTGCACTCACAGCTCTGTTAAATACAGGATGTATCCACATAGATTTTCTGATGTTTACAACAGTATCTGACGGCATATCTGGATTCAATCTTTTATATACAGTATTTTGTGTTCTTCCCGGATTTTCATACGAGCTTTTTAATTCCTCGGGTAAAGAATGAAAGTTCTTTCCTGGTTCAATCTTTTCAAAACGCTTTAATGCCATTTCCCCTGTCGCAGTACAAACATGATTATGAACATCTCGATAATTTTCTACCATAACCATTTCTCTAAAATATGAATTTATTATAGGGCAATTTTTTCTTTTCTGTGTTTCATCCATTCCAGCTACTGTTGGCTCAATCTTTTCCAAGTCTTTTATAGCATCTTCGACCGTTATATAATTTGATGGATTATCAATAACTGGTGTAGGAAGTTCTATTTTTTTCGTACACATTTCGTTTCTCATTCCTAAAAGTATAAATCTTTCTCGGGTCTGTGGGACTCCATACGAAGCCGCATTCAATACATCCCCCTTAATTTCATAACCAAGATACCTAAAAGATTCTTTAATAAAGTCAATTACTATGTAAGTTTCCATCTTTACCTTAATTGTTTGACCTACAATTGAATAATTAAAAATAGCATCTTTTTTTTCAAGTTCCGCCAACCCATGATAAAATCTATGAATATCCCAAAATTTCATCAATTCATCTGCCCATGAAACATCTTCTAGTTCTTCATTATTCAATAATAATTCAATAGTACTCTTTGCTTTTTGAGTATAACTATTATACCACTCAGGCATATAGTCTTTTTTTATTAATTTAGAAGTAATACAATTTAACGTCTTTATATTTAATGGTTTTGAAAGAAATCTCTTAATCTGCTTTTTCTTTCTACACATATTGTAAAGAAAATACAAATCGTCTTCACTTATTAATAATAATTGTTTTTCATTTTCATTATAGCTACAAGCTAGTTCAAAAACACGATTAACACATGCTCCATCAAAAAGTGTTACTTCTTTAGGATAAATATTTAACTTTAGCTCATTCTTTATATAGTTTTCATCCTCATGTGTAACACAAAACGAATGCTTATTTGAAGCTATAGTTTTTACATTTTCCATAACAAACACTTTGGGTTGAATCTCTTTTATTGCTTCAACATATTTTTTTACCAACTCATTACTTCCATTGATTAACTGTCGTCGTTGTCTGTTTGCGTTAGAAAATCCTTGACATGGCGGTCCACCTATAATAACATCGATTTCTCCGCATTCGTTTTTTATTTGTTGAAAATCTACAGTTAATATATCCTCATAGTTTTTTAAACCAGGATGATTTCTAAGATATGTTTTTGCGGCGTTTTTATTATTCTCTACTATTGCAGCAACCTCAAACTGTCCTGTCTTCTCAAATCCAAGACTTAATCCTCCAGCCCCTGCAAACAAATCTAAAATCTTTAACATTTCATACTCCTAGATTAATTTATTTTTATATCTTGTCTTTAATAATTTCCAACAATCCTCTTTTTTACACCACTGTGTAATATTGATTCCCACTACCTCTGGATTCATAAAATGATTCCAAACTTTCAAAATCAATTTCTCTATTCTAATTGATAATTCAGGAGAAATACTCTGACGTTTCCAGATATCCAGATCATCAACCTCGTTGCTGTGGAACTCTGCTAATAACGCGATAACATAGTAATTTATCTGAGCCTTATATCCCCCAAAATTTTGCTTTGCAACTAACTTATCACATTCCTTAAACAATATTACCTTGCTAATCATGCTAATATATGATTCTTGCGAAGGCTCTGGCACTTCCCCTCTTTTTATCATGGCAGAAAATTCAATAAAGTTAGTTTCCAACCCCTTACTTACTACATTAGGATATCTCATCCATGCCATCATGCATTTTGCTGCAACTGTTTTTGATATACACATAGATTTTGGACTTACTTCTTTGAACTTCTTCTTTGCTGCAGGAGTTGGCTGACGATTAACATCCACCATATATTGTCCCCTTGCTCTTTCATAATACCATCTGAGGGTCGACTTACCATTTTCAGATGGTACATATATCTTTTCAGATAGTCTCGCCATCTCAATATGATATGGATCATTTGCGCTAAAATCTGACATATTAATCTTATTCTGGCTATTTGCATACTTAGAAATAAAACCAACCATCTCTTCTGTTTTTGATTGCTCTCGAATTACAGTCAGTTTAATTTGAACATTGACCTGGGAGATATCAACCCCAGTTTGTAATGCATTATGAATTGAAGCGGTTGTTTGTCCACCATTTACAATCTGCCAATCAACTATCTCTTTAATTACCACAAAGTCATCATCACTTTTTTCTTCATCAATGACAATACTTTTTGCGGTTGTGGAAATTCCATTGTTATATGTCATAAACATTTCAGGTTCTTCAATCAGAGTCTTTTTTATACCCTGATTGATTTTTCCCGTTGCTTGAAGAAATGAACGAACATTCTTTTCTATTAATTTCTGTCCCTCATCTCTATATATTTCTGCTAAGCATTGTCCCGAGATTACTCCAATATAACAATCATAAACATTCGTTTCCTGCTTAACCTTAATCATTTTCAATGGATTATTGTATTTATTCTGGAACCGAATTACTAAATCCTCGTGTGATTTATTCTGATATAACGACTGACATATTCTCTCCAAATCCCATACATCAAACTTAACTGCTATTTTATCGATCTTAATACTTTCAGGAATCTCAGGAACTGTTTCCTTGTTAGTCAGTAATAAAACCCTGATATTCTCAATACCTCTTTCATAATCGTTTATATACTCAGCTATTATGTATCCAGGATCCGTTTCTTCTAGATCATTAAAATATCCAGACTTGCACATTCTATAAAATTTTGTGGCCTGCTTTACATTTCTGTTGATATCAACTTTTCCCATTTTTGATATCTCTGTTCTATTTTCAAACACGCTAACAACTAATGTTAATGTCTGAAAATATTCATCATACACATAGGCATTAATTTTCGCCTTTTCATATTCTTTTCTATAACTAAGAACATTACAGTTATTCAGAAAAGATTCTCCAGCATCAATTACATATGATGAAAAAACACTGGTAAATGCATCCTCTGTGCTACATTTTTCATTCTCTCTATACTCGCGAACCTCTTCAATAAGTTCCTCGTTGAATTGTCTCATATGATCTGTAATCATTGATAATCAACTCCTTTGTAAAAAGACTCTATTTCAATCATGTATGAGCGGCATGCGTCTAGACTAACAACATACTCTACAGCTCCAATTCCTTTATGTATATTCTTTGGTGTTATGCGTGGAAAGTTTCCCTTTACCATAAAACAACTTTCTTCTCTAACTCTAAAATGATATGTATAAAGCTCTGGCATAGAATAGACGTACCCTACTTTAAGTAACTTTTCCTTGAACATTTCCTTTTGAGAACAATCTAACTGTATCATTATTCTCTCAACTATTTCTGGCAGCATTTCTCCGTCGACTTCACTTTTTTTAATACTTAAATAAAGTAGATAAAGCAATCCCATTACTCCTGAATCATCTAACTGATACTCGTTACTTATCTTCACTTTTTCTGGACCCTTTGCTGATGAACTTTTTATTTCCACAGCATCTTTTCCAATATAAAAGTCATGAGATTCTGAGTTATAACCAGTCCAATAAGCCAATGCTTTATTGCCATTTTTCTTAATCATTTTTTCAAGCACGGTGAATTCACTGTAGAGCCCTTGCTGAACATTTACAGACAATACATAGTCTTTCTCAAACTGAAAAAATACACTCCATTTTTGCAATGTATACTTTATAGTTGATACGCTGCTTCTCTTATCAACAAATTCTAGATTATCACATACATCTTTCATTACATTCACAAATATTGTCTGATCATATCCTTCAAGCTGTTCAAATGATAATACTCTTTTAGTTCCTGTTTTTTCAGTAACAATATTGTCCTTTCCTTCCATCCCCTTCCACTTTGGAAGAGAATTTAGTTCTTCATATGTAGTTTCATCCGGAATATCTATCCCAATACCACATAAATCTGTATTTTTGTTCATCGAAACCGAAATAACATTGCCTTTTGCAAGAACAAATCTTCTAGTTAAGACAATGGAATTTCTATACTGTTCTTTCACAAAATCATTCTTTATATCCTCAAGTATATTAGTCAAAGAAATCATATAAATCCCCTTTCATACCAACCTGATTTACCTGATAAGAAATTGACTTACCATTTCCTTTTGGAAATACAACCACCAAACCAAACGGAGGCATATGATTTCCATCACCGATTTTAAACAAGCTTGTTTTTCCCTCATCTCTATGATCAATCGGATAAATAAGCAAAAGACCTTTTTTAGGATTCATCTTTGTTGCTCTTATATGCTCAGCAACTGTTTTTTCATCACCTTTATCTTCTATTTGCTTTATCTCTTCAAATTCACTGAATGACATATCGTAATACTCTTGGTCTTTTGATTTGAGCATATGTACGGAACAGGTATCCTCTTGTGGAACAATACTATTTTCACTTTTTCGAGTAATACCATTCTTTATATGCATACCTGCGATTTCAAAACCGGGCACATTCTCTCCTGTGTTAATAAGACAAACTGTCCAATCAACTAACAACCCCTCTTTGTTCTGTTCTTCAATATATGTAGCAATATTATTACCATTTACTTTTCTAGCACGCCTAGAAGTTTGAAAGTTTCTAAAGAACTCAATAATTCGATTACTATTTACATTTTCAATAAAATAATGCTCTGTATCAGTTTTACGTCCTAATTTTGTAAAATGCTCTTCTGCCGTCAGTATTCTTTCTGCATAAGAGAACAAATGATTTACAGCATTATAATTTGACTCATACATTTCGATATTAACGTCAATATCTCTTGTAACTGTCAAAGTAGCACTAAAATCAAGTTGCTGCATTGCTCCTGACTTAACTTTTTTCGGACTAGAGATTTTTAATTCTGGATGAGTAGCAACACGCAATCCAAACTCACTTGGTTTAGCTTTTTCATCACACATATATGCAATTTGATTTCTAAGATTATCAGTTGCAAAAGCAATTCTTGCAAACCAACGATAAATTGTATCTGTAATAAAAACTCGACATAAATCCGCATACTTTGGTCTAAATCCAAACCATCGCCCCATCTGCATCAGAGTATCATAATACTTAGATTCACGTGTAAAGTAGCTAATTGATAAACCTTCTAATGTTAATCCACGCGAAAATTTATCTCCTCCAATTGCAATAATGTTATACTCTTCCCCTTCATGATCCTTGTAGCACAAAATGTCCTTACTATCTCCGTTTATTACATTAATTTTTACTTTATCTTCATTCATTAGTCGAACAATTTCTTCATATATCTCATCTGCTTCAACATCATATGCATCTTCCATATATCTTGAGAAATCCTCTCTCATTTTTTTAGATACTGGCAAATATTCTTTCCTAATCAAATCATAAATCTCTGCTTTGGTTTCACTGTCCCCATCAATAATCATTGATTGTAACTCATCGAAGAAATACTCAGATACCTTTCTTTCCAATTGCTTATGCATATTTTTTATACGTGCAACATGAATTAACATAGTATTTGGTTTATTCATCTCGCCTCGACAATTTCTAATTGCTATTGAAATCAAAAAGCACTTCATTGCTTTCTTTAAGCTATATGGTAAATCTCCAACTATTTTCTTCTTCGTATCAACGAAGTCTTCATCCTTAATCTTTCTTACGAGAGGCATAGGTTTTGGTTCCTCATCTTCCGTTCCATAACCAAAGAATTCATTAGCTCCTATATATCTATATGGTTTTGGCAAACTAATAATACAGTCTGCCGGAAATAAATCATTTCCCAAATCTTCACTAGCAACTGATAAATCATTTGGTATAAAAATATTTGCATACGGAGTTGCCGTATATCCAACATATGATTTACATTCAAAATGATTTAATAAATTACGGATTAATCTGTTAATTGTCTTGACATCATATTCATCAATAATATTCCCATCTTCGTCATAATCATAGCCTGTGTTAACAGATGCCTGATCCGCCTCATCGTCAATCAATAACAACGGATATTTGGCTGGCATAACAAAATTACCATTTTCATCTTGCTTAACAACCTGCTTACTTTCAATGTTTTCAATTAAGTTAGTCAAAGTCGACTTAATCTTTTTTGTAACAATAATTGTTGGAACATCCGGGTGTGTATCCCAGCTGGAATTCTTCTTTGAAAAATCACCACTTTCATCTCTGAAAGTAAGTGTCTGAACAAAGCCCGCATCATACAATCTACCAACACCTATTCGATTCTTCTCAGCGCGCTCTCGCTGTTTCTGTCGAGCCTCTGATGAAGTTTCATATCCAAGTACTTCCTCATCGATTCGTGATTGAGTCTGACTTCTAAGATTATTATGAATACCTGCCAATACAATAATGTATTTATAACCTGCATCTAATGCCTTATTAATTAAACCAATATAGTTCGCCGTTTTTCCCGACTGAACATACCCTACTACCATTGCACGTTTTTCCTGTATAATACTTCTATTTGGATCTGCAATCGCATTCAATAGCATATCTGTTGGATTACCAATACTCTTTATAATCGCACTCTTTTCCCAATGTTTTCTTTCGAAAAGATATTTACTATATCTATTCCAAAATTTGAGATTAGTTGCATTTTCTGCACGATACTCGTCCCACCAAGTAGAATTTTTTGCTTCTTCTCCAAGCATTACAGAAACTGTCTCTTCTTCTTTTTCACGACTAATTCTACTTAATAAGTAATCTCTTAACGCTTCCGTATCGTCAATAAGAGCTCTCATGCTTTCAATTGTCTTATCTATTGCTAATGAGATGCGTTCATTAAGATTATCTGCATCAATTTCCTCCAGTATTTTTCCATAAAAATCATATGCTATTTCGTATTTTTCATTAATATTTATCCGCATTACTCTGTCTCCTCAATGATTTTCTTCAAATCTTCTCTTAAATATAAATATTCAGGTGAGTCATACAATGTATCGTAAATCTCTACATCATCATATTGCAACATTCTATAAATTCTGATTTTCTCCTGAATATTTAATATTTCTCTCTTTTTATCTTCATCTGAAACCCCAAAATCAGTCTCTTTGTCCATTACTCCACTAAGCATTGTTGGCGAATAGCTCTCTACCAGAGATAAATATGTCTTTAATTCCTTTTGTGCATTTTCATCCATTCCACTTAAAATTTTCAGAAGCATAGGATGCTTTTTATTCAGATAGAACATATAATTTCCAGATATATTCTTTCTCTGTTCCCATACATACTTCAAACTAGTATTATTCGAAGTGTTTTTTCTATTATACACACCTCTCGAATTATAAACAGCCACAGATTTTTCAATTGCTAAATATGCAATCTGAGTAATTTGTTCTTCTATTGCAACAGGTAAAGTTGCTTTTGATTTCTTAATATCAATATCCCACTCAAAATCACTGTCTGCACTCATATCAAGTTTTATACGTGCAAGATTATATGCGGGTTCTTTCTTAAACTTTCCAAACCAAGTACCATAAACAAGCAATCTTCTGTTTCTATACACATAAAATCCTTGATGACCTCTCCAATCCTTTACTCCAGCAGCTTCCTTAAACTCTTCCTCTGAATTGTATTTACTTTTATGTGGTAGAATATATGGCTCAACAACCACTTCATTTTTTCCATCAAACAATTCTTCTCTTGCTAATTCCATGGTTGCTGGACTTTTTATCCAAAATGGATTCCATGCTTCTAGCTTATTTCCATTTACAGAAATCTTCAATGCATTTTCTTCCATAAAACGATGAAATGTTATTGCAATATGGGACTTAATATTTCGAATCATCTTATAAAAATTCTTCTTTGATTTCTCAATATTTGTTTCGTCAATCAATCTATCCAATTCCGAAATTATAATAAGTGTTCCCTGTTTCCAATTATTATACTGTGTATAAGTATCAATAGATTCAAGAATCATTAAAATCTCTGATTCGTCATATTCTGATATTTCCCATTTATCTTCAGATGCAACTGTATTCAAATTCCATTCAGCATTTGATATCGTTGAATTCTTTTTCGAAATAACAAGTAGCTTCTTTGCCATTGAAAAAGAAGCAGTTTTCATTCCCAACCCAAATCTACCAAGATCTTCCGAAGGTCTCATCTCATTTGGATCTGCAGATCCAATTTCCATTGCATCCATCAGTTCCTGATAATCCATCCCAAATCCATTATCCGCAATAATTATTCTTCTATTATCCCAATCAAAATACAATTCAATTTCTGTTGCCGCACCAGAAATACTATTATCCAAAATATCAGCTATCGCAGTCTCATTTGTATATCCCACAGAGCGCAGTGCCACTAATAACATTTTTGCGTGTGGTGTTTTCTCATGTGTTCTCCTAGCCATACTATTTACCCTTTCGTCTTTGATCTTCTGGCTTCACTGCATCTGAAGGAACTAACCATAAATTACCCTTCTTAATAGCCCCTGGAATTCTTCCTTTAGAACAATAGACATTAACCATTCTGCTGGTAACCCCCCACTTGTACCCAATTTCTTTAACTGTTAAATACTCCATCTTTAACCTCCTATAAAACAGTTCAATTCAACTAAATATAGTATAGTTCATCATCTCGAAATTTTCAATATCTCGAAATATATATTTTGTATTATATGCACACATACAATAGCAATAGTCTTCTTTCATGCATTCATACCATAAAAAAGCAAGCATATCATCTTCCCCTGCCACTACTCCTCATCTTATCTTCTTATCTTCTTCTCTTTCCTTATCAGCATCTCTACTAACACTCTCATCATAAATCCTCTGAAACTCCTCATAAAGCCCATCTCCATCCAGCTTTATCCCCAGTCGTTTCATTACATCCGAGAACAACCTTATACTTCCACTTACATCTACAATATCAAATCCGAATATATCTGTCTTAACAGAACCACTGACATTCTCATAACCGCCAAGCTCTGATATTCTCCTTACAATCCAGACAACTTTGTCAACAGGCTCTTTTTCTTCAGGTTCCACAAATCCACTTTTACTTATTACATCAGTTATATTTTTGCCCATTCTTGTCAAATTCACATCAGACGAATTATGAATCTCTGGTATTCCTATTCCATCTAAATCAATCTGTTGTTTTCTCGCACTATCCATTTGCTCTTTCTGTATGCCTATTTCATTCTGATTATTGTCCGACTTCATTCCTATAACACTTATATCCGGCTCAACAACTGCTCCCGCTGTTCTATCATCCAGCATATCATCTTCCATCCTCGGTATTTCAATCTCTCTATCAGCAACAATCTCCTCATTCTCCGACACCGCATAATATGCCGTATACAAATCTTCTTTCACAATGCTATCAGCAAGCTGCAACTGCCTCTTAATCTCTCTTTTCTCCTGCTTAAGCTCGTCCAGTTCTTCCTGCACTTCCACATGCCACATCTGATATCCCTTATATTGTGCTTCTGTCTTAATCTTCCGTTTCCGGCTAGAGCTTTCTCTATATATTTCCTGCTGTCTGTCCTCAATCTGCTGTATCTTTTCTTCCTGCTCACTTATGAAATCCACAAGTTTCCCAACGCTTTTGATATCATTATTCACAAGCAACAAATATTCGTCCTGTAACCGATGAAACCTCTTCAAATCCTCTGCATACTTTGCTCCACCAACTACAAAACGCTTCTGTTCTACAACCCTTAATCTGTATAGCTTTGCATAAAACTTCTTCTGGAATGGTGACAGCTTCGCCCTGTGTAGTCTCCTGATATCCGACGAATAAAAGTAAGGCTTTGCCATCCAGGGCATATCCACATAATGCCGTAACATATCTTCTGAAAACATCTCGTCCAGCTTTGCCAGTTTATGATAATACCGAAATCCCGGTGCCTGCACCTCCATCCATGCGTCTTTCTTAAATACATATCCAAGTCTTTTCATCAGATATTTAAAATGCTCCACATTCCCGGCTGCATATGCACACATCTTGGCATCCCTTAGAATTATCTCTTTCATTGACATTTCCTTTTCCCACTTGTCCCTGCTGATATTTTTTGGATTCCTGCTGTACTCTGCCGGCATAATGGAAAGTCCAAGTTCATCACAATATTTATTTGTAATAGGCTGAAGATGATTCTTCCAGTTGCCTTTCGGTGAATTGTATTTCTTTCCAGTTGTCATGCTGACACTGTTCCAGATCAGATGCCCATGCATATGTTCCCTGTCAGTATGGACTGCATACACCGCCTCATAATCATCACCAAGCACATCCTTTGCGAAATGCTCGAGGACATACATTGCCTGCTCTGCTGTTACTTTTTCCTCCGGCGAAAACGATATGATCACATGATAGCCCTGCCTTTTACCTGTCTTATGAAATATATTCTTTGTCTCTTCCATCTGCTCAAATGCTGTATCTGGCAGGCAGTTAATACCGCCCACCAGTATACATTCTTCTGTCTTATCCGGATTCTGGATATATTCCAAAGCATTCTTCAGGTGCGATGCTGGATTTCTGCCCTCTGACTCCTGTATATTTAAGATCTTTGTAATCGCCATACTTCCAGCACCTCCCCGAATGTTTTCTTTATATCATCCAGACTGTTCTGCAATTTATCAATATCGCTGTAATACAATCT
>ENA-ORKV01001694-ORKV01001694.1-human-gut-metagenome-genome-assembly--contig:-NODE-1694-length-15615-cov-2.750354_pt1 | contig 15615 bp, 8 predicted proteins | sample MGYA00243058_ERZ508805 | MGnify/ENA primary metagenome ERZ508805 (study PRJEB26277, sample SAMN04329770) | human gut metagenome | biome: human-associated habitat | host: Homo sapiens | place: USA... | reverse complement strand
AAATATTTCAACAGCTGCGGAAGGAAAGAAGATACAATCAGGACAATCAGCCCCAATACCAGTACCCAGATGGTCTTGGAAGAACATCCTTTCCATTCCTTCAAAATAATTCCCCACACATTCGAGAATGTCACGTTCAGCGACATCAGGATACACCAGGAGAACGTAAGCAGTACCGGTGAAGCTACCAGGAAACCTTTACCCAGACTCAAGCCAAAGAACTGGCTATACCATAACACACCGGCCAACGCACAGAACAGAATGTTGTTCACATACAGTGAGGTCTTTCCATAGTCACCCCATGTCTTGTTCTTTGCATTCTGATAAAAACAGTACACCATGTTGGTAAGGAAACCTCCGGCAGTCACCATCAGAGTAGCCGGCAAAGTTTTATACACTTCTGCACTTTCCGGGAAACACAAACTCTGTCCGAATCCTAATCCGATACTGAAACAGGCGCTCATGAAACCGGCCAATAAAGCTACGAAAATTCCTTTAGTAAAATTGAAATCTTTCACAGCTTTTTTCTTTTCTTCCTCACTCAGGCTGGCAGACTTCATATTTCCTGCATAACCGATGATACCGATACCTAGCAAAGTCACAATCACTCCCACAATAACCGGCATGGTCAGTTCCTCCATGTGACCAGTAAATATGGGCGTCAAGATTGTTCCCAGTCCGGCACAGGTACCCAGCGAGATAGACTGTCCCAATGCTACTCCAAGGTAGCGCATACTCAAACCAAATGTCAGACCACCCACTCCCCAGAGTACACCGAAGAACATCGCCCAAAGCGTATCGGCTGGATGAGCCGCATAAACCTCAAAAAGGCTGTGTCCGTCCGGAACAGCCAGCAACGCGCCCAAGAAAGGAAAAACAAGCCAGGCAAAAACTCCCTGCACAATCCAGTAAGATTCCCAGCTCCAGTTCTTTATTTTATTGATGGGTACATAGCAGCTCGACTGGCAGAATGCTCCCACTGCAATAATCAACAATCCGATAATGATTTCCATAGCCTATAAATTAAGCCAGCCGGACAACGGGCAAGACAAGCTTTTCCCGCCATCCGGCTGTAAGATTAATTTCTCTTAGAGGTTACTTCCGCTTCGTATTTTTCTACTTCAGCAATGTATTCTTCGCCTACAGGTACATTGTTCTTCAAGCAGAACATATCCCATACAGCTCCCCAAGGCAATGACTTGCATTCTTCGAGCAATGCCAAACGCTGGAAGCCACGGTCAGTTTCTTCATAGTCACGCAGCGTGTTCAGCGGTTCGAGCAATGCCTGCAACAGGCACTTCTGTGTAGCACGCATACCGATTACATACGCACCGATACGGTTGATAGATGCATCGAAGTAATCCAAACCGATGTGAACACGGTTCAACGCATTGCAACGTACGATTTCCTTGCACAAATCGAGTGTATCGTCGTTCATGATAGTTACATGGTCTGAGTCCCAACGAACCGGACGGCTTACATGCAACATCAGTTCCGGTACATAGAGCAACAGAGAAGAAACCTTATCAGCCACGCTTTCTGTCGGATGGAAGTGACCGGTATCGAGTGTAATCAGTTTCTGGTTCTGTACACCATAACCAATATAGAAGTCGTTAGAACCCACTGTATAGCTTTCCAGACCAATACCGAATACTTTTGATTCGATACAGTCCTTCATGTGATCGTATTTCTGTGCAAAAATCTGGTCCAAAGAATCTTTCAGCAATGCACGGTACTTCATACGGTTTACGGTAATATCCTTGCTACCATCGTGTACCCACAAGTTCATGATACAAGGATCGCCCTGACGCTTACCCATTTCTTCAGCAATGGCACGGCAACGCTTAGTATGTTCAATCCAGAAATCACGGATAGCCTTGTCAGGATTTGACAAAGACAGGTTTCCAGACTTCGGGTGAGAGAAAGAAGTAGAGTTGAAATCCAGCTTCATGTCATTTTCTTTTGACCACTGCATCCAGCCTTCAAAATGTTTTACTTCCACCTGGTCACGGTCTACAAACTGTCCACCGAATTCACCATAGATTTCATGCAAGTTTAAACGATGTTTTCCCGGTACGTAAGAAGCAGCCTTCAGGATATCTGCACGCAATTCCTCAATATTACGAGCCTTTCCCGGATAATTCCCGGTAGCCTGAATACCTCCGGTCAGTGAACCCTGTGATTCGAATCCGGTCACATCGTCTGCCTGCCAGCAGTGCATAGACATAGGTACAGACTGTAAAGTTTCCATTACGGCATCTGTATCGATACCCAATTTGGCATAGCGTTCTTTAGCTATTTCATACGCATTGATAATCTGTTGTTCTTTCATGGCAAATTATTTTTTAATGATTGATATATATTTCTGATAAGCTTCATTCCACACTTCCGCATCCGCCGGTGAGAAATAATCCGGTTCCACATTGACGGAAATCACGTTACGCATTTCCTGCAACGTACTTACTACTCCGGCAGCTTTAGCCTGAAGCATGATATTTCCAATTGAAGATGCCTCGCTCGGTCCGGCCACAACCGGCAAGCCGATGGCATTTGAAGTAAACTGATTCAGCAGTTTGTTGCGTGAACCTCCTCCAATGATATGCAACTTTTCAATCGGATTTACGGAAAGTTCACGGAATACATCGAGTACCTCACGGTATTTCAATGCCAGACTCTCAAAGATGACACGGATAAACTCACCATGTGTCTGCGGTGCGTTCTGTCCGGTACGTGCACAGTACTCACAAATGGCTTTAGGCATATCCTGTGGATTGGTAAATCCCGGATCATCCGGATTGATGAAGCAAGCAAACGGGCGAGCAGCCTGAGCCAGTTCCACCATCTGCGGATACGTATAATCCGTTCCTTCCTTATGCCATTTCTTCAGACATTGTTCTACAATCCACATACCTGTGATATTCTTCAGCAAGCGAATGGTACCGTCTACTCCTCCTTCGTTCGTAATATTATAGTGAGTTGTCTTTTCATTCACAACCGGACCATCTGTTTCAATTCCCATCAACGACCATGTACCCGAACTCAGGTAAGCAAAGTTCTTGTTGGCAGCCGGTACAGCCGCTACGGCAGAAGCAGTATCGTGTCCGGCTACGGCAATTACCGGAACAGATTCTATCTGAAGTTCTTCACACAAATCCTCGGTCAGCATACCGATCTTAGCTCCCGGTTCCACCATATCCGCAAACAAGGATTTGCTGACACCCAGCACTTCCAGCAAATTCTCATCTAATTTGCGTGTTTCCGGGTTCAGCAACTGAGAAGTCGATGCAATGGTATATTCTGTCACCATCTTTCCTGTCAACAAGTAAGAAAGCGCATCCGGCATAAAGAGCAGACGACTGGCGTGTGCCAACCCGAAGTCCTTCCGTTGTTTTAAAGTGTACAACTGGAAAATACTGTTGAAATCCATGTGCTGAATTCCCGTCTTTCCATACAACTCATCTGCCGACATCACCTTTTCAAAGAACTCTTCCTTCTTACCGATAGTCTGCGGGTCACGATACGCATACGGAAGGCCTATCAGTGCCCCTTCCTCGTTCACAAAAGCAAAATCCACTCCCCATGTATCAATACCGATAGAAGTGACAGGTACTTTTTTCTGTGCCACGGCAGCCAGACCTTTCTTCAAATTCTCATACAAGGAAAAAATATTCCAGTAAAAATGTCCGTTGAGTTGCAGCATCTGGTTCGGGAAGCGAGTAACTTCTTCCAGTGTCAATTTATCACCGGTCAGCGTCCCCAATATGGTTCTTCCGCTAGTTGCTCCTAAATCAAATGCAATAAAATATTTGGAATCCATGCTAAAAGTTTATTTGGTTAACTACTGTGACAAAAGTAGAAAGAAAAAATTCCCTTCTTGCGGAAGAAATGACTTTAAAATATAAGTTTTTGATTTTTCCTGCCGACGAAAATTCAGGAGTTTATCAGGGATTTTTTATCTTTGCGAAGAAAGGGACAAAAAATGGAAAAAAACAGCGTAAACTATAAATATCTGGTACGAAGTCCGCGCGATATAGACTGGGGAATTACCGTGGACACCGTAGGCTCGGAACCCATACCACCCAATTACCCGGTGTACCCACCTCGTACCGGACATCCGGATGCCTTTTATTTCACTCCCTCACGCGGTCGTGTGCTGGACAGCTACCAGCTATTATACATCACGCACGGAAAAGGCTACTTCTATACCTCTCCCGATACTTTCATCGAAATCAAGGAAGGAGACATCTTGATTCTCCAGCCTCATGTATGGCACAGCTATTTCCCCGATAAAAAAACCGGCTGGCAGGAATACTGGATCGGATTTCAGGGAATCAACATGGACAGCCGTTTTCAAAACAACTTTTTTGCGAAAGACCAGATTGTATATCACATCGGTGTGCAGGACAGCATCGTCAAACTTTACGAACAAGCCATTCAAGTGGCCATGGAAGAAAAAGCAGCCTGCCAGCAATATCTGGCCGGCATTGCCAATCTTATCTTAGGCATGACCATGTACTACTCGCAGAACTACGAGTTCGACAACAAAGCTACCGAACAGATTAGCAAAGCCAAGGTGTTCATCCGCGAGAACCTGTTAAAAGGTATCGGTCCGGAAGAAGTTGCCGATTCCCTGCACATGAGTTATTCCTGGTTCCGGAAACTATTCAAAGAGTATACCGGACTTTCTCCGGCGCACTACATTCAGGAACTGAAAATCCAGCAGGCCAAAGATTTGCTGGCCACCACCCAGCGAAGCACCAAAGAAATAGCCTATTACCTGACCTTTGACGATATACCTTACTTTACCAAGGTTTTCAAGAAATACACAGGATACACCCCACAATCCTACCGAAAAAAATTCGGAAGAGAATATATACACACCCTCCTTCTGCGCTGCAGAATTGCTCACAGCAAGCAGAAGGAGGTTGCTTTGTTTTATAGCCTAAAATTATTTCACCACAAAGTGATAAGTTCCCGACAACAATTCCGCCTTGCACATTCCATCCTGATATGTCACTTCTTTTATGCCCTCTTTTCCAGTTTGAAGTGTACGGCCGTTTTCAGTCACGCTATCTATAGAAGCAACAGGCAAATAAAGTGTCGCACTGGTATTCGCCGGAACTGTGAATGAATACCTCACTTCTCCGCCTTTTACTTCCCATGCACTTTCTATACGTCCATACAGCGAATCATAATATCCTCTGGCAAAAGTCATCTTTCCTGTAGGGTCTACCTTAGGACAAAGCACAAAATGCTTGAATCCCGGATGGTTTTCATCCCGCATAATACCCAGTGAATAGGCATACATCCATGCCCCGACAGCTCCAAAAGAATAATGATTAAACGAGTTCATCCGGTTGTTCTCTCCAAATCCATCGACATGCGTATACGAGTTCAGGCGTTCCCAAATGGTCGTAGCTCCCTGCTCCACAGAATACAGCCACGAAGGATAAGTAGTCTGTTGCAGCAGGTTGTACGCCACCTCATCATATCCATTGTCCGAAAGTGCCTTGTTAATCCATGCCGTACCGATAAATCCCGTCATCAGCGAATAAGCCGGATAAGTTTTTCCATCGTCCGCCACATTCTCCCGCTGCACCGTATGCGCCAGATTAGCTGCAAACTGCTCTTTCCATTCCGGATTCACAATGCCGAAAGACAAAGGAAGCACGTACGAGGTCTGTATATCCACCAGTTTCCCCTTTTCCGGACTGTTTGCTCCCGAAGAAATCGTTTTCGCCGTCTGTGGGTCGATATATGTACGGTTAAAGAACACTTTACGTTCCTCGTATAATTTAGCAAATTTTTCTGCATCCTCCACTTTACCCAAAATCTGAGCCACTTTTTTCATGATGTCCAAATCATAAAGGAAGTATGCTTCCCACATCAATGTTTTGTCATTCTTGTTGTCCTCCGGTCCCAGCCAGTCGCCCAAGTTTCCCCAGACCTTTTCCTGTTCCAATATGCCCGTCTCCGGATTGATATTCCTGGTCCGTACATAATCCACATAACGGCACATCGCCTCATAGTGCTCTGCCAGCAAACTCTTGTCACCATATTGCTGATACACTTCCCACGGCACTGTAATACCAGCACTACCCCACAGCAAGCCACCAAATCCGCCACCTAGAGGAGCCACATCCGGGAAACGGCCATCCTCACGCTGTACGTCCCTCATGGCACACAAATAACGACGCAAGAACTGCGGAACATCTGCCAGGTAAGTGGCCGTGCGGGAGAATACCGATATATCACCCGCCCATCCCAAACGCTCGTTACGCTGCGGACAGTCGGTCGGGATAGAGAAGAAATTGGCATAAGTAGACCACACAATATTGTGCCACAACTTATTAACCTTCTCATTAGACGTTTCATACTTAGATGCCAGTCCGTCAATCGAACTTAACACCACTCCTTTCACATCCTCCAGCGGCAAAGCTTTGTCTATGCCCGTAATCTCAATGAAGCGGTATCCATGATAGGTAAATCGCGGGGCAATCGTTTCATTTCCTCCTTTCGTGATATATTTATCCTGCGCCATGGCTGCACGAATATTTTCCAGCATAATCATTCCCTCGTTTCCGGCATAACGCGGCAGGTCGGGATATTTCACCTCGGCATAACGCAGATTGATTTCCTGTCCTGCCTTGATTCCCTTGAGCGTGATTTCTGGCACTCCTACCATATTCTGCCCCATGTCGTACACAAAGATGCCCGGACGAACCTCTTCTACCGATTGTGCCGTCAGCTTCTGAATGGCCTTTACCGTCTGACCGTATTGAGCCACCAAGTGGAAATTGGAATAATCATCGACTTTAGGCATTGTTCCTCCACCTAACCGACTGACATGACCTCCCAGCGAAACTTCTACCGCTTTCTTCCAGGCCGAATCATCATATCCCGCTTTCGTCCATCCTTCAATCGCTTTTTCTCTCAAGGCATCATATACCTCTCCCTGAAAGAAACTGCCATATACCACAGGCCCCTGATTGAAATACTTCCACGTATCCGGAGAAGTTACTATCGTCTGTACCTGTCCATCTTCATAAGTCACGACCAATTGTGCCAGCAATGACTGACGGTCGCCAAGGAAATTCCAGTTTTCTCCGGCATAAGTTGCTCCTCCACTCCACCATCCTTCGGCTAAAATGGTTCCAACGGCATTCTTACCTTTCGCAATCAACGTCGTCACATCGTACACCTGATACAGATGCGTTTATTATACTGTGTCACGCCCGGGTTAAAATAATCCTCTCCTACGCGCTGTCCGTTGAGATACATTTCATAAATACCACGAGAGGTAACATACAAACGAGCCTTCCGAACCTTATTGGAAGAAGTCTCAAACTCCGTACGCAACATCGGCATAGCGTTACGACTGGGATTCTGTACATAGCACTTCTTTACGCCATTCAACTGTGTAGCATCCAAGGTGACAGAAGCTAACTTGTTCTCCGGACTTCGAAAATTGCGAATATCCGTTCTGACTCCTGAAAAATCAGTTACGTGCTCCAATGCATACCCCACATCACCGACTACCGGAAACGCCACGAAATCGCCTCCCTGCCCCAAGGGATTCAGATTCACTTCTCCAATCTGCACCTCTCCTTTTTTCAGTGTGGTAAAACCCAAATTGGAATACAAAGAGAACGTATGCAGCTGATATTGATTCTTCGCATTCAGCACATCAACGGGTAGCATAAAAGATTTCAAAGGAACAGAAGGTTTATCATCCGGCTGATAACCGGCACGATAAATATGTATCCAGGCATTTCGTCCGTCTTTCAAAAGAGACAAATCAAACTCCACTTTTATGTATGATTCATCCTTCCCGCTGGCAATGTGATAGATGTTCTTATTCGCATTCATCAGACGTTCATCGTTGGCACCATACACAAATGATATCTTGCGCGACGCAGCCTGTCTTTTCATCTGAAATGAACAATCCAGTCTGAATACTGGCAAATAATGTGAATAAAGTACCATATCCTCGTCACTGCCTCCAATCCAACGTACTCCGTTCCAGCCTTCTTTATCATCAGACGTCATCAGGCTTGTCTCAAACCAAGAATCTTTTTCCGCAATTTCTCCCTTATTGTTCCAGATTTTTACTTTCCAGGTATAACGGGTAGCCGGCTTCAACGCCTCTCCCTGATAAGTCACATGCTGGGACACATCTGTTGTCACTTTTCCGGAATTCCAGACTACCTTTCCAGCCTCATCCTTTACCTCTAATTGGTAAGCAGTCTGATATATGCCTCTTTCGTGTGGGTTACTTACAAGTTGCCAGCCGAATCTGGGGACTGACGTATCTAACCCTAAAGGATTCTCAGCTAACCCCACTTTCATTTCAGCTATTGACATGTATTCCTTCCTATAAGTGCTGCTCGATAAAATTATTCCTAACAAAATTATTATCAAAAAAGATCTTCTACCCATACCTCATTATAATTAAATTTCTCTCGAAATTACAAAAAGAGATTTATCATACAAAAAGAGATTATCTCAAATAGAATTACAAAAAAATTAAAAATAAAAAACCTCCTACTTTTAGACATATCATTAAGGTAAATGAAAGCTAAAGCAGGAGATTTTTATATTATAATTTACAGACTTTAAGTAAGTCTATCCATTGATTCTCCTTTAGAGCACCAACTAAATAGCTTTACAACTACTGACCTAATTTCGCTTTTCGCAACAAAGTCTGCATTTCAAATAACTTTTCAGGATATTGAGCCGCTACATTTTCTTGTTCGTTAACTTTCTTCATTTCATACAATTGTGGAATACTGTCATTACCTGTTTCTATTCTCGGTCCCCAAGTAATCATGCGTGGCCCATCATTTGGTTCTATATATTTCCAATCTTTAGTTCGGATAGACAATACATGATTAGCCGCAAACTCTACAACCCAGGAACGATCTGTATTATCCGTGCCCAGTAGATTACCTAACCGGTTCCAACTATCAGGAGCACTCCCTTTAGGTAAATGTGCATGAATCAACTCTCCTAATGAAGCCATCCAGTCAATCTGCGACATCAACACATTTGATACGCCCTTTTTTTGTATCATTTTTGGCCAGCGCACAATGGCAGGAACAGTTGTTCCACCTTCAAAAGCACTATACTTATAACCTCTTAACGGTCCGGAAGGCGAATGCCCATACAATAGCTCTTCAGCTCGATCATCATAACCATCATCCACAACCGGCCCATTGTCACTAGACAAAATAACAAGCGTATTTTCTGTTAAACCCAATCTATCTAACGTTTTCATAATTTGGCCTACACTCCAGTCAAATTGCAGAATAGCATCTCCACGCAACCCCATCGGACTTTTTCCTCGAAAACGTTCGTGGGGGAAACGGGGTACATGCACGTCATTTGTTGCAAAATAAAGAAAAAACGGTTCATTTTGATGCTGGCTGATAAAATCAATAGCATGCGAAGTAATAGAATCAGCAATATTCTCATCTTTCCACAATGCCTTTCCACCTCCTTTCATGTATCCAATACGGCTAATACCGTTCACAATTGACATGTCATGCCCATGGCTTGGCTTCAGGTTATACAATAGCTCAGGATTGTCTTTTCCTGTAGGTTCTCCTGGAAAATTTTGCTTATAACTCACCTCGATAGGAGCTGTCGGATCATATCCCGCCACTTGTCCATTCTCTATAAATACGCAAGGAACACGGTCAGCTGTAGCAGCCATAATATAATGATAATCAAATCCCAAATCAGCCAAAGAAGCAGGTAAAGGAGCATTCCAATCCTGCTCACCAGTCTTATCACCTAAGCCTAAATGCCACTTGCCAACGGCTCCAGTCACATAACCAGAATGCTTAAACATATCAGCCATAGTATATTGTTCAGGACGAATAATCATTCCTGCATTTCCAGCTGCAACATCTGTACCTTTTTTCCTCCAAGCATATTCACCCGTCAATAATGAATAACGTGAAGGAGTACTGGTAGCAGCCACAGCATGCATATTCGTAAAACGTAACCCTTCATCAGCCAGCTTGTTCACATTTGGCGTCTCTATATTTTTCGCGCCATAACATTGCAGATCACCATACCCCAAATCATCTGCATAAATGATAATGACATTGGGCAATAGGCGTTCAGTTACCTCATTCTTATTGCTATCTTCCACAGAAGCTCCACTAACCCAATTACAAACAAACGGAGAGAGTAGAGAGAATGTTAAATACTGTATTTTCATATCATTAATTATTATCAGTACTAATCACGTAAATTGGGATTTATATTCTGCTCTGACAAAGGAATAGGCCATTTATAATCTTGCGGATTGCGAAAATCACGACGTCCAACATACCAACGACAATTCCCTGTAGGATCTATTTCCTTAGTAGAGGAAGCATAAGTAGTAGAAGAAGGGTAAGGTGCTCCCCAAACTTCTCCAACTAAAACCTTGTCTGCAATTTCCCAACGCAATAAATCCCAATAACGTATTCCCTCATAGGCCAATTCTATTCTTCGTTCGTTACGGAGTCTTTCCCGTAAAATAGACGGATCTGTTTCTGTAATAGGAGGCATCTCTACCCCGGCACGACCACGCACTTTGTTGATTGTAGCATCTAATATAGGCTTATCAATAACCTCTCCCCCTTCAATCAAACATTCCAGATAACCCAACAACACTTCCGCATAACGAATTATAGGTGTCACTGCGCTATAGCTTTGAATATCATTAATCGAATTCTCATCAAAATACTTCCGCCACATGAAACCTGTTTTTGATGCTTCTGACGAATAATCAAGTCGCTCTTTAGCAGAAGCTTCATAATCTGGACTCATGCGATACGTTGTACCCATAAAATCCGCACCATTATAAAACAAAGTATAGTCCAAACGAGGGTCACGGTTCTCTCCTAAATTATTTGGATTATAACGTGGGTCATCATAACTGAACGGAGTACCATCAACAAATTCATAAGATTCAAACAAGCCGGCAGAAGGATTGGAAAGACTCCATCCTCCATCTTTAGCTGGAAGCACTTGCTGAGGCATACCACAGCCAAAATAATTCTCCAAATAAGCAATATAGAAAATATTCTCTTTATTGCCAACCCCAGTACCTGGCCAGAATAATTCCGGATAACTCGTGTGGATATCATTGTCTCCATAATCTATGATTTCCTTATAAGCGGCAGCTCCACTCGCCCAATCTTTTTGAAGCATACATGTGCGGCCTAGAAAAGCCAAAGCAGCCTGTTTGCAGGCACGGCCCGTTTCACTTGAAGCAAGATCCTTAAAGCGTGGCAAATCTGCAGCAGCTTCTTTAAATTCAGTAGCACACCATACCAATATTTCAGATTGTGTACTTCTTTTTACCGTATTGGCCTCCTCACCACTCAACACAGTGGTTACTAACGGTACATCCTTAAAATAACTTGCCAGATAATGATATTGAGTCGCACGCAAAAAACGAGCTTCAGCTATCATCCTTTTATTCTGGTCTGATTCTGGCATTTTTTGCATTCCTTCCAGAAAACGATTGCATTTACCAATGCGTGAATAAGCCGACGACCAATAATTCGCGATAAAAGAATTCGTGTTCAGCAACTGCCCACTGGATATCTTGTAAAAGTTATTATTTTCTCCCCTGCGATCAAACGCATTGTCTGTCAAATGTTCCATAAACAGCAACCCATGATAAGACCAGAAATCAGACACGCTATATTCCAAGCCATTAGTTATCTTTCCACGATAAAGAGCAGTCAAGGCAAGTTCTGCATTTTTTTCATCATTCCAAAAATTTTCTTCCGATAGGTCGGTCAGAGGCAATCTTTCCAAGTCACATGACGAGAAAGACAATGAAGCAAGCAAGGTAGCAAGCATCAAATATTTAGAACATTTCATAAGGCTTTAGAATTTTAATGTTAAACCAAAGGTGTAAGTAGACATAGTTGGATAATATTGTCCATCATTACTTGTATTCTCAGGATCCCAACCTTCACGATAGCTTTTAAATGTCAGTGGATTATCCAAACTTACATAAAAACGCATACCACTGGAACCAAACTTCCGAGTCACAGATTCAGGCAATGTATAGCCAAACTGGATATTACGGACTTTGACATAAGAAGCATTCAACACCCAATAATCCGAAGTTAAAGTATTATTGCTTCCCGCATTTGACATAACTTCCAAACGCGGATATTCAGGATAACGATTGTCTTGCTGTACATTCCAGCAATTTTCCATCTGCCAACGCTGTATATTGCCTTCCTGATAAAAAGCATATCCGGCATATACAGAAAGCGTACCTTTTACACCAGCAACTCCCTGTATTAACATACTAAAATCAAATCCTTTATATTCAGCACCCAAATTCAGGCCAAAAGTATATTTCGGAATACGTGATCCTAAGTATGTTCTGTCATCAGGCGTTACTTTTCCATCACCTGTAATGTCTACATAACGGATATCTCCGGCCTGTGAACCTTTGGCTATTTCTGACTGATCATACCAATCGTTCACTTCTGCGTCCGTAAGAAACACACCATCTGTCTTATACCCATAAAACATCTCCATCGGATAGCCAATAAACAAATCGCTTCCATTACCTACCATGCCATTATTTTGAGTTACATTTCCCATTCCCAATGTTAGAACTTTGTTTTTAATGATAGAAAAATTACCATTAACATGATAATGGAAATCACCGTTTGTATTTTGATGTCCTATCTCAAACTCCCATCCCTTGTTTTCCAATTCACCGGTATTAACCTCTGAGATGGCCAAACCAAAAATAGAAGAATAACTAGCCGCAGGCTTGTAAAGCACGTCCGTTGTCTTTCGATGAAAATAAGTAGCATTCAAGGTCAGTTTATTATCAAAGAAACCCGTCTCTATGCCAAAATCAGCCGTGCGCGTCCGTTCCCATTTCAATGTCGGATCTACATAAGTCGTAACAGCGGCCCCTTGGGTATATACACCCCCAAACACATAATTCTGCGCCTCTCCCAAAGTATATACAGACTGATAAGGATAATTACCGATATTATTATTCCCCAAGATACCATAGGAAGCTTTTATTTTCAGATTATTGAACCAATCAGACACGTTTCTTTCTTTCCAGAATTTCTCTTCAGACACACGCCATCCGGCGGCTACAGAAGGAAAGAAACCAAATTTCGTATTTGACGGGAACCTTGAAGAGCCGTCATATCTCATAGTCGTCTCAAAAAGATACCGCTGATCATAATTATAAGTCAAACGACCAAAAACAGACTGTATTGCCCAGTCATATCCACCTCCATCATTAGTTTGACCGTCAGCTCCACCTGCTCCCAGATACGGCACATCATCTGATGGAAAGTTATTACGGCTTCCACTTAATGTTCGTTGTCCTTCGTCTTCCCAAGTATAACCTAATAGTACCGACAAATTATGTCTCTTTGCAATAATAGTATTATAATCGGCTACGGCCTGAAATGTCTTATATACAGTACGCTCCATGGAATTAGTTAAAGACGAAGGACCTGTACTCTGCCCTCCGGCCAGCGGCATATCTGCCCGATAATTACGGATAGTGCTTAATGCATAGTTATATCCACCAATAGCTCTCAATGTAAGTCCTTTTATAGGTTTCCAAGTAAGCTCTATATTACCATTGAATTTATCAAAATCCTCACGGTAAAAAGAAGCACAATTCACCCACGCCACTGGGGTACCCTGTAATTTGGGTCCCGGACCGATTTCACCAGTTGATAAATAACTAGGTGTCAGTCCCGGATAACGGACAGCATTTGCTATAATACCTTTGAATCCCCCATTATCAAGTACTCCAGGAGTAGAAGGTTCATGCCTATCAGATGTCATTCCGCTGACTCTCACACTAAGTGACACGTTTTTAGCAATTTCCGCATTCAGATTTACTCTAGCATTATAACGATTATAATAATTATTATCCAGCAAACCATTCTGACGGAGATATCCAAGTGAAGCCATATACTGAAGTTTTCCAGAACCTCCATTCACACTTAATTCATGCTTAGTCTGCAAGGCATGTCCACCAAGCAATTCATCCAAATACATTTCATCAGCATAATTGTCCGGATCGGAACCATCACGATATTTCCGAATCATCTCTGGAGTGTAAGTTTCTGTTCCCATTGCCATATTATAGTACTCAGCATACTCATACGAATGGGCAAAATCAGGTAATTCCGTAGCCTGACTCATACCTATAGAACCATTGTAGGTAATATGTGTTTTGCCTTCCTTTCCTTCCTTTGTAGTTACAAGGATTACCCCATTTGCCGCACGCGAACCATAAATCGCAGATGAAGCCGCATCCTTCAGCACTGAAATGCTTTCTATTTCCGACGGAGTCAAATCACTAAGAGAACCAGGCATCCCATCAATCAGCACCAACGGATCAGGGGTAGCTCCGAAAGAGCCTACTCCACGCACACGAATTGTACCGGCATCTTGTCCCGGATTTCCACTTGTCTGTGTGATAGTTACTCCAGATAACTGGCCAGTCAACATATTGGAAACATCCGGAACCGCACGTGATTCTAAAGTTTCACTGTCTAATGTTGCAATAGAGCCTATCACATTCACCTTTTTCTGTGCTCCATAACCAATGACTACGACTTCATCCAACGTTTCAGAATCTTCTCTTAAACTAATAGCTATTTGTTTCCCTGAAAGCACTTGTACACTTTGGTTCTTGTACCCTACATACGAAATGTCTAGCATAGCTCCTTCGGGCACTTCCAACATAAAATTACCGTCAATGTCCGTAATCGTACCATTAGAAGTTCCTCGTTCCATGACTGTTGCACCAATAATCGGTTCGCCATTCACATCCCGAACAGATCCTTTTGTCTGCAACTTTTTGGACGAAACCACCCCATTCTCGGACTTTTTTATAATAATATTCTTATCTTTAATCTCATAAGTAATTCCTATTTGGCCAGCCAAGATTTGCCGAACCACATCATCTATATTCCCGTCTTGCACGGAAATGGAAATGTGTTTCTGTGTGTCCACATCAACTGATGAAAATACAAACGAATACCCTGACGACTTCTTCAACTGTTCCATCGCCTCCTTTACCGTCACATTACCGGTTTTCAGTGTAATATTCTGAGAAAAGACCGATAAGTTCAGGCAAAGCGCTGCCGAGGCTACTAACATAGCCTTATTGAAATATCTCATAATTCTGTTGATTTTTAATTAAATAACTAAAAGTAAGAATTGTAAGAATCAAAGAATGCCTATCTTTGCTGTATATCTTTGATTCAAGTTTTTGCCCTATGCAGAAGACTTGTAAACTTGCAAGGAGGATGTGCCCGCATCTTCCTTGTTTTTTATGTCTTCACTTTATAAACTTTATCAGCCGGAAGATTCTATGTTCATGGTGTTTCTCTTTTTAAGGTTTGACAAATTAATTAATATAGAATGTATTTTTCATTTTCGTATCGATACTTCATACGATTGGTTGAAGCAATAGTTTCCAGTACTTCTTCTATAGTATTACCCATCACCTTGAAGCTACCGTAGAAACGACGGTTCTTCAGGCTGTCGGCTATCTCAATTCGTACATCGTAGCTACGCATCAGTTTCTTGGCA
>ENA-ORKV01001692-ORKV01001692.1-human-gut-metagenome-genome-assembly--contig:-NODE-1692-length-15641-cov-3.090722_pt1 | contig 15641 bp, 15 predicted proteins | sample MGYA00243058_ERZ508805 | MGnify/ENA primary metagenome ERZ508805 (study PRJEB26277, sample SAMN04329770) | human gut metagenome | biome: human-associated habitat | host: Homo sapiens | place: USA... | reverse complement strand
GTTTCTTAAATTCTTCGCGAATAGGGGCATGCTGTTCGAACCACAGTGCCTCTCCGGCCAGTTTACGGGTGCGTTCTCCGGCTTCCTGATCGACGATCTCCACCACCGATTCCCAACTGGCCTTATAAGCCAGAGGATCCCCGTATACCTCTATAAACCCGTTGATAAAATCGACCGGGGCCTGATCCTCTTTCAACCATTCGATCGAATACCGGTCAAAAAGTTTTAAATCTCCCGTTTTATAGTAATCGATCAATAACCGAATTACTTTCTGCTGCTGTTCGTTATAAGCATAGGGTATCGCTTTTTCAAGCCATGCTACGACCCGGGCCAATTCCTGACCGTACTTTCCTCCTATTTTCCAGACTGCTTCCCGGATTACCCCTTCCTCTTTGACCAGGGTCGAATTCAATCCCCGGGATACCGGACAGGAATCCTCTTCACCGGAAGTGCGGTAAAATTCTTCGACTTCCCGCTGGGTTACATTCATATAATAATTATTAGCCGAAGCCCGGATCAAATCTTTCCCTTCGTCCAAAACCACCCGCTTGGCCATATAACCGGAGTCGAACATAACTCGTTCCAATTCGGGAAACACCTCCGGAATACCGATCGACGCCAACAATTCCTGAAAATAAGTCTTAGAAAAACCAGGGATAAACTTATCCATAGAATAGTGATGATGGATGCCATTGGCAAAGAACACCTTCTTCGTATAAATCAGAAAACGCCCGAACTCATCGGTATTCCGATCCCCGGGATATTCCCGGACAATCCGTTCCAGAATCTTCCGGATACGCAAATTATACCGGTTATTCTGATCCCATAGTATATCCCGGCCTGCCAAAGCAGCCTGACTCAGGTAATAGACAAAGATCTTTTCCCGTAATGGAAGTTGCCCGAAAGCCGGTACCTGATACCGGAGAATTTTTATATCGTCGAATTGTTCTGTTAAAAAATTAAATTTATCTTCTTCCATCTGTCTTGTATATGTTGAATTAATTGGTCAGATTCTCTTCATACCACCACTCTTCCTTTTTTAAAACCAGAGCATCACAGGAAGCATCGGGCCCATAAAACATAAAATAGCCTTCATATTTCGGATCTGTAGGAGCAAGATGATCGAAAAGGATACGTTTTCCGTTTTTATCTTGTTTCAAAAGCATACTCGCATCCAGCGCATATTCAAAGGTCAGAGAAGCACTTCTGCTCTCTCCTTTTCTCAAAAGAGGATGATTATAAGTGACCGTTCCGTCGGGATGGAAACAGGCCACCCATACCGCTTTCCGGTTGGTATTCCGGGTTTTCGACCATCCCAGCAAAAGTACATACCCCTGCTTCTGATGTTCGAAAGGGACAAAATCATAAAACAACCAAGCCATCCGATCTCCGGGCAACGCTTTGATCAGGTAACTCCGCTCCGGATTTTTAAAGCGGAATAAATTATAAAAGGCCTGCCCTTCGCGCAGAGGTACGGCCCAGGAAAACAACTCGATCCCTGCTTCGTCCGATCTCTTATACCCCAAATATTTCACAGGCTTTTCAGTCCGATAACTACCGAAAGCCGAAGACCGTATAAAATATTCGATCTCGCCGGCATATTCCAAGCGTACCGAATCTTCGGTCGCCGTCTTGATTTTTTCCAAGCAGATGACAACACTATCCATTTGTGCCCGCACCGGCCCTCCGGCCCCCAATAGTACCCCCAGAATCCAAAACCATTTCATACCCCGAAGTTTTCTGTTCCTATTCTTCATTGAATCTTTCCAGAATTTCGCCGGAAGCTTTGATGGCATTTTTATACCATTTGAATAAGATTTCATCCTTCGCCCGATCGGATAAATGCCAGTCGATACCGCTCCCGCGCAAACGACGGGTAACACTGTACATCGTAATAGCCGCACAAACACTCACGTTCAGACTTTCGGTAAACCCATACATCGGTATTTTTACAAATTCGTCTGCCTGTCCGATAACCAAATCGGACAAACCGGTTAATTCTGTCCCGAAGAAAAAAGCCATTTTCCCTTTTTCCAAATCGATATCGTCGACAAAAATATCGTTGGCATGGGGAGTCGTAGCCAGGATACGATAACCTTCGGCCCTCAACTGATCGATCGTAGCCTGGGTATTGTTTTCCAGTTCTTTATGCCGGTGAATAGACAGCCAATCCCGCGCACCCTGCGAATGAATTCCGGTTTTCGATCAGGTGGACATGTTGTATCCCATAACAATCGGCCGAGCGCATCACCGCACTTTGATTATGTGATTGAAATAAATCTTCTAACACAACCGTTACATAATCGGTCCGCTCCTGTATCAACCGATCGAACAGAGCATTTTTTTCATCGACAACAAAATCCCGTAAATATTCTACTTGTTCTTTGATGGATTTCATAATAAACACAACAAGATTCAACGATTCTCAGCAAAATACTTCCAAAGGGGAGCTGCGTGAGTCGCCTGTATGATTTCATTTTTCAGTAAGAGAGTTCTCACTTGTTCCGGCCTTAATACTTCCACCACAATGTCTTCGGTCGGTTCGAGATGCCTCTCCATCACCTTCTCCACTCCGGTAGCCAAGAAACAATAAGTCAGGTTATTATGCGTTCCGGGATTCGCACTTATGATCATGTAGCTCTGCCATTCTCCGTTTCCGAAACCGGATTCTTCGAGTAATTCCCGTTTGGCTGCTTCTAAAGGACTGGCATCTGTAGGATCTACAACCCCGGCACACAATTCATAATCAACCCGTCCGATTCCGTGCCGGTATTGTCTTTCCATGATCATCCCCCCTTCTTTAGTAAGAGCGATCACACAAATCCAGGCCGGATATTCCAATACATAATAAGTAGGAATGACATTACCGTTCGGCAATTGCACTTCATCCCGGCGGGCTGTAAACCAGGGTTCTCTGGCGATATACTCCGAACGGAGTACCTTCCAATTCTCTATTTTCTGTTTTTCCATATACAATCCCATACAAAAGAAGGGGTGCTTTTTCGAAACACCCCTTCTTTTATCTTAATTTCCTGATCAGAATTTTTCTGCCAATTCAGCGCCTGCTTTGAATTTAACAACTTTCTTAGCCGGAATAGTAATCGTTTTGCCAGTCTGTGGGTTTCTACCGCTTCTAGCACTTCTTTCAGATACAGAAAAAGAACCGAATCCGATCAATGCCACTTTATCACCACCTTTCAGTGCTTCACCAACTGTTTCTACGAAAGCTTCCAGAGCTTTTTTAGAATCTGCTTTTGTTAAACCTGCCTTTTCAGCAATAGCGTCGATTAATTGAGCTTTATTCATAATATTAATTTTTAGGGTTAGAATTTTAAACCTCTCTCTAAAGGCAAATGTAGCAATTTTATTGAGGATGTCAATACTTTTCAAAAAAAAAATCCATTTTTTTCAAAAAAAATAACAGGCTTTCTGCTCAGAAGATATTTTCGGCACATTTTTCGCCATCCATGGCTGCCGAAATGATTCCACCGGCGTATCCAGCCCCCTCACCACAAGGATATAACCCTCGTATCTCGGGATGCATCAGCTGCTCATTGCGCGGAATTCTCAACGGAGAAGAGGTACGGGTTTCTACCCCCAGCAAAAGTGCCCGTTCGGATACGAATCCTTTGGCCCGTTGTCCGAAATATTGCAGTCCGGCCGCCAAACGCCGATAAACGATCCGGGGCAACCATTCACTGATAGCAGAAGTATGTACTCCCGGTTTATAAGACGTCGCCGGCAAAGTGCTACTGTCCTTTCCGGCCAGGAAGTCGGTCAACCGCTGAGCAGGAGCGAAAAGCCCACCGCCCCCTTCCTCCCATGCCTGTCGTTCCAAGGCTTCCTGAAATACCATGCCGGCAAATAATCCCCGGTAATTCATACTTTCCAATTCGGCCGGGCCGATAGCTGTCACCATAGCTGAATTTGCCCAGGGGGTATTCCGGTAGGAGGAGGACATTCCATTGACGACCTGTTGGTTCGGCCCCGTTGCCGCAGGTACGATTACCCCACCCGGACACATACAAAAAGTATAGACACCTCTGCCGTTTTTAAGATGAACAGCAAGTTTGTAGTCGGCAGGAGGGAGCTTAAGCTTTTGAGATTCTGCACCAAATTGTGCAATGTCAGTAGTTTTTTGCAGATGTTCAATTCTTGCTCCGACAGAAAAAGGCTTTGCCTCCATAAGTATTCCGCTTTTATCGAGCATTTCAAAGGTATCTCTTGCACTATGACCTATCGCAAGAATAATATCATTTGTTTCGATTATTTCGGCAGATTCTCCATGCTGAACTTCAGCACCGATAACAGTATTGTCCTTAATGAGAATTTTAGTCAGTTTGGTTTCAAAGAAAACCTCTCCGCCGAGGGATATTATCTTTTTACGAATATTCTTGACAGTAGGTCTAAGCTTGTCCGTACCGATATGGGGTTTCGCAAGATAGAGAATATCTTCGGTAGCACCATTTTCAACAAACTCCTCAAGAACTTTTCTTGCACGAGTATCCTTAGTGCCAGTATTCAGCTTTCCATCAGAAAAAGTTCCTGCACCGCCCTCACCAAATTGAACATTTGATTTCGTGTCGAGAATACCTGTTTTCCAGAAATTTTCGACATCTCTTATACGGGAATCTACATCTCTGCCACGCTCGATAAGTATAGGTTTTTCGCCTGCCTGAGCGAGAATAAGAGCCGCAAAAAGTCCCGCAGGACCGCTCCCGACAACAAGCGGTCTTTGATTTAGCTTTCGTCTGTTTTCGGGAAGCTGATATTTATATGGTTCGGCTTTAAAAATACTTGAAGAACCATAGCGTTTAAGAATGGTATTTTCACCGACTGAAAGTTTTACATCAATAGTTGCGGTATAGTGGATATTATCCTTTTTTCGAGCGTCAATAGAACAGCGATAAAGTGATGCACCGCTGATTTGCGACTCATCAATTCTGAGTTTCCTGCAAACGGCTTTTCGCATAGTTTTATCTGTAAAGCCAATCGGCAGAGAAACAGAAGTAATTCTAATCATATTTGCTTGCCTTTCTTGTTTTTTACTATATATATCAATGTACTGACCAATGCGGTTATTATTAGTAAATGTAAAATTGTATGATATAAATCAGGTATGTATTTTCCATCAATACTAAGCCATTTCATAGTTTCTGAAAAAAACTTGATTTTTCCCTCTAATGAACCCATAATTCCGCTGTTGAATATGGTATACCATTCGTGACATAAAAATTGTATTAAGAACCATATTGACAACCAGACCGCAGCAAGCCATTTGCCAATTTTTTCTTTAAAAATGAATATAAGAAAAATTACGAAATAAATTATAAAGAAAATCCCATCATCTTTATATGATGTTGTTACTAAACAATTCTCTCCGAAATATAAGCCTGTCATATCAAGAAAAAACCATATCAATAATGCTGTTAAAGGAATCATACAATATTTTTTCTTCATTTTTAACACCTCTTTTTATAGCTTAAATTTCTGCACAAAGCATACCGCTTGCCCACGCAAATGAGAGATTATAGCCTCCGCAATCGCCGTCAACATCTAATATTTCGCCACAGAATTTTATTCGCTTATCTGACTTTAAAGCAAGAGTATTTACATCAATTTCTTTGCTTGTGACACCGCCTGCTGTAACTTGTGCAGTAGCATTATTATCAGATTTTATAGGTGTAAAATCCATTTTTGAGAGGATATTAGCAAGACGCTTGATTGCGCTGTCGTTTATCGACTTTATATTAATTTTCTTTGTGATATAATTTGCTAATTTCTCATCAAGGATTCCTGCAAGAAGCTCTTTACAATCGGCTTTTGGAAAGGCTTTTCGGCGATTTTGAAGTATTGAGATTATTTCCGAGAAGGAATATTCTGGCATAAGATTAAGCTCAATTCTGATATTTTCGCAGTTATTTCCATTTATAGTGCCAAGTCTGAAAAATTCGCCTGCATATCTTGAAATATTAAAAACGCATATTCCTGAAAGTGATTTATCGGTGAATTGAATTTCGCCGTCCTCACTGTGAATTATTTGCTTATCGGCAAGAAATTTAACATTTCCACGAACACGAACACCTTTAAGCATTGAGATATTTTCAGAAACGGCAACGCTTGTAAGTGACGGGAATAGTGGGGAATAGGATACACCTATTTTTCCGAGAAGTTCGTAGCCAAGGTTACTGCCTAAGCCTTTATTTGCTCTTGAGCCACAGGCAATTATTACGCTTGAGGCTGAAATTTTACAGCTTTCCGAGATAATTTCAAGCTTGTCCTTATGACGCTTTATGTCAAGAACAGTGAAATCCGTTATAATTTCAACTCCGTATTGCTTACAAGCAAGCAACAGCGTTGAAAGCACAGTATCGGCTCTATTTGAGTAGGGATAAACTCTACCCATAGAATCGGCTCTTGTGAGAAGTCCGAGAGATGAGAAAAATTCTGATATTTCATCATAGCTAAAGCGAGAAAATACACTTTCTGCGATTTTAATGTCGCCATGAAAGCTTGAAAGAGAAATATTCTCATTCATAAGATTACAGCGACCGTTTCCGGTAGCAAGTAGCTTTCTGCCGACTTTTTGACTGCGTTCAAGAACGGTTATTTTACCTGATAATCCCTTTTTTCTGAGGTTCCTTGCGGCACATATTGCGGAACAAAGACCGCTTGCACCACCGCCGATTATTGCAATATCCATATTTACTCCATAGCGTAGTTGTATTCTTTCATATAGAAATCACTTTCGTTTCGCTTGTCAAATTTGTTGATTAAATCGAGGGCTTTGCTCTGATAATATTCAGCAAGAGTCTTTGTACTGTAAATGCTGTCTGCTTTATAAAGCTCAGATTTTTCAGGGAGCTTTAGTTTAACTTCATCTTTTTTCTGTGCAAGCTTTGTAAATACTGCCGCTGCACCAATGTAAAATTTCATATTTGAATGAGGATTTTTGGAAGTAAATACCCAAGCTAAATGCTTTTCAAAGAGTTTTACACCCTTAGTTAAATCTGTTTTTGAGTAAAGCTTAAGCATATCACCTATAATAAACAGATAGGAGCTGTTTTTTGAAATCCTGCGGTAGCATTTTTTACGATACTCTTCAGCTTTTTCAAAGTCGCCAAGCTCATAGTAGCGGTGCATAATATTGTTATATGTAACATCAGGTATTTCAGTACAGCTTACTTGTCCTGAAAGTATAGGATAAGCTGTTTCTAAGGCTCTTCCCATAGAGGCTGTATTAAGCTCATAGCCAACCATCGCATTTAATTCGCAGGCATAGCAATCGGCTAATTCATCACGCTTTGCAAGAATAAATTGTTGATATGCCTTTTTTGCAGCTTGTTTATCGCAAGCTTTTTCAAAGTGATAGAGACATTGATAGTAAGGTCTTAGTGAATAGCCATATCTTTCACAACGCTTTCTAAATTCGGCGAAAAGCTCATAAACCTTTGCTTTTGAAACTTGGTAAAAGTCTTCACAGTCCGAGAGAATCCACTTGAATTCCCATATATAGTCGTGTTTGTACTTCTCAAGCTCTTCTTCGTGTTCATCGAAAATTTTTATCATCTCCGGAAATGTAAGAAAAGCCTGAAAGCTGTCGCCATAAAGCTCGCTTTCACTCATAAGGTCACTTCTAAAAATATACATAAATTCATAATCTTTTTCAGCGTCAGCAAGTGCAATAGCATTTTTAATAGCCTGTAAGCGTTGTTCACCATGCGGCAAGTTTTCATATCGTTTTTGTATTTCAAATCCATCAATCATTTTAATATACCTCCGTTTATAAGCCCTTCGATACTTTTATTCATAATCGTAATTTCGTTATTTCTGAGTGGATAATGTCCAAGCAATAATGATTGAACATAAAGTATCTTAATGATATTTGTAAGTTGAGCTTTGCTTATATTTTTGAGATTTTGTATGAGGGTATTCTCACTATTAAATACAAGTGTAGTGGTGTGGTGATTGTCAATTTCTTCTGCAAAAGCATCATAAATATCTGCAAAAAGTGAATCACTGTTTTCCTTTGCGTGGAGAATTTGTCTGAAAAGCTCTGCCTGCTCGTCCATAATATAAAGAGCAGAAAGTTCATAAGGCTGAAATGCTTTGATTTCCGCTTGGCAATCAAAGTCTATAAGTGTTTCATTGGCAATATCAAGAAAATTACGATATTCACTATGCTCTGATAGCGGAATATCTTCAAGAGTTTGCAGAAACATTTCTTCGTCAAGAGCTGTTGCATCAAGCTCATATTCATCAATTAGATTGCATATTAGTTTATCATCATAGACATAGCCAGCATTAACCAAAAGATTATTTTGTGCAGAGAATATTGGAGAATATTGCTTGAATTTATCTATTTGGAATGCAACTGTGAAAGGCTCATCGAAATCTCTTATCTGTGAGCCAGTCATAATTCCAGAGGTGGTTTCAAACTCAAGGTAGTCTATAAAGATATTGAAAAGCTCATTGTTGTCGATAGCCATACTCTTTATAGCAAGGTTATGTATGGAAACCATTTTTCTCAATATATCGGGTTTTGTCTTGGAAAGGCTCATAAGATAGCTTTCGATACATTCTCCAATTTCTTCTTTTGCGGCTTCGAGAGTATCATCTTCGTAGAAATCTTCACGAGATGCAGTTGGACGCAGAGAATTTGTATTTATAAAGCACCTTACAAAAAATGCCCATTCTGGCAAAAGTGTACTGCCGTTTTCGGTGAGGAGCATATGCTTTAGGTAGATTCTATGGCTGTTCTTTGCTGTGGCTGCTATCCTATAAGGAAGAATATATGCAACACCGCTGAAAAGCCCTGTAGGGGAATTTAATGGGATATAATCCATAAATTCAATGCCGAAAAGGTCCTTGCCGAATGACATTATGGAATCGTGCATATCGCTATTGTAGTCAACAACAGTATTTATGCGTTGAGAACCTTCTTCGGTTTTGAGCATAATGGGGAAGGGGAGCGGAAGTCCATAATATCTTACAAGCTCAATAATTCTATCAGCCTCAAAGTATTCCTCGAAATTTTTGTTTAATGTTATATAGAAAGAAGTTCCGTCAGGGCAGCTTTCAAGATGATTTATCTTATAAATGCCATCTGGAGTACCTATCCATTCAAGGTATTCGCCAGTTTTGGCGGAATGTGTTGTTAAACGGATTTCATTTGTAACCATAAAGCAAGAGAGCAAACCTATTCCGAAACGACCGATAAATTCTTCGGAAATTCTTCCTGTGATAATATCACGCTTGGAGGATTGCCCAATAACAGCTAAAAATTGGTTTATTTCATCATATGAAAGCCCAATTCCGTTATCACTGAATACAATAGTTTTCTTGCCATCTATGATTTTAGGCTCAATAGTGATTGTGCCGTTATTGAATTTTTTATCAAAAAGTTTTCTTGCGGAAATAGCATCTGTACCGTTTTGGAGAAGTTCACGAATAAAAACATCTGGTGAACTATAAAGATGATTAGATAGTATGTCAATCATACCACGCAGATTGACTTTAAATCTGTTTTCTTCTGACATATATATCGCTCCTGAAAATAGATATAAATAAGAATATCACAGTAAGAATAGTATAAAATTCTTATATAGAATAATTCTTATGCAATGCTACTTTAATTTTCTGATGTTGCCTTTAAAATTAGAATGATAATATTTGTTTTAAGTATCTTAAAATAAGATACAGAGCTATTTATTTGAAAATTTCAGAAGAGTTTTGAAAAAAATTTGAAAAATATAATTCCTAAAAACCGCATAAAATAGAGCTTTTTCAGGCTTTTGAAATTTTTTTTGAAAAAAATTCAAAAAAAGTGTTGACATTCTGAGGGTGTTGTGATAATATAATACCTGTCGCTGGCGAGAACGCCAGATGACAAACCCAGACAGATGGGAGCATAGCTCAGCTGGGAGAGCACCTGCCTTACAAGCAGGGGGTCACAGGTTCGAGCCCTGTTGTTCCCACCATTTGGCCCGGTAGTTCAGTTGGTTAGAACGCTAGCCTGTCACGCTAGAGGTCGTCGGTTCGAACCCGATCCGGGTCGCCATTTGCCTTTGTAGCTCAGTCGGTAGAGCAGGGGACTGAAAATCCCCGTGTCGGTGGTTCGATTCCGCCCGAAGGCACCATATCTGCGGATGTAGCTCATCTGGTAGAGCGCCACCTTGCCAAGGTGGAGGTAGCGAGTTCGAGCCTCGTCATCCGCTCCAGTTCTAAAAGGAATGTTTAATACATATATTTTATTAAGCTTCCGAAAGGTGCTTAGAAAGTTAAGCACCTTTTTTATTCGGTGCCATAGCCAAGCGGTAAGGCGTGGGTCTGCAAAACCCTGATCCCCAGTTCAAATCTGGGTGGCACCTCCAAGTTGAAATCCCGAATGCTTATGCGTTCGGGATTTTTTGTGCTTATTTTAATATGGGTTTGATTATAGCTCTTACTTTGTGGAATGTATCTTGGAATCTGATGCTCACTGCCTTGAGCAAAACTTTTAAGCTTTATAAGTGATTACTTTTTGACAAGGGCTTTGCCGATTTTTTCGATAGCTGTATCTTTTGCAATGATTTTTCCATATTCTCTTAGTTTAGATACGGTTAAATTTCCACCTGAAATTTTTTCTCCATATTCATATAAAAAAGCCTCAAGTCTGTGTGAAATTCCTCGGACAGGCTTTATTATTAAAAAATATCGAGAGCCATATTTATATAAATCTGAATGAATGTATTGTATTTTTGATCTATAGACAATAGAAATACACCGAAGCATATCTTCGATTTCTATGAATTCTATTATTGTTGGGCGGGGGTTTTTGATTTTATATATCTTTCTTTTGTGAGTTTTCTGTGAAAGAGTGATAAGAAAAAGACAGCCGTTTATATATGGAATGGCTTCTATAAGCATTTTTTTGTTTTTTACGGAAATTCCTGTTTCGTTACTTGCAAATTTTAATAACCGCTGTATCATTTCTTTGACATGAGGGTTGGAAAGTGTCATACTTTCAAATTCAAGCGAAAAGGATTTCATATCATCATCACAGAGTGCAATAAGTATTCGATTGCTATCTATCTGTTCAATAGTCATATCAAGCACCACCGTAGTTTTTATCTATATAATATAATATTAGATAGACAGGCAGTGTGCAAGTGGATATTTAAGGTTGTAAATCATTACCTTGATATATAATTGAACCTCATATTGACAGCAAGGGGATAATGTTGATAAAATTATTTTATAAATGATTTCGGGAGGAGAGATGATGTTGAATAAAGGTGCAATTTTTGATATGGACGGTCTGATGATAGATTCTGAAAAAATCGTCCTTATGGGCTATGAGTTCGCTATGAACAAGTTTGGCTATGGTAAGGAAATTCTTAATTTGGCTAAGAGCTGTATAGGACTTACATATGATGATACACGCAGAAAATTTAATGAAGGAATGGGCAAAGGCTTTGATTATGACAGCTTTAAGCCTAATGTTTCTAAATTTGTGCATAATTATTTCAGGACAAATGGAGTTCCTGTAAAGAAAGGACTTTTTGAGCTTTTAGAGGCTTTAAAGCAAGAGGGCTACAGACTTTGTGTTGCAACCTCTACAAGGGAATCTACGGCAAAAGAGGAGCTTATTGATGCGGGAATACTTCCACACTTTGAGGACTTAGTTGGTGGAGATAACATAAAGAATGGAAAGCCTGCACCTGATATATTCCTTGAGGCGGCAAGAAGAATTTCTGTTGAGCCTGAGAACTGCATTGTATTTGAGGATTCTATAAATGGAATTAAGGCGGCTTATAATGCGGGAATGAAGCCTATTATGGTGCCTGATATGGTAGAGCCGACAGAGGAAATTCTTCCTATGATTTATAGGCGTTTTAAGAGTCTTGATGAGGCTATTCCGCTTATTAAGGGTGAATTGAAGTGAAAATTCTAAAAGCTATATTCGGCTATAAGAGATTATTTATTGGATTGCTTGCTCCAATAGCCTTTATTTTAGTCTTGATTGCAAAAAATAATTCCGCCTTTGCGGAATGGTATACAGTTAATATCTATCATTATATATCGCAGGCTTGGAATTTTCTTTCAGCGTTATTGCCGTTTTCACTTGCGGAATTTATAGTGGTTATGCTTGCTCCGTTTGCATTAACTTATATAGTGGTTTCTATTGTGAAAATTATAAAGAAAAAGGGAAGTAGGGGAAAAACAGCATATAAAGCATTTTTGAATGTTATCTGTGCAGTAAGTCTTGTATTTTTTCTGTTTATAACGAATTTTGGAATTTGCTATTACAGAAATACTTTTGCTGAAACAAATGGTATAGAAATTCGTGAGTCCACTGTTGATGAGCTTTATTCTTTATGCATAGACCTTGCGAAAAATGCATCTAAGGCTCGTGAAAATCTTTCTGAAAATGATGGAATTATGACACTTACAAGCCTAAATGAGGCAAAGGCTGAGACTCAAAAAGCTATGAACAGCTTGTATGAAAAATATCCAACTATTTTTGGCGGATATTCAAAAGCGAAATCTGTTATGCTCTCTGAATTGATGTCATATACTCAGATAACTGGAGTCTTTTTTCCATTCACATTTGAAGCTAATGTAAATGTAGCTGTGCCTGAATTTAGTATACCAGCAACAATGTGCCACGAGCTTTCACATCTAAGAGGCTTTGCGAGAGAGGACGAGGCTAATTTTATAGCTTATCTTGCTTGTATAAACAGCGATAATGCAGAGGTGCAATATTCGGGGTATATGCTTGCTTTTATTCATTCTGTAAATGCGTTGTATAGTTCTGATGTGGAAAAATATCAGGAGGTTTTCAGTTATTTGAGCGACAAGGCTAAGTCTGATTTGAACGCAAATAACGAATATTGGGCTAAGTATGAAACACCTGTTGCTGAGGTGGCATCAAGCATAAATGATTCATATCTTAAAGCTAATTCTCAAGATGACGGAACTAAAAGCTATGGCAGAATGGTAGATTTACTTTTGGCTTATTCAAGGAAATGACTGAAAGGAAAATTTTTAATAAATAAGTAAAAAGTGTAGAAAAGAAGATATTTATGCTTAAATAGAAATATGAAAAGTATGAAAATACCATATTACATTATATAGAATTATAATTTAGCTTATATTTATCATACTCTTTTTTGACTACACCTGAAAGCAAGACAATGGCAATCATATTTGGTATAGCCATAAGTCCATTGAAGGTATCGGAGATTTCCCAAACAAGGTTGAGGTTGAGTATACAACCAACAAAAGTAATAAGAGTATAGGCGATTCTGTATGAGCTGATAAAGCGTCCGTTTGTCAGATACTCAACAGAGCGTTCACCGAAATATGACCACGAAACAAGTGTCGCTACTCCAAAAAGTGTTATTGAAAGCGACATAAAATATTTTCCAAAAGTGCCGAAAACGCTTTCAAAACAGTAGGAGCTTACTGCAACAGCATCGAGGTTTGTCTTGTGGGAGCCTGTACAGATTATGCACAGAGCCATAAGCGTACACAGAACAATCGTATCAACAAAAACCTGAAATATGCCCCACATTCCTTGCTTACAAGGATTATCAGTATCAGCAGCTGCATGAACTATCGGCGAGCTTCCTAAGCCCGCTTCATTAGAAAATACACCTCTTGAAATTCCGTATTTTAAGGCTCGTGACATTCCATAACCCATAAATCCACCAGCCATAGAGCTTATATCAAAGGCTGATGAAAAAATTTCCCCGAATGCTTCGGGGATTTTTTTAATATTTATGAATACAACAATCAATGCTCCAAGAGTATAGAGAATTGCCATAAAAGGCACTATTTTTGCTGTAAATGATGATATTCTTTCTATACCGCCAAATATTACAACTCCGACTAAGGCTGTCAGAAATGCTCCTGTTACAACAGGTGAAACATCGAAGCCGACTTCTAATGCTCCTGCAACAGCATTGGATTGAGTCATATTTCCCATTCCAAGAGAGGCTAATGTACAAGCTATTGCAAAAATAGCCGCAAGCCATTTGCAGTGCAGTCCGTTTTTTATATAGTACATAGGTCCGCCGACATATTTGCTGTTTCTTGTTTCACGATATTTCACACCGAGAACATTTTCGGCAAATATGGTTGCCATACCAAAAATGCTTGAAATCCACATCCAGAATATAGCACCCGCACCGCCAAGTGAAATGGCACTTGCTACACCCACGATATTGCCTGTACCTATTGCACCAGCAAGAGCGGTTGCCATAGCTCGAAATGGTGTTATTTTGCCTTTTTCGGCGGATTTATTTTCGTTGGAAAAAAGTGAGCCGATAGTTTCCTTCCACCAAAGCTTGAATTTGGTTATTTGTAAAAAGCCAAGTCTGAATGAAAAAAATATTCCAATCAAAAGTAATGCAACTAAGGCAACAGGTCCCCATACAATTGAATTTATAGCATGATTTATTTTTACGACAAATTCCACAAACTCACCTTCTACAAAACATTTATAATTTATATGCTTGTATATAGATGAGTATGTTATTTGAATATAACTATGTATTTTGAGAAAATTTTAATTTGCAAAAAAATAGGCGAATACTTTTACCTTGTAATTAAGGGTAATTGTATTCGCCTACTTGGTTTAATTATAATTCTTCGTCGCTAAGTCCTCGGCTGAGAGATATATTAGTAACAGAGTCATCTTCAAAAATAAACATTATAACATTTTTATCTATTTCATAAGATGCCATATTTTCATCAGTGACTTTACCATATATTTTAGCTACATTATCCTTAGACGCACCAACTTTAATTCCGTTTGCGGTAGACGCATCTCCAGGACCACTTATGGAAACATCAGCTACATACTGCTTTTTATCTTTAAGGTAAGCATAAATAGTCATATTATCATATGTATAAGAATATGATTCTTCGGAGTTTTCTTCGTCGGCTTCAATTGTTTCTTTATGGTCTGGTTCACCGAGCTTTTCAAGGAGTGGTGAAACCTCCATATCAATCTTGATTTCTACATTGTTATATTTGATTGCGGCGATTTTTTCTGTTTTTGTATTTTCTTTAGAATCGTTGCTTTTTGATGTTGTACTTTCGGATTTAGAGGACCCTTTGCTGTTTTCTTTTGAAGTGTTACTTTCTGATTTTGAAGAATTTTTGGATTCTTCATTGTTTGCTTTACTTTCATTGGTGCTTACTGTTGAAGAATTTGAAGATGTTGTAGATTCTGTTGATGTGTTGCTTGGGGAATTATCGGAATTACCTGAGCAACCTGTCATAATAGCAGCAGCCAGTGCGGCTGTTAAAATTACTACTGTCATTTTTTTCATATTACCTCTCCTTTAAAAATTAGATGCTATTAAATTAACAATTATATTATACACTTAAACTGCATCAAACTTTATGCTTTTATAGAATAAATTATAAGTAATTTAATGAATCATTTAATAGATTTCTAATTATCTCTTTAGATGTTCTTATATGCCGGTATAGCCCGTTACTTCGGGCTTTTCCGGCACTTTTCATATCGGAAGAACCTCACAAATCTTTTTATTACCCCTCATGTTTTCACTCTCAAAAGTAGTAAAAGCAGTAGTAAATTCTGCGTACTACTTATGCCGCCTTGGTTTCCTCGGCGCTTTCCGCCG
>ENA-ORKV01001682-ORKV01001682.1-human-gut-metagenome-genome-assembly--contig:-NODE-1682-length-15756-cov-4.260603_pt1 | contig 15756 bp, 14 predicted proteins | sample MGYA00243058_ERZ508805 | MGnify/ENA primary metagenome ERZ508805 (study PRJEB26277, sample SAMN04329770) | human gut metagenome | biome: human-associated habitat | host: Homo sapiens | place: USA... | reverse complement strand
GATAGACCACTAGGAAGTTATCATCCGGAACATAAAGATATGTATTACCCGGTAAATTATGGTTTTATTGAAGGAATTATGGCACCAGACGGAGAAGAGCAGGATGCCTATATATTAGGTGTAAACGAGCCGGTAGACAAGTTTACGGGTAAAATTATTGCCATTGTTCATAGAAAAAATGATATAGAAGAAAAATGGGTAGTTGTGCCTGAGGAAGTGACTTTTTCAAAGGAGGAAATCAGGCAGCAGATTCATTTTCAGGAGCAATATTTCGATAGTGAAATTGTGATGTGATGTTAAGCAAGAACCGGAAAGAGAGCATGCAGATGATAGGAAAACGTACACTAAAGGCAAGGAAGATTATAATAAATATAATCCTGAATTGGCATTTAGGAGCTGGCATTTTGGAGGATTCGATATGAAATGTTTATATTGTGGCGATGAGTTGGTAGAAGGCGGCGTTGAACTCTATGAAATGGCAACGCTGATTCCGAAATTACATCCGGCAACCATAAAGTTTAAGCCGGATGACTCAAATAAAAATGTGAAAAAGTCGAATACTTATGTAAAGGATTCTCACGGCTGTTATTGTGAAAGATGCAAGAGGATCTTTGCTGATTTTGCGGCAGAGTAGAGGAAAATATTTATTGGAAATTCCATCAAAGCGAAGAAATCCGATATCAGCTGATATATTCAGCCGTTTGAAATACATGGAGCGTAGAGACGGTGGATTTAAGATAATATAAGAAATTTATTTCAAGAAGTGCTGGGTAGTTAGGATATCATGTAACTTTGCTGAGTTTGAGTAAGGGGGCGAGTTGATTGCTAATTAGTGAAAAGATTTTCCTCATCATGAAAAAAAGAGGTCTAAGCCAGAAAGAATTTTCAGAACAGACGGGAATTTCTCAGAGCACGATCAGCGACTGGAAAAGAAAAAATACAAATCCTTCAGCGGATAAAATACTAAAGATATGTGAAGTGTTACGAGTCACACCGTACGAATTGCTGGCAGAGAGCACAGGTGGCGCAAACAAAGAGATGGATTATGTTTTTGCATTGAACGAAGAGGAAGAGCACGTTCTGGAAAGCTTCCGAAACCTGGGAGGCAGGCAAAAGGAACGATTACTCGGTTATATGACCGCATTGCAGGAAAATAAATGACATAAAGTGTATGTCGGGATATCTTGACATGCATTTTATTTTACAATAATATCCGTATATACGAAACGCATAAAAGGAACGATTGTGCGTGGGAAATTGAAATATTATTGCACGAAGCTTAGGCAACGGAGAATAGATTTTCTTTAATAGGGAGCAGGAGGAATAAATATGGCGGCAATATTAGTGGATTACGAAAACGTTGGTAATGTTAATGGTCTTCGAGGTGTGGATGTGTTAAATAAAGGGGATACATTAATTATATTTTTCAGTGGAAACTGTGGAAAGATCAGGACAGATTATATGCAGCAGATTAAGGAGAGTCAATGCCAATTTCGAGCAGTAAAGTTAAAAACTGCGGGGAAAAACGGACTTGATTTCTACATAGCAACAGAGTGTGGCATAATCAGCGAAAGAGGAGAAAAGCAAATCGCGATCATTAGTAATGATAAAGGTTTTCAAGCAGTAATAGATTTTTTCAGCAGAGACAAAGAAGCTGGAAATCCGCAGATTGTGAAAGCCGCTAATATAGAAACGGCACTCACATTATTTTCAGATCCGGAAGACAGTTCGCGGCGAAAATTCCTGCTTAGACGAATGACGCCCCTGGATTTGGCGGAGGAAAGTGCTAATTTAGAAGAACAGGAGCGAGTTAAGAGAAATTTGCAGGCGGTTTTGACGGGATCGTTGTATGAAAACAGGATGGAAGAGATTTGGGAGTATGTGAGGGGGAAGGAAAAATGGGGACGGCGAGAGTTGTATACAGGAGCGCTACATCGGTTTGGCAGAAAAGATGGGGTGGAGATTTATCGGATGGTGAAGAAGGGGAGGGAGAGGGAAGAGGGGAATACAAATAAAGAATAGATATATTATTGGAGAGATAATAAATTATCTATGGTAGTATAACGAATGTAGTAATAATAATTATAAAATATGTTTATGTATATCGGTTTAAAGCATGTCCCCGATGTGGTATACTTAATGTGCATATGATGAAACAGAACTGTTAGTTCCACGAAACAGGAATTTTCAAACGGTTGCATAACAACATTTATTGTGAAAAAATATATATAGATATTTCGAGAATAGTATTTGGAAGAACTATGTAGAAATCACAACATTTGAAGCATTCCGTGCTTATTCAAATTCATAATATACACACTAAAAGGGGAATGGGAATGGATCAAAAAAGCATACAAGAAATGAAAAAGGGTTTTGCAACAGCGTATATAGATGGAAATTTGGCATCAAATGCGGAATATATTCCGAGTTTTATTTCCAATAAACCGGAAGCTGGGAAAAAGGTAATTGCCTCTCTTGAGGATGAAATGCTAAAATGCGATAAATTTCAGATTAGTGTTGCATTTGTTACAATGAGTGGATTGACGCCGTTATTGCAAACGTTTAAGGAATTAGAAAAAAGAGGAATACCAGGGCAGATTCTTACAACTAATTATTTGGATTTTAGTGAACCTAAAGCACTGAAAAAGTTGAATGAATTAAAAAATATTACGTTAAAAATGTATGATGTAACTAAGATATCAAGGGGATTTCATACAAAGGGTTACATTTTTAGAAGAGATGAGGTATATAGAATTATTTTAGGAAGCTCTAATATGACGAGCGCTGCCCTTACGCGTAATATTGAATGGAATACAAAAATCATATCCACAGAACATGGGGAAGTAGCACAGGAGATATTGCGAGAATTTGATGAGCTGTGGGACTCAGAGCAATCATTTGAGTATGATCGGTTTTTTGAAATATATAATGAACGATACAATATTATTAAAAAACAACGTCAAATTGCGAAGAGCGAGAAATTGCCATCTCTTGAAAAGTACAGATTAACTCCCAACACGATGCAGAGTACATTTATCGCCAATTTAAGAAAAATTATTGAGGCGGATGAGAAAAGGGCATTGCTCATTTCTGCAACGGGAACAGGTAAGACATATGCGGCGGCTTTTGCAATGAGAGAGCTTGGTTTTAAAAAAGTGTTATTTGTTGTCCATCGAGCACAGTTAGCAAAGCAGGCGATGAAATCATTTCAGAATGTGTTTGACAATTCGGTTTCTATGGGGATTGTAGGAGCTGGAAGGTATGAGTATGATAGGGATTTTGTGTTTGCAATGGTTGAAACTCTGAATCGGGATAGGCATTTATTTCAATATATGCCGAATGCATTTGATTGCATTATTTTAGATGAAGCGCACCATAGTCCGGCAAATACCTACCAGAGAATTATGGAATATTTCAAGCCCAAATTATTTCTGGGTATGACAGCTACACCGGATAAAAGGGATGATCATTTAGAGGGAAGGAATGTATATGAATTATTCCATTATCAGATAGCACATGAAATTCGTTTGCAGAAAGCAATGGAAGATGATTTGTTATGTCCGTTTCATTATTTTGGAATTAGCGATATAACGCTTTTAAATGAAAAAAATCTTCGATCTAGGAAGCTAACCCCGGAAGCATTTAATGAATTAACCAGCGAAGAACGGGTAAAACATGTAATACAGCAGGCAGAATATTATGGATATAGCGGAGATCGTGTGAAGGGATTGATTTTCTGCAGCCGTAATGAAGAATGTAAGAAATTATCAGAATTATTTAATGAGTATGGTTATAGAACGATTGCGCTTAGCAAGGACACGCCAGACAAATTGCGCGAGGAAGCGTTTGAACGCTTGGCGATGGATGAGTGTGAGGAAAACGATCGGAAGCCTTTAGACTACATTTTTTCCGTTGATATTTTGAACGAAGGTGTTGATATCGTAGAGGTAAATCAGGTTATCATGCTTCGACCAACACAATCGCCAATTGTTTTCATACAACAACTGGGACGAGGTTTGCGAAAGGCAGAAGGAAAAGAGTATGTCGTGATTCTTGATTTTATAGGAAATTATGAAAACAATTTCTTGATCCCGGTGGCCTTGTCGGGGGATAGGACGTACAATTCGGACGTGATACGAAAGTATGTAATAAGCGGGAACAGTACAATACCAGGTGCGTCAACTATTCATTTTGACGAAATTGCAAGAGAGCGGATTTTTGAATCGATTGATAAGATTACTCCAGGCAAATTTAAAAATATAATAAAAGAAGGATATTTATCATTAAAAAATCGTTTAGGACGAATTCCATATTTGCTTGATTTTTATGAAAATGAAGAAGTTGACCCGCTGCTTATAATCCGTGAATATAAGACGTATTTTGAGTTTGTTGATAAAATGGAGAAAACAGAAAATGTATTTCTTTTAACGAAACAACAAAAAATAACATTAGAATATTTGTATAAAACAATTTTAAGTGGTGTGAGGCCAGATGAATTAGAAATATTACGGTTATTATTGACTCGTAAAGAAGTAACATATCCGGAGATTATACAAAGTTGTCGTGAAAATTATAGTTATTGCATAACGAATGAAGGCATTGATCATGCAATTGAAGTTTTGCAGGGAAGATTTGTTAAAAACGACGTAGAACTAGAAAAGTATAGTCAGGTTGATATATTGAGAGAAGCGGAGTATTCACAAATAGGACGTGTACTAGGATATTTCGATCAAATTAATCAAAAGGACTTTTATCGACTGATAAATGATATTATATCGGTGGGACTGGCAAGATATCAGGACAAGTATCAGAAAAACGACGAGACTTCAAATCCATTTGTTTTGTATGAAAAATATACACGACGAGATGTGAGTCTTTTGATGAATGCAGGAAAAGATTTGTCGTCAACAATGTATGGTATGGCGCGAATTGGTGATGATGTATTTATCTTTGTTACATATCATAAAGAAGAAAACAAAGATGAAGAAAAAAGTTATGTGGATGGAAAACCAGATTATGCCGATGAATTTGTTGACAATGTAATATTTCGTTGGGATGCACAAATCAATAATCGTCTTGGCGGAAAATATATGGAGAAGGTTATGACGGCAAGGCATAAACATTTGCTAGTACAAAAAACAGATACAGAAAACAATTTCTTCTATATGGGAGAATTTGATGTGGGCGATGTTTACGAAACAGAAAAAATGAGTAATAAAGGTGTTATGCAGCCTATATGTAAATTGAAGGTGTGTATGAGAACTGCAGTAAGAGAAGATTTGCTGCGATATTTACAAAGTAAAATGGAGGATTAAAGAGAATGAAAACAGTAAGAGTGGTAGCGGCCGTTATCAAGGTAGTAAATAAACAAGGCAATCCTGTTATTTATGCGACGCAAAGAGGTTATGGAGAATTTAAAGATGGTTGGGAATTTCCCGGTGGGAAAATTGAAGCAGGGGAGACTCCGCAAGAGGCGTTAAAGCGCGAAATTAGGGAAGAACTTGACACGGAGATTAGCGTGGGACCGTTAATCGATACCATAGAATATGATTATCCGACATTTCATCTTTCAATGGATTGTTTTTGGGCGGAAGTCGTTTCTGGAAATTTGATCCTAAAGGAACACGAGGCAGCAAAGTGGTTAACGAGGGAAGAACTCAATTCTGTTGAGTGGTTGCCTGCAGATGTGGCGTTGATTGATAAGATTGCGGAAAGTTTATCTAAATAATTCAATGATTTTTTGGAAGAAGATAATAAGAATGTCTTATTGCTGGATCAGTTTAAAATGAAAGAATATTTTACTATTGGGAAAGCTAATTAAAAAGGAAGTGGATTTATGGACATAAAGCAGCTGATTGGTGAAACCACAGATTATGATAAAAAGGTTGCGCTCGAGACAAAGAAACCTAAAAGCTGGTGCAAGATCATCTGGTATAGTAGATGCTCTTGATGATAAGGAATATACCGGGAGTCTAGTTACGCTTTTACAGGCAGGAACGGATTTTGTTAGAAATAATTCCAGGAAGGCGTGGCGCAAAGTCGGTGACGGACGAGTTGAAATGCCGGATTATCCGGATCGTGCAGTACTTGAGGGGGTAGTAAATGCATTGATTCATAGAAGTTATATGGAGATAGGTAGTGAAGTCCATATAGATATGTTTGATGATAGAATCGAAATATATTCACCTGGAGGAATGGTCAGCGGAATATCCTTAGAGGGAAAAGATTTATTGAAAATCCCATCAAAGCGAAGAAATCCGATATTAGCTGATATATTCAGCCGTTTGAAATACATGGAGCGTAGAGGCAGTGGATTTAAGAAAATATTGGCTGATTATGAGGGTCAGGTGGAATTTGATGAGACCAAGATGCCAGTCTTTGATGCAGATAATTCAAATTTTACATTGACTCTATATAATCTGAATTATGGACATAATTATATTATGAATGTAAATGATACTCAAGATGGCACTCAAGATGGCACTCAAGGTGGCACTCAAGATGGCACTCAAGATAAATTGCAGGAACAAATCTTTGATATGATTAAAGATAATCCTCAAATTTCTACATCAGAAATGGCAACAAAGTTAGGGGTTGGTGTAAGAACTGTGAAGAGAAGAATTAAGCAAATGACGAATATTGTATATGTAGGAAGTGGGTACAGTGGTCACTGGGAGATTAAATAGCGAAGATTTAGGTTGAACCGGAGGTTTGAAATGTATTTTTATGTTAGGCCGTAGGTGGGGGATATAATATGGTGCAATCTATGAAATACGATATCGGAGAAATAGTATGTGTGATCGAAAGACTAGATGAATTGGCATATAACACATATAAACCTGTAGTTGAAAATATATGCATAAGAAAAGCATCGGAATTGGAAGTGGAACATTTGTTGGATTATATGGTCGGAATATGTAATAGCGACAGAATGGTTGAGTTATTTAAGCGGGTATGTAGAAAGTATATATATTTATATCCGGAAATAATTACATCAGCAATATACACATACAAAGAGATGTATGTAGCAACAGAAAAGGATTGAACTAGTGTAAATGTTTCACAAATCGGCAATGAAACGTTTTGGATGAGCACAATTATGAAATGTGCTTGAATACAAAAAGGAAGGATGAATTAGTAATTATGTACAAAAGCCTAGATGACTCAGCGATTGATTTGCAGCGCTTAGAAAAATGTCTGGCAGAAATAGCTCAAAAAATTACCGAAAGCAATAAACACAATTTGACGGATATAAACATAATATGTGAAGAAGTATTTGGACAGATATTGAACAGATTATTTGAAATTAATCTTATTGCTATTTCGTTAGAGATAAATGGAAATTTTCCGGCGGTAGATTTGATTGATTATGACAATAAAATCGCATATCAGGTAACGACACAAGGTACTAAGGAAAAAATTAATCATACTATAGAAGTTTTTAATCGTCATACAGAAATATTTGACAAGGTTGATGAACTGAATATATTATTTTTAAAGAAGGTTGATGATAAATTATACGAGAATGAAGATGTAGATTTACATAATGGAAAAAAATTTTCTTATGAAAATAATATATTAGACTTTTCAAAACTAATAAAAGAGATAGAAAAGAAAAGTCAAACGGATGAAAATATTTTTGTTAAGATTTATAGAGATATAAGTATGCTATATGATTCTGGGCGTTTGAATTATTCAAGTATTGTACAGAAAACAAATCATTTTAATTTAGATTCTTCTCAAAATTATGCAATTCATTGGAGAAAGGGATTTGGTGATGTTTTACTATCGGCATTTATTCCGACTGGATATGGAGCTTTATTATCTGCAGAGCTGGAATTTCGGAACCATAATATATCAGGTTTTTGTATAACCTTTGATGAAGCGACATTGCTAAGAAGTTATTTCTCAGAAAGAGAAGTTTTTGAAAAGGAACATTTTATTCTGATAGAAAATGAAGAAGATGCACTTGTAATGAGGTTTCAGAATGAATATATAGTTTTGAAGAGATACACGGCATATCATGTGTATCAATTATTTTGTGAATTAAAAAAAGAATATTTAGTTAAAATAAATCAATTGAATAAGATTCTTGGAACAGATGGTCTTGAAAGGGTGGGGGATAAATATTTGTTAAAGGTCATTGATCAAGATTGTTGGAAAAAGATAATTTATTTTGCTCGAAAACATAACTGGATGAATGAAACAAATGATAAGTGGAATATTTTTCATGTAATGACAAAATATAAAATTTGCATTATACCATCAATATCAGGAAAGACAGATCGCAAAATTGCAGCAATAATAACGGTTGAGTCAATAGATGGTTTTAGTCAGAAATTAAACTTATATTGGGAATTGGATTCTAAATATAAAAATTCAGAATTTCTAATGCCGGAGTTATCTAAGGGGTTAAAGGAAAAGTCAATTTGGAAGGCTGATTACGTATTGAGATGGATGGATAATGAGTTGATAAACGCTGTAAACGAGTTTAACGAAAGAGATAATTTAAAAAATAAAAAGCTTTTCAATCAATTAATAAAAATAGTAGGTGCTAGATTGAAAGAATACTTTAAATAGATAGTATCAATGACGATGGACTAAAAGTATGCGGAATAATAGAATAATCAATAATAAAACTTGAATTTAAAACAGGGAGGGCTATCCGTGACAAGGTTAGACATAAAAATTCCAATACGCACACATGACGAAACAGGAAGAGCGGCAGAGTATATTAAAACTAAGTTAGATCATCTAAGTTTTGAATGGTTCTTCTATAATGAAAAGACGACTTTTGCTTCGGAAGTACGAATAATCAGGAAAAAAGGCACTATGTATAAACATGAGTTGCTTCGAATAAAGAAAATGCTGGAAATTCTTCCTCAAAACGCACATTTGATAGATGAGTATAATAGATGTGTTGAACTGGATAAAACGAATTACATATATGATGTAGAGGTGATTTTTTTCGGAGATGTAGCAATTGAAGTGAATACAGAAGAAAATAGTGTTCTATATTATGATGGGTTGAGGGGGGAGGAGTTACAATACAGAGATGCAGATCTTTTAAACAGATACATAAGAAATGATATGTTAGATGATTTCTATGACGAGAACATTAAAAAACTTGTATTAGCGATTGTCATGTCAATAGCGATAGCATACCCGGAAATGAATATTAATTGTGCAACTACAGTGGTTGCATTTGACGGACAAGATTATAAGAAGGAGCAGTTTTTTTCATATTATCCGATTCATAATGAGGCAGCTAAGGAATATGGACAGTTGCTTGAACAGGAAGTATCTTTTGATACCTGTTTCTGTTGGATAAAGAAAAATACAAGTCTGGCGGATGAAAAGGAACAATCCCCCATAATCTTTTCAGCACTGTCATATGTGTTTAATCGGGAAATGCATGAAATATTTGTTTATTCCATTATTGGATTAGAGAGCATCTATGCGGCTGATAACAAAGGAATTTCAAATACATTGCAGAAAAATATCAGCACTGTTTTCACAAGTATTACAAAAGATATGATAAAGAAACTCTATAGAATGAGATCAAAGTTTGTGCATGGCGAAATTCCGGTTGGCAATTATCATTTAGTAGAAGAAATCATAGAAAATGAAAGAGATTATATTGAATCATCAAGACTAGCCGTTGCCCTGCTCATTGCTACGATCAGGAACTTAATTGAGAACAATGCGACTACAATTAAGTTCAAGGAAATGATTTCTTTTGAATATGATGGTATAATAGGATAAATCATTAAGAATCAATTCCACCAGAAAGGAGCCCATGAAAATGAAAACACCACACACCTATCTCATACTCCCCCTCCTGTGCTTATTCCTGCTGTTCGCCCCGCTGACAGCCGCAGCCACCGCACAGGCTTCCGGCAGCGTCCGGCAAGCGAATGCGGTCACCGAGGTGACGCTGTACGATATGGACAGTTCATACGCCGAGGTGGTTTCCGTGCCTGCGTCCATGTCGCGGAGCTACCGGATTCCGCAGGACGGGACGGCAACGTACCGGGTTACGTCCGGCAGGAATTGCGTGCAGGTGTCAGCGGATGGACTGGTGACGACTGCGCGGACTTACTGGAAGAAAGGAAATGGTTATTCTTACTCGGTTTCGGAGGGAGAGGATTACGATTACTACACGGTTGAGCCGGGCGATGCGGAAATTACCGTGACCTCCGGAAGTGAGACTTGGACGTTGACCGTGCATGTGAAGGATTACGCCGAGGTTTATGTGGATCATGTGATGGATGCGTACATCACGGCAAATATTACGGCGGATATGAGTGACAGTGAGATTGCGGAGGCGATTGTGAAGTTTCCGGCGCAGTATGATTACAATTACAGATACCAGAGTGCACTCAGCATGGTGATCTACGGAGGCGGCGACTGTTGGGCGAGCACGAACACGATCATCCGGCTGGCAAAGAGAATGGGTTATGATGCTTGGACGAGAAGAGCCAATCAGGATGTCGGGGCAGGCAGTGGTCATGTGAATGCGCTGGTGGAGATCGGCGGCTGTTATTATGAGCTGGAGGCGGGCTATTCTTCCGGAAAGGATGAGAATGGTTTTCGTCCGTATGATGTGAAGAAAAGAAATTCTCTTTTTAGTTACTACACGACATATGAGAAAAAAGCGGTTGTTTATCAGTATGATGGGAAAACGTCCGAGGGAGAGATTGAGATTCCGTCCCGGCTTGGAGGATATCCGGTGACGGCGTTGGCGAAGTCGGCACTGGCGGGAAAGGATTTTACGAAGGTGGTGCTGCCGGATACGCTGGAGAAGATTGGTGATTATGCGTTTAGTGCCTGCAGCAAACTGCGGGAGATTACGATCCCGGCATCGGTTGAGGCACTTGGAAACGGTGTGTTTACGCAGTGTGATGCGCTGGAGGAGTTTTCGATTGATCTGGCGAATCCTTATCTTAAGGAAACGAATCATGTGATCTATACGGCGGATGGAAAGACTTTGGTTGCGGCGGCAGGAAGAACCGATGAACGTATTGCTGTGCCGTTGACGGTGGAGAAGATTCAAAGCTATGCGTTTTATAATTGTGATACGTTGAAGGCGATTACGATTCCGGAATCTGTCCGGGAATTGGGAGAGGGCTGTTTTGGCGGCTGTGCGCATTTGAATCAGGTGGAGCTGCAGGACGGACTTGAGGTGATTGGCGCATATTGTTTCCGGGATAATTTTGATCTGTCAGTGATCCGGATTCCGTCGACGGTGAAACAGCTTCAGGCGGCGGCTTTTTATGGAGATTACAATCTGAGAAAGATTTATTTTTGTGGCGATGCACCGGAGTTTGGTTCGCAGATCAGTGGTACATATTATGACCGGGTATTTTACGGATGCGCAAAGGGCATGGAGGCGTACTATCCGGCTGCATACAGCACATGGGATGATACTGTGCTTTCGGATCATGACGGAAACGGTGTTGTCTGGGCGAACTGGACGAAGGGCAGCCTGAGCTCGATTGAGGATGCCGAGGTGACGCTCGATCGTGAAATATATGAGTATACCGGTGGGATTGTCCGCCCGGAGAAGATTACGGTTCGTATGGCAGGAAAGCTTCTGTCCGAGGGAGAGGATTATCTGGTGACATATCCGATTGCCGGAGAATATACGGAGGGAACGGCGACCGTCCTGATTATCGGAACCGGAGTTTACCGGGGCGTTAAAGTTGTAAATTATACGATTCGCAGAGCAGGTAGCGATACACCGGGCGTCACAGAATCACCGCGTCCGGGAGCAAGCAGCACGCCGGGAAGTGCCGATCAGCCATACCCGGGAGCAAGCAGCACGCCGGGAAGCACGGATCAACCATATCCGGGGGCAAGCAGCACGCCGGGAAGCAGTGATCAGCCATACCCGGGGGCAAGCAACACGCCGGGAAGCAGCGGGCAGCCATATCCGGGAGCAAGCAGCACGCCGGGAAACAGCGAGCAGCCATATCCGGGAGCAAGCAGCACGCCGGGAAACAGCGAGCAGCCATACCCGGGAACAACAAGCACTGCCGCACCGGCAAGAACGATGAGTCCGGAGGAAGAGGAGGAGTTTCTGGCGTGGCTCCTCGGATATTCAAAGCCACAGAGAACGGCGACGCCATCAGCCAGTCCTTCTGTCGATGCAGAGGATGAGGAAGAAGATCCAAACCTGGGAGAGAAGTTCATTTACAAGAATGCCGTGTACTGCGTGACCGGAACGAAACAGGTTTCCTTCTGCAGACCGACGAAAAGCAGAAAGCAGGTGACCATACCGGCAAGCGTTGTGTTCTGTCAGAAGAGATATAAGGTGACGTCGATCGACGCGAAGGCATGTGCCGGGGATACGAAGCTTACCCGGGTTACCATCGGGAAAAATGTGACCCGGATCGGAAAGAGGGCGTTCTGGAAATGCAAGAAGCTTAAAAAGGTTATTTACAAAGGAAAAAAGATAAGGAAGAAAAACATCGGAAAACAGGCATTTTCCGGAACAAAAATAAAAAATCATAAAAGAGTATTGTAAGCCGTTGATGCACGAAATGAACTAAGATTTAAATTTTGCCCGCTGAATAGCGGGCATTTTAGTATAAAAAAGATTTTAATAAACGTCGTTATAAATAATCGCTTCCTTCACGGCATCAGCAGTCGCTTTATCTTTCAGTGCTGCGATGATGGCTCCTGCAAATTCAATGCAGGTACCCATGCCGCGGCTGGTGATCACGTTGTCGTCTGTGACAACCGGCTGCTTCACATAATCGCCGGTCGCAAGCTTGTCTGCAAACGAAGGATAGCAGGTTGCTTTCTTGCCTTCCAGGATTCCAAGCTCGCCAAGAACGGTCGGAGCGGCGCAGACAGCAGCAACCTTCTTACCGTTTGCGGCAAATTCCTTGAGCTTTTCGCAGAGAGCGGTGCAGGCGCGAAGATTTGGAGTGCCCGGAATACCACCCGGAAGGATCAGCATTTCTGCTTCCTCAAAGTTGACCTCGGAAAGAGTCTTGTCTGCGGTGATCGTGACGTTGTGGGAACTGGTAACCTCTTTCTGATCTGTGATGGATACCATATCAATGGAAATTTTGGCGCGGCGGAGCATATCTACTACCGTCAGCATTTCCACCTCTTCATAACCGGTTGCCAAAAAAATACATGCTTGTGCCATAATGAATTACCTCCTTTATCATTGAAAAGTTTATTGTCTGATTTTATAAAATTGCTGCGTTCCAAAAGAAATTATATTGTCTTATTCGGCAGAATAGTTTGTCTTGCCGGCTTCTCTGTGACAGACCAGACGGCAGATCGGGTTGCCCTTTTGGAAGAATTTCTCTTCGTATTCGGTCATAACGTTATTCGGTGCCGGACCGTTGGCATGCAGATCAAAGCTGCATTCATCGAGGATCCATCCGGTTTCCTTGATCTCCTCCAGAGAGAAATCGAACAGCGGACGGTTATCTGTCTTGAATTGGATCATGCCATCCGGTGCCAGGAAACGGTCGTACCGCTCCAGAAACTGGCGGGAGGTCAGACGGCGCTTGGAATGGCGGTCCTTTGGCCATGGATCGGAGAAGTTGAGGTAGATTTTCTGAACCTCGCCCGGCGCAAAATATTCGTCAATATCTTCGGCGTCCATGCGCAGAAAAAGAAGATTGTCGCTCTCGAGCTCCTCGCGGTGGTCCAGCGCACGCACCAGAACGCTGGAATATTTCTCGATGCCGATATAATTGATCTCCGGATTCTGACGTGCCATTTCCAGAATGAATTTGCCCTTACCCATGCCGACTTCGATGTGAACCGGATGATCATTGTGGAAATATTCGGCAGCCCATTTTCCTCTGTAATCAGCACCATCGGCACCGTCGGTCTGGATCGTGTATTTGTCTTCTAAAATGCGCTCCTGAGAGCCGGGAATATTTCGTAATCGCATATCAGTCCTCCATCAATAATATATTGAAATAAGCTGCCGGACAGCAATGGTATGGAAATATTGCTATCGTTTTAAATTCTGCAGCATGTCTTTATCCACAAGTAGTTTAAGATAATCGCCGGATAAAGTCAAATTGAAATGCCGCGCATAATTCGTTTTATTTTGGACACACTATCATTGTTATAAAGAAGATTAAGAAAAATGAGGCAACAAGTTGCTCAGAAAAGGAGGCAAGTGTGTAAAAATATTGCTGATGCAATCTTTTTACACAACTATTTGCTTTGGAGTACAAGCAAATAGCTCTGATGGCAGAAGAAAAATCACCTGCGTGAATTTTTCTTCGCCTCTTCGCAACAAGTTGCTCAGAAAAGAGGTAGTTATGGTATTAACAGAAAAAGAAACGGCGGCATTGAAGGATCTGCAGTCACAGGAGAAAATCTGTGCGAAGAAGTATGAGAAATACAGTCAGCAGGCGAAGGATCCGGAACTGAAGAATCTATTTGAGACGATTCAGAAGGAGGAGCAGAAGCATTACGAATCGCTGGGGCAGGTGCTAGACGGAACCGTGCCGGAATGCGACTGCAATGACAGCAATGGCAAGGATTACACGCCGAAGGCAACGTATATGTCCGATGATAATTCGGAGGATAAGATGAATGACAGCTTTCTGGCGACCGACTGCATCGGCACGGAGAAGCTGGTGTCATCGGAGTACAACACGGATGTCTTTGTGTTTGGCGAGCCGGGGGTGCGCAAGCTTCTGGCAGACATTCAGGTCGAGGAGCAGAATCACGCGGAAATGCTCTATAAGTATAAGACCGTGAACCGCATGTCATAGGGGCAGCTTGCATAAGCAATTGTGCGGTGACGCGCAAAGTGGGCAAGCCCACTTTGTTCCGGTATAGGAAAATGCTCGTAACGTGGTGGAAGCAAGGGCAAAACGCTGGTTTTGCCCTTTTGTTCTTGGACGTATCGTGAATGCTCCAGGGGTAAACACTCCGGGGCGTTTCTACATATATTAAGAAAGTGCTCGCTGGGACTTTTGACACTCCTTTGACGATATCCGTGCCACATGTTATGATTGGGTTATCAATAACGGAGCATGAATGCCGCGTCAGGGGCGGCAGAATGGGGGCACGTATGAAGAAATTTCGATGGGTTGCAATTGTAGTTGGGATGATCCTTGTGGCAGCTATTGTGTTTTGCACGAAGGGAATCCGGCTGGAGCGTGATGAAGGCTCCTCACAGGGAGGGGAGCAGGTGGCATTGCAGACGGAGCTGCCGGCGGAAACGGAGACTACGCCGACCGAAGTGCCGCAGGATGAGACAGTAGATGATCTGGCGGAACAGGTGCCGGAGGATCCGAATCTGACGACGCTCTATGTGTATGATGAGGCGGCAGAGTCGTTCGGACTGCAGGACATGGGCTGGTTTGCGGATATCATGGCAAAGCGGTTCGGTGTGAGATTATATATGCTCAAGCATGTCGCGGCGACAAGGCTGGGCGATGATGTGTACCGAAAAATGGACATAGCGATCTGGGATACAGAGTCATCGTCCTATTATGTACAGGCGAAAGCGGAGGGGCGTCTGGAGGATATTCAGGTGTCGCATATGAAGAACGGAAAGGTAATCTCGATCGGTGTGCGGTCTGTGAATAAGAAGCTGTGCCGTAAGATCGTGAAATATATGAATTCTTCGGAGGCACAGATGGAGGCAACCTACGGTCCGAAGAAGATCTGCTGGTATTACCGGAAAGGAAAGGCGTATCTGACCGAGACGGGTGCGAGATGTATCGTCGATGCAGGCTGTAAGCTGGATGCCGGTGTGTC
>ENA-ORKV01001677-ORKV01001677.1-human-gut-metagenome-genome-assembly--contig:-NODE-1677-length-15819-cov-3.008195_pt1 | contig 15819 bp, 16 predicted proteins | sample MGYA00243058_ERZ508805 | MGnify/ENA primary metagenome ERZ508805 (study PRJEB26277, sample SAMN04329770) | human gut metagenome | biome: human-associated habitat | host: Homo sapiens | place: USA... | reverse complement strand
AGATGGAGCTCGACAATCGCATTATAGCGGAACTTTCCACACGCCCCAACCTCGACCCCTACGACCGCGAAGCATTCCGCCTGGCGCTGGAATTCAACAAAGAAATAGTGACGGATTAGTCGAATCAAGCCGTTTGCAAATTAGATTTCAAACGGTCATCTTTAATAAAAAAAGAGATATACTGAAAGGCATACAATACACTGTCAACATTGCTCAGGACATGCGTCAAGGTTAAACATCACGAGGCTTCTTGACGGAATGATTCGTGAGATTGACAAAATGAATCAAGAATCATTTTTCGAATCCATGATGGATATTATCGAAAGAATTGACAACATAAATAAAACAGTTATTCTTGCCAACATATTGCGTCATTAATATAAGAGGAGGTATTTCTAAGTCCAATTACCTTCGCCACTGCTGGATAATTGCAAATGTAACATATCTCGATTAAAAAAATTTATATCATTATACAGTAGATTATTACGAACCGTCATCGACAGAGATTCTGTTTGCAAATGGACTTATTCGTGAAACAGTAATTGATGTAGGTGAATACGATGCTGATGACGTAAATACCGGAGGAAGCAAATATGGACTCTCTCCATTAGGAAAAGAGATGCTCCGATCCGGATTAGATTGCATGAAATGGCAATACAAAGGCAAAGGTCGTACAATTCCAGATACACAATGGGAAGGAATAGACTAATTAACATAAATCCAGACAGAATTATAACCCCAATTTATTGAACCATCCCTATACCTCAATAACTTTAGATATTTTCTCTAAGGAATAATTGTACAGTTGCATGAGCAATATAAATGCCGGAAATAATAAACGTATAGCCAAGAATACTATATTCTTATATTTTCGCATGGCAGTTGTTATGATTGTCAAATTCTACATAGCTCGAGTACTTCTTGAGGCATTGGGAGTACAGGAATATGGAGTATGGAATCTGCTTGCATCGTTTGTGATATCTTTTCAATTTATAAGTGCTCCCATAGTAGTTTCTACACAACGATTTCTCAACTACGATATGGGACAGGGTGGAAACCGACTCACCTCTATCTTCAATCTAAGTTTTGAGCTTATACTAATTGTGAGCATATTGCTTACTATAGTGCTTGAGACTGCAGGTCTTTGGTTTGTAGAGCACAAGATGAACTTTCCTCCGGAAAGTGCCAATTCCGTGGGACTATTATACCAATTAACTATTTTAAGCCTTGTATTTCAACTTGTTCAAAAGCCATTTGAATCGATTGTGATTGCTCATGAAAAGATGTCGTTTTATGCCTATATCGCATTTTTCGAGGTTATTGTCCTATTGGTTATTACTATAATGCTGAAGTGCGATATTTCTGACAATAAATTAATCTGGTACGGAGCAATGAATCTAGTTCTCTATGTTACAGAGTTTCTCATTTATATTATTTATTGTCATCGACGATTCTCCTGCTGTAAGTTTCGTCTTTGCTGGGATAGAAAACAGGCAAAAGAGATAGCAGTATTTTCCGGATGGAATCTTTTTGGCGGTCTATCCTCGATGACGGCTAATCAAGGTGTCAATGTCCTGCTAAATATTTTTTTTAATGTAGTTGTCAATGCCGCTTTCGGTATAGCGACTCAGATTAGGGGGGCTATAAACCTCCTTATTGGCAATCTACAGAAAGCATTCGACCCACAGATAGTGAAAAATTACTCACTTGGCAATACCGCACGGTTTCATTCTCTCACGTTCGGCATAATAACCTTTTCCTATATCCTTGCTCTTGTTGTTGTGTTTCCTCTATGTTGGAACATCGATTTTATCCTTACGATATGGCTTGGTAATGATGTACCTCGATTTGCAAGCATATTCAGCATATTAACTCTTTTGCAGATGTTGTTCGTTGCATTAGGAGGTCCTATTGACACAGCCATATTCGCCACTGGCAAAATAAAATCATATCAGCTTTGGCTCAGCGGAGAAATCTTTCTCAACATAGTAATATGCTATATTCTATTCCGACTCTCATATGGCCCTATATCAGCATTCATAGTAAAACTATTAGTAGAAGTGATGATTACATTCACACGCCTATTATTTTTGTCTCGGGTCGGCATTTCGTTTGGTATAATAGTACGCAAAGTGCTACTCCCTCTTCTTGTAGTCAGTCTTCTCTCTTGCGGAACAGCTGCTGCTATATGCTCCTACATATCCTTCTCAGATTCCTGGATTGGCTTATTGGGGTCAACACTCATTTTTGAGCTTTTACTTGTGATTACAGCATGGGGGGTTGTTCTAGATAACGATAAAAGACAAACAGTAATTAGAAAAGTAAAAACGATATTCATTCGATAAATCATGAAAATTCAGCATTATCAGTTAAACAACGAGCCTATCCCAAAACCTATCAGTGAATTTGTCAAATATAAGTTACCTCTTTTGCTGTATGCGCCTGTGTCATACACATTATCTCTTATTCATAGACTCCGTTCTACCAAACATGAATTCAGACACAAAGTTTCATTATGCCTGATATTCAAGGATGAAGAGCCATATCTCAAGGAGTGGATCGATTATCATATTCTTATTGGAGTAGATCACTTTTATCTCTATAATAATAACTCTTCCGACCGCTTTATGGAAGTATTATCTCCATATATTGCACAAGGTAAAGTAACGCTTATTGATTTCCCTGAAAAATATGCACAAGTTAAAGCTTACCGTCATTGCTATGAAACATTTCATACAGAAACAGAATGGTTAGGCTATATTGATGCTGATGAGTATATAAACCTAATCAAATACGACTACCTCAAAGATTTACTTGACAAATATAAAAATTTCCCATCGGTATATCTAAATTGGCGAATGTTTGGTACTTCCGGTCATCTGAAAGAAAATCCTGATGAATTTACCATCGAACGCTATACACAGGCTTGGGCAAATCTTAGTTCTACCGGTAAAGGATTTATTAATAATAATTTCCCCTCCCACTCTGTAAGTGTACATTTTCATACATCACGACTGTTCTCATTCCCGATTCTTGGAGTGCTTGCCAACAAGAGTCCTTATCGCTCCACCCATTTTGTTTCTTCTCTTGGCGTTGATAAGGTTGCTTACATCAATCATTATTGGAGTCGCTCACTCGAATTTTATAGATTTAAAGATTTTATAAAGGGGGATGCTACTAGCGCTCAAAATAAAAAAGCTAGAAAGGGAGAAGGCCGTTTTGAGAAACATGAATTGCGCAATATCTGCAAAGACTTCTCGATTCAGCGCTGGCTGATATTTTTGAAATAAAGGGTTAGACGTATATGTATAAATTAAGACACCTAGAACAAAATTAAACGTAAATGCTACTCTATATTATTCCGTTTGTTTTAACGATTCTTTCGTCTATTAAATATGACATAAACAGAAAGAATGACATATGGGAAAAATATGGGTTACTTTTTTTATTTGTTTACTTGATATTATTGATTGGATTGCGCTATGAGGTAGGTGGAGATACAATAAATTATATGGGAGACTATGATTGGAGAGTTCCATTGTCACAATACAAATTATCATTTAATGATAAATTTCAACCCGGTTATATTATTTTGTGCTCTTTAGGAAAAAGTATATCACCTGACTTTTATGTTTTTCAATTAATCCATTCAGCGCTATTGAACACATTGTTATTTTTATTTATTAAAAATAATACCAAATATGTATATACATCTCTTGGTATAATATTTTTAACTTGTTATTTTTATTTCTCGACCGAGATACTAAGAGAATCTATAGCTGTCCTTATTTTTTCACTAAATTATAAAAATCTTATCAATAGGAGATGGCTTAGTTACTACACTGGTGTTCTTTTATGTTTTATGTTTCATTTATCCGCCATTTTCCTTGTAATTATACCATTTTTGCGTTGGATACGATTCAATGCAGTATTCATTTTCTTGGTATTTATAGAATTACTACTTGTTTTAAATTTTAGGAATCTCCTTATAAATATATCATCAATCTTATCAATTGATCTTATCAATTCATATATAGATGAAACATCTCATGGACTTCTCGCTGATTTAATGAATTTATTAAGATCTTTTATCATTCCTACTACATTCGCGTTAATGATTAAGAAAGGTCTTAAACGCAAAATGCCTTTTGAAAATATGATAGCTATCTTTTCCTTGATTGGATTATTAGGCTTTTTTAATCCAATTATATTTGGTAGACTAACAAATTACTTTATACTATTCTTTAGCCTATCTATAGCAACAATAATCGTTGATCTTTTACGGTCTAAAAGATATATTATCCGCAACTATGCTACTATTATTATTATTATTATAGCTATTTCTTATGGTTCATCATATATAATGTATAAAAGATATACATTATGGTATCCATACTGCTCAATTTTTTCAGCAAAACATATTGAGCGTGAGTATTTAAATAAAACCTTATTAAACAGATAAATATCGATTACTATTTTTTAAGTAAAGGAATGAATTCATATCCACTTGTTAGTATTATTATTCCCAACTACAATCATGCCCCTTTTCTAAAGGAGCGGATTGACAGTGTATTGAACCAGACCTATGATAATTTTGAAGTCATTATTCTGGATGACAAATCCACGGATAATTCAAAAGAGGTTATCGAAGTTTATCGTAGTCATCCCAGAATATCACAAATAGTATATAACGAAGAAAATTCCGGCTCCACGTTCAAGCAATGGCAAAAAGGATTTTCTTTAGCAAAAGGTGAATACATCTGGATAGCCGAAAGCGATGATATTGCCCATCCTGACTTTATCAATGCAATAATGGAGCGGATGTCAGATAATCCATCTATAGTTCTTGGCTTTTCATCAATGATAAGAATAAATGAAAAAGGTGAGAATTTAGGGCGTATCCCGCTTCATACAAGAGGAGGCGAAACTATTATGGGTGGACGTAGATTCATTAAAGACAATATGATATTCGGATGCCATATACTTAATGCAAGTTCTGCCATTTTTCGCAAAGATTCTTTAAACAGAATCTCTCAATCATATTTATCTTTTAAAGGGTCCGGCGATTATCAGTTCTGGATAGAAATAGCCTTGACAGGAAAAATTGTTAAAGTAAACAAAGAGTTGGATTATTTTAGGAATCACTCCAATAAAGTAACACCAAGATCTGTATCTTCTGGAATTCAATTTGAAGAAGTGAAGAGAATAACAACTTTTCTTTCTAAAAAAGGATTACTTTCGCAGATGACAAGAATAGCTGTGGCCGGTTTTTGGCTTAATAAGATTCGTAAGTGTAAGATTTTCAATAATATTGGCATAAAAAAGCATTGTTGGAAACTATGGAGCGGAGATATCCCCAACCCCTATCTTGCTATAATTTATTACTATATCTATGGAAGCCTTCGATTTCTTCGTCGAAAATTATAGAATTTGAAAATACTTTAAATGAGAAATAATATCTCGAAATTCAGTAGCGACTGTTACGGGTGCGGAGTATGCGTTATCGCTTGTCCTAAAAAAATTATTGATCTTGAACTGAACCGGGACGGTTTTTATTCTCCCGTCATACATGAGCAGGATAAGTGTATAGATTGCGGAATCTGTCTGGATATTTGCGCTTATAATCATGACGAGTTGGCGACCCCTCCCGACATGGCTGACATAAAAGACTATGGGTGCTGGAGTAAAGATGAGTCCGTTAGACAGGAATGTACCACTGGAGGCTTAGGTTATGAGATAGCCCGATCCGCTATTCATGACAATGAAAAGGCATGTGTGGTTAAATACGATGTCGATAAGATGCGCGCCGAACATTATATTGCTGATTCTATTGAAGACCTGCAATCAGCGCGCGGAAGTAAATATATTCCGAGTTATACCCAGAGCGGATTTGAGCAAATTAAGAAAGACGAAAGATATGTGGTCTTCGGACTTCCATGTCAGATTGACTCCATGCGTCGCTACATCAAGCGATTTAAAATCGAGAGAAATATGCAACTTATTGATCTACTGTGTTATGGAGCGCCATCGCTATTATTGTGGCAAAGATATCTTGAGGAATTAGGAGATGCCACAGGTAAGGTTCAGCAAGTGAAGTTCCGTTCGAAGGAGTACGGATGGCACAACTCCGCATGCGTTGAAATAGAAGGAGAAAAGAGGCATTTAATTCAAGATGCCAAGAACAGTCTGTTTTATGGACTTTTTTTCACAGACTCATGCCTCAACAAGTGCTGTCACGGAAAATGCAAATATAAACTGCTCTCATCTTCAGCCGACATACGAATAGGCGATTTCTGGGGTAAGAAATATGCAAATAATGACCAAGGAGTCAATGTCCTCATTTCCTTTAATGAAACCGGCGATGGAATTGTGGAAAAACTAAAGGAAAGATGCGTTTTTCAACCTGCCACATTGGAGGAGGCCATGGATAAACAAATGCCGGGAAATGCACCATCAACCCCGATTACAAGGTCTGGCGTACTGTATGGTATAAGAAATAGAATTCCTCTTAGATTAATATATGTCCTTTTAAAATTATGGATAGCACTTACACATCCGGGAAAAGTTTTCAAAAAAATATTTAAGCATTAATTTTTAGCTAATGGCAAGAGTCTGCATTTTCACATTCGCATTTGGCGATAATTATGGGGCTGTGTTACAGGCGTACGCCCTTGGTGAAGTCATAAGAGAAAAAGGTCATAAAGTAGAATATCTAAATCTGACATGGTCAACGTGGAGATATCGTATTATTTCTAAGATAACTCCGTTGTCATATAGGTTTAATTCCTTCAGACAAAAATATCTCAGAAATTTTACCTGTCGATGTAAAGACATAAATGATTTAAGAAATTTAGTCAAAAATCCGGCAGATGTATATATTGTTGGAAGCGATCAAGTATGGAATCCTGATATTACTACAAAACGAGCTCTTCACTATTTCTTTGATTTCCTCCCAGACATGGTCAAGAGAGCGTCTTATGCAGCAAGTTTCGGCATATCAAACTGGGAAAGGCATGAGTTGATAAATGAAATTGCAGACCTATTGAAAAAGTTTACAGTTGTCAGTGTCAGAGAAAAGTCAGGAATAGAGATATGTAAATCGACTTTCAATATCAAGGATGTATATCAAGTTCTTGACCCAACGTTATTATTAGGCCGATTTGACAAACTGATTACAGAAAAGAATCATAGAGATAGCTTGGTAGGGTTTATGTTTAACCCCTCTAAAGAATATTATAATTTATTACGAGAAATATCAGTAATATGCGGGTATAAAATATTGATAATGGATTTGCCCAATAGAAAGTGGGGAACAGAGATTTTTAATTTCAGGCGCTCTCCATTTTCGTCCCCCGAACAATGGGTCACAAATATTGCAAAGTCTAAGTTTGTAGTTACTGATTCTTTTCATTGTATGGTATTTGCAATTCTTTTTCGACGTCAGTTCGTGTTCATACCAACCAACAAAGCTATAATGGGACGCGTAACCTCCCTGTTAGAATCACTTGACCTAATGGACCGCATCTATAATTTTCCTATGTGTGTCATAAAAGATGGAAGATATCAGTCAATAATTGATTATGATGCAGTACATGATAAATTGTCTCAGTTAAGAGCTTATTCTAATGATGTTCTGGACAAAATATTGCAATAAAAACCAATATTTTTTAATTTAGACCATTAATCTACATGAAAAAAATACTGCTATTTTGTGAGGCGTTGAGGAATCGTGCCGGAATTGAGCGAATGACTGTAGAGTTGGCCAATTTGCTTAGTGAAGATTATAAAGTATCTATCGTCACTATTGACCTGTTCAAAGCTGAGGAATGTCCTTATGCAGTTTCGCCAAAAGTCAAAATAATGTCATTAAACTCCTCATTCAATAAAACTTTCTCATCACTGAAAAGTCTGAATATAAGAAATATCCGATTATTCAGAAAAATATGTAAAGAGTTGTACCCTGAGGTTATAATTACTGTTGCGACACCTCTCATACGGATTTCAGCTCCAGCAATTATCGGACTCGGGATAAGAAATATAGGTTGGGAACACTTTAATATATTTGCCGGCTCAAAGGCGGGGACATTATTCAAGTCAGTTGCACCATGGTTTGTTGACAAGACCGTAGTCCTGACAGAAGCTGATGCCGTTGATTATCGAAAGAAAAAGGCACCTGACATAATCGTGATACCCAATTTTACCTCTATAGGATCAAACAATCCTTCAAGAATAGAAAATAAGGTGCTTCTTGCCGTCGGGCGACATTCCGAACAAAAAGGATTCGATCTTTTACTAAAAGCTTGGGCCAAGTCAAAGCCTCAGGGATGGTTGCTGACTATAGTTGGCGACGGAAAGCTTAAAGAAGACAATATTGATCTTGCAGAGAAACTGGGTATTTCAGATTCCGTGATTTTCAAACCGTCAACCCCCAATATCGTTGAGGAGTTTCAAAATGCGTCATGTTTTGTGCTGTCGTCACGATATGAAGGCCTTGTCCTGGTCTTGATTGAAGCAAAAACAATGGGCCTCCCGAGCATATGTTTCGATTGTCCGAATTCGCCCCGTGAGGTAATCCGTCATGGAATCGACGGATGGCTTGTGCCTTCGGAAAACATTGATGCTTTAGCTAAGGAGATTGAGCTGAGATTAAAGGACATTGATACTCTTAGACTCGCAGGCGAAAAGGCGCGAATTGATGCTTTGAAAAGATATAGTCCCGAAGCAATAAAGTCGCAATGGGAAAACATTTTATAAAAGCATAATAACCAATGAAAATTTTACATTTTACAGGTTCTACTGCAATTGGGGGTGTTGCGTCGATAGTTTATGAACTTTCTAAATATTGTACATCCCGAGGACATAATGTTGATCAATTATCGATGTGCAATGAGCCACACTTGATCGATTCATCAGGGAAATATGAGGACATTGGAGTAAGGACTTTCATTTCTCCAACATCAAATAGATATACTTATCGCCAGCTTAAGAGTCTGATAAAAACTATGCGGGAATACGACATTGTTCATGTGCATCAATTCCCTGAACAATTATATGGGGCATTGGCATCAATGTTAAAATCTCCGAATAATATCCCGAAGGTAATTACAACTGAACATAATACATGGAACAACAGGCGTAATTATAAACTTTTGAAATATTTTGACCGGTGGATGTACAGCAATTATGATAAAATAGTGTGCATATCGCCACCTGTTTATGATTCTCTTGTAAAGTGGCTTGACAATGACAGACTCATCAATAAGATAACTACTATAACTAATGGCATAGACATAAACAAATACAGAAATGCGATAAACAATTTAGAAGATTATGTTGGATGTACTGACGGCAATAAATATATTGTAATGGTCGGACGTTTGGAGCATCCGAAGGATCCTATTACCTTAATAAAGGCAATAAAGAATCTACCCAATAATGTCCACGCTGTCTTTTGTGGTGATGGTTATTTAAAAACTCAGATTGAAGCTTCGACAAAAGCTCTTAATATGAAGCATCGTGTGCATTTATTAGGCAATGTCACAAATCCGGAAACCATTCTTAAGGGTTGTGTTGTCGGAGTTTTGTCTTCCTATTGGGATGGTTTTGGGCTTGTGGCAGCAGAGTATATGGCAGCAGGCATTCCATCGGTAGGAACAAATGTACCCGGACTTAAAGAGGTGATTGGAGATCAGGATCTCTTGTTTGAACCAGGTGATGTGGAAAGACTTACTATCATACTAAAACAACTGCTTGAGAACGATAATTATAGAAATTCTAAAATAGAAAACGGCTATAGCCAAGCGCTAAATTTCACAAGTGAAAAGATGGCATCGGAATATCTTGCTTTGTACGAATCAATCTTATCATAAAAACAATGAAAATATCGTTTTTTATCACCGATATGTCCCAAGGAGGAGGAATGGAACGAGTCACTGCAAATCTTTCCAATCAATTGGTAAGCAGAGGATACGATATTAAAGTCGTATCCCTTATACAGGAGAATCCTAATTTGACATATTTGCTGGACAATAATGTGGAAACTCTCGGTCTCCTGAAAGGGAAATACAATAGGCAGCAACAAATGGCAAAGCGTCTTCTTACCCAGTTCCTAATTCTTAGAAAACTGAAAAATTTTCTCAAGTCATATTCTTCAGATTTATTTATCGCTCAAGGATTATTGCCTGCACTATTCTTATGGCTATGCGGATATGCAAATAAAACCATCGTATGCGAACATTTTAAATATGAACTTTACACCAATTATTTCGTGCTTAAATTGCGGCTAATGATATATAAAAGCATGAAGAATGTTGTAACATTAACTGATGAAGATGCCAATAAATTCATAAGAAAAGGAATTGATGCTAAAACGATTCCAAATATGGTGCCGTTCAAGATTAATGACGAAATTTCCAAAGGCATTTCATGTTCGCGCCGAATTCTATGCGTAGGAAGGCTGGAGAATCAAAAGGGATTTGATTTGCTCATAAATGCAGTTGCCACCATAAAGGATAGGATGGACGGTTGGGAAATCCATATATATGGCGATGGTAGCCAGAAGGAATATCTTACCGGTTTAATTGAGAATAATCAGTGCGGGCATATAATTAAATTGATGGGATATTCCAATGATATTGATTATGATCGGTATGCTTTTTCCGTTGTGCCTTCTCGATTTGAGGGATTTTCTATGGCTATATTAGAATTTATGGCAAAAGGAGTTCCTGTGGTGTCATTTGATTGCCCTGAAGGTCCTGGGGTACTATTAAAAGGGGAGGTCGGGATACTTATTCCGCCGGAAGATGTTGATAAGCTTTCTAATGCTATATTATCTATGGCGGAGAATTTGGAATTAAGAGAAAAATATGCAAAAAGGGGGCTTCAAAGAGCTTCGAAATATGCCCCGGATTATATAATGAAACAATGGGAGAAGTTACTTGCCTCTGAATAAAAGACTTTTGGTTATATCATCTCATTTCATTTATCCCATTACCGGCGGGAATCAGATACGCAGCGTAATAGTTGGAATTGTTGCTTGAACGACTTGTTGTTGATGTCATATATATAAGTGCTGCAGGAGAGGACGGCTCTATCAGGAAGCATCAGCCTATTATTGGTAAAGTCCTATTTTAAATGGGTTACAACGAAAATCGATTCTACAATTGGGATTTATAACCTATTCAGTTTTTATTAGCTAATTAGATTTTCATGATAATGAATAAAAGTTTCGTGAGCATTATTACTCCATGTTATAATGCGGAAAGGACTATTGTAACCGCTATTGAATCAGTCATAAATCAGTCATTTCAAAACTGGGAAATGTTAATTATAGATGATTGTTCCAATGATAGCTCTCCTGAAATAATAAAGGAATATGCTGATCGGGATCATAGAATTAAGTATTTCCAGACTAATGAGAAATCCGGTTCTCCTTCTTTGCCAAGGAATATTGGCATAGACAATGCTTGTGGAAAATACATAGCATTTCTTGATGCCGATGACATATGGCTACCAAATAAACTTGAACAACAAATTCAGTTTATAGAGAATAATGATTATTCTTTCATTTATTCAGATTATGAAAAAATAAATCATTTAGGGGAAAGGAATAATCGAATAGTAAAGATGCCCGAGTCTGCTTCTTTTTGGGATGTAATAGAAACATGCACAATTCCGTGCTTAACAGCATTGATTAAGAGGGAAATAATAGGCGATACGAGATTCAAACACATTCCAAAGGAAGATTTTGTCTTTTGGCTGGACATTCTTAAGAAAGAAGTCATCGCATATAATGTTGGGCAAGTTTTAGCCCTTTATCGAGAGCAACCGAATAGCCGATCATCTAATAAATTCAATATGATCAAAAATCAATGGATAATATTGAGAAAAATAGAGGGTGTTAAACCTGTCGTAGCTTCATATTTCATGTTTCAATATTTATTCCATGGCGTTTTAAAATTCATTAAATAGCCATTCGCTAGTTTTATAAAAATATAATCCCTGTATCAAAGTTTCCTCTACACACTCTACGAAGGGAATTTACCGCATCGTCGAACGGTTCAAACAATATTATACCTGCAAAAGCCATCAGCCTCAGCTATACCTACCGCACCGAACTTACCGTCGTCATCCGCCTCGCTCGTTATGTTATGAGGCACGTTGATCACTTCCCAATCGCCATCATCGGCATCGGGCGCTTGCCACATTTTAGTATCCCCGCGGTGAATCCGCCAGTCACGTTTCAAGTCTATGTCCTCGCGGGCGTTGAGCATTAAGGATGTCACTATAAGCATCAAAGCAATAGCTGCACGTTCTTTCGTCATGGATAAATGGATTATTTGATAAGTTTTCAATTTTTTCACGTTCAACAAAGATAGTAATTTCAGGCAACAGCCACAACAACAAAATATTTCCCCCATAGTAAGCGCTATTTAACGAAAATGCCTAAATTTGTAATAACGCCGATGGCGTGAACACAAGACATTAAAATAAAACCGAAAAATTATGAAACGTATACTCATGGCAATATTGGCCGCATTGGGCATCTGCACAAGTTGCTCGGCCTCCGATGTCAACAAACTCTCTCCACAGCAATTCAACGATGCTGTAAACACCGACTCGATGGCTGTCGTGATTGATGTGCGCAAACCGTCGGAATATGCCGAGGGGCATCTTAAAAACGCACAACTGCTTGACTTTCTTGACGAGGCGGCATTTGACGAAGGGATAAATAAGCTCGACAAGACAAAGCATTACTACATATATTGCCGCAGCGGACGCCGCAGTCACAATGCTGCCGATAAGATGCAGAAACTCGGACTGACCGTCTACGACATGAGCGGCGGAATACTGAACTGGAACCGACAAGGGCTCCCCACTACAACCGAATAAAGTAATCTCCGATGGCTAAACAAGAATATATCATCAAGAACCGCGAATGGCTCCAAAACAAAGCCAATGAACCCGGCGTACTCCCTATCGACAAGGGCATCTACTATAAAGTGTTGAAACGTGGCCGCCTCGACTCCCCTTCGCCCAATCGCAACAGCGTCGTGACCGTCCACTACACCGGACGCACAATCAACGGCAAGCAATTTGACAGCAGCCGGGGAGGCGCTCCCGTAGCCATGCGACTGCGTGAGCTGATTCAAGGATGGATCATAGCCCTGCAGCAAATGCATGTCGGCGACAAATGGGAAATATACCTCCCTGCCGAAATGGGTTATGGCCGCCTGTCCCAGCCCGGCATCCCCGGCGGCTCAACCCTCATATTCGAAATCGAGCTAATCGGAGTCATGTAATCCCATCCTCTCCCCCAGGCCTACCCGAGGCTGCCGGAGCGCCAATCACGCATCCCGGCAGCCTCGATTGTTTAGAAATATATGAGATAAAATGTGCTTCGCGACATTATGGGGTGAAATCCGGGATTTCGGTGCATTATATTTGCTGGAAAAAAGTAATTATGGAAAATACAGCAACTAACTCACCGAGCCGCCGAGGCAAAAGTCTGAAATTTGATCAGGAATGGAAAGACGCAGTCGACCGTCTGCCCAAACACTACCGCGACGAAATATGCGCCGCAATCGAATCCTATCAGCGCGACTTGACAGTAATCGAGGTTACACCCGGCGTGCCACGAGCCATATTCATGCTCATCATGCCCACAATCCGCCGCCGCTATCGCGCACGTGAATTGCGTCGCCTTGCACGCGCCCGCAAGGCTGCGGCAAAACCCGCTCCTTCAAGCCGTTGTATATCCCGGCAGAATAACGCGCCGCAGCCTAAGCCGGCACAACAAGCCCCAAACCGACAGCCAAAGCCCCAACAATCCCAAGTCACGCCCGCAGTCAAGCAACAGGTCGCGGCCGACGTCAAACAACAGGCCCCGCAGCCAAAGTCAGCACCTTGCTATCAGTCTAAAACAGCAATATCCCCGACAACAACCGGAAGCAGTCCCGGCAAAAGCACACTCGAGAAACTACTGCGCCACAAGCACTCCCGTCATAACCGCAAGAAACACCGAACAGGGCCTAAAACCGAGCGCTTCTAAAAAAAATTCAATATTTTTTGGTATTTGTTGTAGTTTTTTCGTACTTATTGCATCATATGTACAGAAACGCCAAATCAACAGATGAAAAAATCAGAAAACAACGACAATCGCGACTTCCAACGTATAGTGATGGAGCAAAAATCCACCATCTACTCCGTATGCTACATGTACGCAACATCCAAGGAGGAAGCCGACGACCTATTCCAGGAAACGCTCGTAAACCTGTGGCAGGGCTTCGACAGTTTTCGCGGCGACAGCAGCATCCGCTCATGGGTCTATCGCATCAGCCTCAACACCTGCCTCACACAAAAGCGAAAGAAACGCATCAAGACCGTACCGCTCGACATCTCTCCCGAAGTGTTCAGCGACACGACACCCGAAGGCCGCAACAACATCCTTCTACATCAGCGAATAACACGCCTCGAGCCCTTCGACCGAGCAATCATACTCCTTTGGCTCGAAGATATGACTTACGAAGAAATCGCCGCCATTGTAGGAATATCCGTGAAAGCCCTCAGCGTAAGGCTCACGAGAATACGCCAGAAACTTATATCACTCAACTCCAACTCTTAAAAGATCAACGCTATGGACGAAATAAAAGCACTTCGCGACCAAATGGTCAAAATGAAAAGCAGCCTCGACAACTACGCGATAATCAACACCCGCCTGATGCACACCGTAATAAAAGAGCGCTCTAAAGGACTTAACCGATTAGTGACCGGTGAAATAATATTGATTCCATTCCTGTGCCTCTTCTTCTTCGGCCTGTGCTATGTACTCGACATGTCGATGTGGATTGCAATAACAATGGCCGTCGGATGCATTGTCAGCGCTATATTCGACTTCAAGACCGTGAGAGTACCGAGTAAACTGATCGGCCAACTGAGCCTCCGCGATTTCAAAGCCTACCTACTACGCCAGAAACGCCAACGCGCTATTCAAATGGCAATCGAGCTTCCATTATCAGTAATATGGCTTGCATGGTTCTTGCTCGAATACATCGGCAACGAGAAGCTGTTTGGCGACATCATCGTCGACAACACGACCAAATTTATAGCCGTTGGAGTGGTAATTATCATCGCCATCGTCGTCGTTGCTGTAATCTACCTGTCAATTCAGGATACCAACAACCGAATGATTTGGGAAATCGAAGCAATGGAAGGCAAAAATCCCACTCCAAAATCCCCCGACACGCAACAATAGCACATCGCCCCGCTTATCGGGCGGGCATTATTTCCGATTTTTTATCGCCTCAGGGAACTATTTTGGGAATATAGCATCTAACATTGTAAATAATAAATGCAAATGGAGAGATGTTCTGACTATAATAGTTCCTTTACCTCTTTGGTCAGGCGGCACGAAAAGATAATTTTCAGTGCCTGTTTCTTCTATGCCAATAACGATGTTTCGTTTGACGATATTAAGCAGGAAGTTTTAATTTCTCTATTCAAGGGATACCGACATTTCCGTAATGAGTGTTCCGAAGCCACTTGGGTATATAAGGTGTGCATCAACACCTGCTTGCTTTCTTTGCGCCGACTGTCGCCCAGGATAAAGACACTTTCATTGGATGAAATTCCCGCAATCCATTTTCAAAATGAAAACGACAATGAATACCGCGAGAAAATCGAATGGCTGTATGCCTTGATTGCCCAATTAAACCCGATGGATAAAGCATTGATTCTGATGTGGCTTGATGAACTGAGCTACGATGACATCGCCTTCAATATGGGCATTCCGAGAAACACGGTCGCTTCACGGCTATATCG
>ENA-ORKV01001671-ORKV01001671.1-human-gut-metagenome-genome-assembly--contig:-NODE-1671-length-15897-cov-5.378129_pt1 | contig 15897 bp, 16 predicted proteins | sample MGYA00243058_ERZ508805 | MGnify/ENA primary metagenome ERZ508805 (study PRJEB26277, sample SAMN04329770) | human gut metagenome | biome: human-associated habitat | host: Homo sapiens | place: USA... | reverse complement strand
GTCCCAGAGAGGATTTGAACCTCCGACCCCACGCTTAGGAGGCGTGTGCTCTATCCAGCTGAGCTACTGAGACATTTTTAAGATTTATGCAATTTTTACTGCTCGAAGGAATCGAACAATCTGCCGCTTAGGAGGCGGTCGCTCTATCCAACTGAGCTACTGGTGTATACGCCTCTGTATTCTACCCAAATTTTTCTTGTCTGTCAAGAAAATACGTCACTTTTTTTGCTTCGAGAAGCATATACTGTCAGGTAGCGTTTTCGGGCGGCATTGCGCGAGGGCAGACTGCCGCCCCGGAAGGAAGGTGAAACCATGTACAGCTGTGACGACCCCTACGCCGATCTGGACGATCTGATCTTCGAAAAAGGAGACGGCGGCCCCAGCGAGCGCTGACTCCCCATCCATATCGGCCTGCCTCTCCCTTTTCGACGGGCGAGGCATTTTTCCTTTTCAAACTATACAATATATAATATTGCACAATTCATTGCCGAAAAGTCGCAAATCTTTGGCGGGATTTCGGCTTGCGCCGAACTGCGCAGAATGGTATGATACCGAGGTTGGAATTTTAAAAAAGAGGAATATTATTATGGAAATTTATCTGATTGGTCTAGCCGTAGCGCTGGTCGGCGGACTGCTCATGTCCCGCCTTACCAGGTTGCTGCATCTTCCCGCTGTCACGGCCTATCTGGTCGCCGGACTGCTTCTCGGGCCGTTCTTCCTTGGACGGCTGAACGTTCCCGGACTTGGCTTCAACACCCTTGAGGAAGTGAACGTCCTCAGCATCGTCAGCCAGACTGCTCTGGGTTTCATTGCCTTTGCTATGGGCAACGAGTTCCGTCTGAGCCAGCTGCGTACCATCGGCTCCCGGGCAATCATCATCGGCATCTTGCAGGCCGTGATCACCACCATTGTCGTGGATGTCATACTTCTGCTGCTGCATCTGTTCTTCCCCCACATCATTTCTGTCCCCTGCGCCATCACTCTGGGTGCCATCGCCGCCGCCACTGCCCCTGCCGCCACGCTGATGGTGGTTCGTCAGTACAAGGCGGACGGCCCCATGACCCGGCTGCTGATGCTGGTGGTCGCGCTGGACGACGCCGTGGGTCTGCTGCTGTTCTCCGTGTCTTTTGGAATCGCTACGGCGCTGTCCAACGGGCAGGTCAGCGTGCTGGCCGTGGTCGTCGAACCCATCGTGGAAATTCTTCTGTCCGTTGGTCTCGGCGGCTTTATGGGGCTGCTGCTCCACTGGGTGGAGCGGTTCTTCCATTCCCGCAGCAAGCGTATGTCCCTGTCCGTCGCCTTCGTCATGCTGACGGTGGGTCTGAGTATGCTGGAATTCCAGATCGGCCCCGTCCACTGCGGATTCTCCCTGCTGCTGGTGTGCATGATGACCGGCACCATCTTCTGCAACGTCTGCCCCACCTCCGAGGAACTGATGGAGCGTGTGGACGGCTGGACGATGCCGCTGAACATTCTGTTCTTCGTCATTTCCGGCGCGGAGCTTGACCTCAACGTGCTGTCCCAGCCCGTGACGCTGATCGTCGGCATCATCTACATCATCGCCCGCTCCGCCGGCAAGTATTGCGGCGCGAACCTGAGCTGCCGCATCACCAAGGAGCCGAAGTCCATTGTGGATCACCTGGGCATCACGCTGCTGCCCCAGGCCGGTGTGGCGCTGGGTATGGCCATCACCGCCGCCTCCCTCTCCGACGGCGCGCTGGCGAGAAACGTCGTGCTGTTCGCCGTGCTGGTTTACGAGCTGGTTGGCCCCACGCTGACGAAGCGCTCCCTGCTGGCCGTGGGGGAGATTCGCCCCGAAGGCCGCACCAACGCCCGGAAGCAGAACGATCCGAAGGAAGCAAAGTAAACTTCCCTAAAAGCATGATAGCCCGGTTCGGTATACGCCGAACCGGGCTGTTTTTACGATTTAATTCTGTACTCCGTGGTGAACGCCGGGGCTGTTTTCCGTCAGGCGTTCAAAGGAATAGCCGTTATTCAGTCCCCAGACGATGATGTCCTCCACCGCGTCCACGCTGAAATCGTGGATATCATGCTGCAAAACCACAGAGACGCGGTTCTGGCTGACGCCAGCCGTTACGTTGTTGAAAACCGTCTGCGCCTTTTTCGCGCCGCCTGCATCGTTGCTGTCCACGTTCCAGTCGAAATACTGGAACCCCGCGTCCTGCACCGCCCGGGTCAGCAGACTCATCAGCCCCACGTAGCTGTGGGCGCTGACGGTGTTGGAGCTGCCGCCGGGGAAGCGCATCAGGGTAGTTTTGACGCCGGTATTCCGGTAAATAACGTCCTGCATCCCCAGCAGATCCGCAAAATACGCCTCCGGACTGGCATAAATGCGCTCGTAAACGTGGGACATGGTGTGAATGCCGATGCTGTGTCCCCTGTCCACGATCTCCTTCATCATCTCGCCGTAGCCCCGGTTGGTGACAAAGAAGGTTGCCTTCACGCCGTAGCTATCCAGCACGTCCAGCAGCTGCTCCGTATAGGGGCCGGGGCCGTCGTCGAAGGTCAGGTAAATGACCTTTCCCTCCGGCCATACGACCTCGGGACGGGGAACCGCCTTTACCTCCACGGTCCTGGTGGCGGTGGTGGTGTTTTCGTAGCCGTCGGTCACGGTGTAGGTCACGCTGTAGGTTCCCGGCGTCAGCCAGTCCACCTCGCCGTCCACCTGCACCTGCTGGGTCAGATCGCCGTCCACGTTGTCCAGCGCGGAGTACCCCGGCTCCTGATAGAAGGTGCCGGTGGTGATGGCCATATCCGCGCCGCCCTCCAGCGTGATCTCCGGCGGGATCGGGTCATAATAGGGCACCTCCCGCTCCGCGTAGCCGGGATTTCCGGAGGAATCCGTCACCGCGTAAATGATCTTTCCGTATTCCTCCGACCGAACCACCCGGTCGGTGATGTCGCCGTCATAATTGTCGATGGCCGTGTAGCCCGCCTCCTGATAGGGCGTGCCGGGAAGCAACGTCCCGCCCGTGTCGGGCGCCAGGATGATTTCCGGGCATACCGTGTCCACGACACGCACGATGCGCTGTGCCTCGGCGTGCATTCCCCGGTAATCCGCCGCGTAGGTGAGGATATATTTCCCCGTTTTTTCATCATCGACCTTGCCCTGAATGCCGACAGAAACATCCTCCGGGGACATGCCGTCCTTCCAGAGCAGCGAGCCGCGGACGCAGAGGTGTGCCCCCGGGTCCTGAAAATGCCCGCCGTATTCCAGCATCATTTCCGGTTCGCCGTCCAGCTCCACGGAAAGAGAAAGCCGGTTTGCGGTGAGAACAAAGGCCACCGCGCTCAGCAGCAGGACAAACACTGCAGCAATGATCAATATCCACTTTTTCCCGCTTCTGCGAGGCTGTCTGTAAATCTGTTCCTCCATATGCGCCCCTCTTCCATTACGCCATTAGTTTACATAATCTTACACCATTCTATGCAAAAATGGAAGAGGTTTTTCAAAAAAATTTTTGAGCGCTGACGTTCTTTTTACCGCCCCAGCATTTCCATCAGCTCCGGCAGAAGCGGCTCAAATTTGACGCCGTACCAATGGGCAGGGGCGTTCACCGTATTCTTAATGCACCGGCAGGTGAAATCCGCGGCGATTTTCGCCGCATCCAGCCGATTTTTCCCCTGCATCAGCGCCCCGGTGAAGACAGCGGCAAAAATATCGCCGGTTCCGTGGCAGCCATTCCCTATCCGTTTGTGGCGGTATTCGTGCTGCACCGTTCCCTCTTGCAGGACAATGCCGGTGCTGTCCTCATCGAAGTCAACGCCGGTGAGCACGGCGCAGGGGTGATTCAGCCCATTCAGCAGTTGGTTAACATAATTTTTGTCAATATTTTCCTGATATGGTAAACCTGACAAAATCGCCGCTTCCGTGACATTGGGCAGAATGATGTCCGCCTTCCTGGCCAGCGAACCGATCGCCCGGACATAATCCTCGTCAAATCCGGAATACAGCTTTCCGTTATCCGCCATGGCCGGGTCAACGATGGCAACGCCGCCGGGGGCAAGCAGCCGGTCGATGATCTCTCCCGCCGCCTTAACCGCCTCCAGACTGCCAAGATAGCCCACGAGGATCGCGTCAAACGTAATGCCATTCTCCTGCCAGTGGTGCCAGATATCCGTCAGCGCCCCGTCGAAATGCACCACGGCGGGCTTGCCGAAGCCGCCGGTGTGGGTGGACAGCAGCGCGGTGGGCAGAATGCAGGCTTCCAGACCGCAGGCGGACAAAATCGGCAGCGCCACCGTGGTGGAGCACTGTCCGACGCAGGAAATGTCCTGCATGGTCAAAACACGGCGGTACATTCCTTCAGTCCTCTACATCCATGTCCAGCCCCAGCTCTCTCGGGCGGAACCGGGGGCAAACGCTTTCGGAGGTCACGATCACGGACGCCGCCAGCATGGCGCCGATCTCACAGGCTTCCTTCAGACCCTTGCCGTAGGTCAGGCCGATGGCCGCACCGGCGCAGAAAGCATCCCCAGCGCCGGTGGTGTCCTTCACCTCCAGCTTTCTCGCGGGGCAGTAGCCGCTCTCCCCGTGAAGATTGGCATACACCGCACCGTCCGCGCCCATGGTCACGATCATGGCCGGAATACGGGCGGCCTGCACCTTCGCGGAAATAATGGGGATCATTTCCTCCGGGGTCTTGCCAGAATAGTCATCGGAAAACAGGATCCCCGCCTCCTGCTGATTGCAGACAAAGCAATCCGTGGACTGAAGAAAATCCCGTCTTTCCAACGCAATGCTCATATTCGCCACCACGGCATAGACAGGCTTTCCATACTTCTGCGCCAGCCGGAAGGTGCGTTTGACGATTTCCTTGTCCATGTCGATCTCGATGACGACGCTGTCCGCGTTTTGGAAAATCTCGTCGCCGTCCTGCTCCAGCGTGTGAGCAATGGGCAGCAGATTCGGCCGCTGGGAGATGGACGCTGCCACATCCCCGTCGTCGTTGAAGACCGCCAGCCATGTTCCCATGCCGTTTCTGGTCTTGCGGATATAGTCGGTGTTCACCCTGTGGCTTTTCAGCTTGCGCACAACATCCACGCCGGTTCCGCTGTCGTCCACAAGGCTGACAAAGGTGGGGCGAAGCTCGCAGTTTGCGATGTCCTCCGCCACATTCCGCCCGACGCCGCCGTGAATCTGCTCCACGCGCCCAGCGTTCCGCCCGGTGGGGATAAACGCCGACGTGGGATACCCCTTGATGTCCACAAACACCGCGCCGATGACAACCATTCCCATGATAAGCCCTCCATTTTTCTCCGGATTTTGCGTTTATTATACCATAGCATTTCCATTTTGCAACAAAGCGCCTTTTCTTTTTCCGGAAAATGATTGCAAAAAGTCATTTTATCCGGTATAATGAAGCCATTATCTACCCGGCCGCTGCGCCGGTAGGCAGAAAATGGAGGAAGCTGAAATGTCAAGCAATGTACGTCCCGAGTCCATGGAACGCATCACGACCCCCGCCCTCGCCAACGCCTTTATCGCCCAGCAGATCGAGGAGATCCGGGCGCAGGTAGGCAGCAAAAAGGTTCTTTTGGCGCTGTCCGGCGGCGTGGATTCCAGCGTGGTCGCCGCGCTGCTGATCAAGGCCATCGGCAAGCAGCTGGTCTGCGTCCACGTCAACCACGGTCTTCTGCGCAAGGGTGAGCCGGAGCAGGTCGTCAAGGTCTTCCGGGACGAAATGGACGCGAATCTCATCTATGTGGATGCCGTCGATCGTTTTCTCGACAAGCTGGCGGGCGTCTCCGACCCCGAGACCAAGCGGAAGATCATCGGCAAGGAATTCATCGAGGTATTCAACGACGAAGCGAAGAAACTGGAAGGCATTGATTTTCTGGCGCAGGGAACCATCTATCCCGACATTCTGGAGTCCCACGGCGTCAAGGCCCACCACAATGTTGGCGGTCTGCCCGAGGGCATGACCTTCGAGCTGGTGGAGCCAGTCAAGCTGCTGTTCAAGGATGAAGTGCGTGTCGTAGGCGAAGCGCTGGGTCTGCCCCACAGCATGGTCTACCGCCAGCCCTTCCCCGGCCCCGGTCTGGGCGTGCGCTGCCTCGGTGCCATCACCCGTGACCGTCTGGAAGCTCTGCGGGAAGCCGACGCGATCCTGCGGGAAGAATTTGACAAAAATGGTCTTGCCGGCAAGGTCTGGCAGTACTTCATTGCTGTGCCGGACATGAAGAGTGTCGGCGTAAAGGACGGCAAGCGCTACGAGGGCTGGCCCGCCATCATCCGTGCGGTCAACACCACCGACGCCATGACGGCCACCATCGAAGAGATTCCCTATCCCCTCCTCCACCACATCACCGCCCGCATCACGCATGAGGTTGACGGCATCAACCGCGTAGTGCTTGACCTGACCCCCAAGCCCACTGGGACGATTGAGTGGGAATAAATCACAAAAGCCCAAAAGTGCAGGAATACCAACGGTTTTTGGATTTTGCCCACCCCTTCTGATAAGATTTTGATAAGATTCCGCCGGAGCGCAGTTATTCTGCGTTGCCAGTGGCTTGTGAGTAAGGAGTAATCGCTCCTGGCCCATGAGCTCCCCATATTATCGTTTAAGCCCGTACTGATTGGATGTCAGTACGGGCTTTTGCTATGCTCAGATATCTTCCAGATAATTTTTGAATACGCCGACAAGCATATCACTGAGTCCCTGCGACGGTACTTTTGCCCAACGCTGGGTGGTGTCTTCCTCCGGGAATGTGTAGCGCCAGTGGTCATACTGCTCTTTGGTGATCTCGCCGCTGCGCAGCTTCTCCGACTGCTCTGCCCATGCGGAAAGCATGGTAAAGATTGATTCATCCATGGTTCGCTTGCTGCCGTCAAAGATGAGATGCACTTCGTCCCCCTGCTTTTCAGCCCGTATACCGTGAATGTCCTCAATGGCGAAAAGAGTATGGATAAAACCAAGGTCACTGTCAATGTCGGGAACCTGCAAGGCCAGAGGGGAAACCTCCAAAACGTTGGCGATTGCCTTTACCAGGTCCTCCTTTGGTGTCCTGGAGCCGGATTCGTATTGCGCCATCCGGACATCTGCTGTCTTTGGCGGAAAGCCAACGGCCTGACCAAGCCATTTCTGCGTCATGCCGCGTAGGTTGCGTATAAATCGAATTCTCTCACCGATTGCCATAGTTTTGCACTCCTTCTGCGTCGATGCCTTGATTATAACTTAAATGCTTAGTATATGTCAAGATAGCAGAAACAAAAAAGTTTAGTATTTTCTCTGCAGCCTCTTGACATAACTGAATTTGTTTAGTATAATGCTGGCACGAGCTTAAACAAAAATAGTTAAGCTCAACAACTGAATAACTGCCGCACATCACAGTATGATGTGTCCGCCCGGGCAAATCGGAGGCGGCCAGAAAGTATCCGACACTAAATAAGGAGAAGTATAACCAAAAATCAGAAAGGAGGGATTTTATGGACAACAGATTTATCCGAGTGGATGAAGTCGCAGCGGAATTGGATGTGTCGAAGCCCTACGCCTACAAGCTTATTCGTAAGCTCAATGAAGCAGTTTTATAAGGACGCTTACCGGGCAGCCGTAAGTATTGTGGGTGGCGAACAGTACATCCTCTCGGCAGTGATGCACGCCGACGAACGAAACCGGGCCATGTCCGAAAAGTTGGGAGAGGATGTGTACCATTACCACCTCCATGTAGTCTATATCCCAGTGGTGGAAAAGGATGTCCGCTGGACGAAACGCTGCAAAGACCCAGCCCTGGTGGGAACGGTGAAGGAGCGGATTCACCAGGTGAGCATGAGCAAGAAATGGGCTTCCCAACCGGCAATTGGCGAGGATGGGCAGCCCTTGCTCACCAAGTCCGGCAAGCCGGTTCTGCGGAAATCCTACTCCGTCCTACAGGACGATTTCTACAACGCCATGCGGGCGGCAGGCTACACAGACCTGGAGCGTGGTGAGCGTGGCAGCTCCGAGGAGCATCTGACCGTGACCCAGTTCAAAGTGGAACGGGAGCAGCAGCGCCTGGAAGGGCTGACAGAGCAGACGGCTGCCAAAGCCCAGGAAGCCGCAGCCCTCGGAAAGAAAATCGAACGCTACCAAAAGCAGCAGGTGGCCATCCAGAAGGTGGACGAGATCGAAGCCAAGCCGGTGCCCTTGTCCGCTGCCAAGGTAATCCTGGAACGCAAGGAGTACGAGGCGTTGAAGAATACGGCGAAAAAGTACATTGCCCAGGAGAAGCGGGAGGGAGTGCTCCAAAGAGCGCTGGATGCCGCAAAGACCCTGATTAACGAACTGAAAGCGGAAATCGCCTCCCTGCGGGAAGAGCTGTCCTACTACCGTTCACCCCGCTTCCAGATGAAGCTCCATAAGGTCGAAAAGGAAAATGATGATCTCCTGGACAAGCTCCGGGTCTACAACGCCATCATTGACCGGTACGATTTGGGGCGGTTCTTTGGGAAAAACAGGGATATGGGCCGCACCAGGGATGAAGCACGTTAAATCCCGTATAGAGCCGGAAAAGTCATAAATCATGCAATGGGAGCGCCTGAATAGAACAACGCTTCGTTTAGGCACTTCCCATCTGAAAAATACCATATTTTCCCGGGTGCAGAGCCGGGAAAATCATTCAAAAAATAGGAGTGTACTTATGAAAACAGGACTTACCAAGAAACAAAAGAGAACAAGTATTTATTTCACAGAAGCAGACGAATTCGTGGAAATTTGCACCTACAACACAGAACTCAAAAACCGCCTGGCGGCCTTTGCAGAGAAATATCCCACAGGGTGCCGCCAACTGGATGATGACGGTAACGGATGTAAGACCTTTGAAGTCCGAAAGGGACGGTTCAGCTTCCGGCTGACGCCGCCGTATAGTGAGGAGAGAAAACAGGCGGCGAGTGCGCTGGCAAAGAAAAACATTGAAAAACTGAGGAGGACCACAAAATGAAGCTTTTATCCTGTGAGTTCAACATGGACACTGCTTGTGTAGCGCTGAAATTCGACGATGGCAGCACGATTGCCATTGATACCATCGCCGTAGAAAATGAGGTTGCCGACAATATGTATCAGCGGTCCGAGCTGGACTATCTGATCTATAATGACCCGGTTGCATACGCCGAGCTTATCTTGAGTGGTGACCCAGAAAAGTATTTAAAAGCAGTAGCGGAGTACAAGCCGCTTGATAGCTAACCAACACGTTGCCCGTGGGAGGAATCCTGCGGGCAACATAGCTCTATCTTGGTGCAGATCTCACCTGTTATAGGTAGAAATTTCACCTATAACATTGACGGAATCAGACCATTATGGTATAATAATCAAGCCATAAGGATCGCGGAGGTGTCACCATGTCGGATTTCTTTATGAATGACAGATACAGAGTGCTTGAATGTATGGCGCAACGGCAGATTATTGTCAATAATGAAGCTGTAGTCAAGCTATCACAGCAGGAAATTGCTGATACATTAGGCTTTACAAAATCGAAAGTTAATTCAATTATCCGTGAACTTATCCAAAAAGGCTATGTGACACAGGTAAATGCTCGTGGTAAATACGCATTAACAGAAAACGCAAATCGTGAATTGCGAAATATGCAGAGTAAGGAGGCGGTTGTATGAATCCCAATACGATGCCATTAGAGGCTGAGACTCGTGTTCTCATCGACCGCAGTCTTGAAAATCTCGGTTGGAAATTGAGCGGCAAAGATCAGAACGTTTATTATGAGCAGCCGCGCTCTGAAGCAGAGAAAAAGAAGCTGTGCGGAAAGCGTCCGGACTATGTTTTGTACTCGAAGGATAGCGATAAGCCCTTGATTGTTATTGAAGCAAAAAAGAAAGGTGTTCGACTGGATTCAGCATTGGAACAAGGCATCCAGTATGCAAAAGCTATTGAGGCCCCTCTTGTATTTGCTACTGACGGCGTTTTCTGCAAAGCATTTCATACTGTGGCAAATAGACCTCCCATTCTCAATGGCGAGGAAATAGACGAATTTATCCGCGAAGCACTTGCTTTGCGTTATTTGACGTCCTATGAAGTAAATACCGTAAGCCCTAAAGTTCAGTATGACCGCAAAGAACTTATTCGAATTTTTGATGAAGCAAATAATATGCTTCGTGGGGAAGGTCTGCGTGCCGGTATTGAGCGTTTCGGAGAATTTGCAAACATTCTGTTCTTAAAGCTTATCAGTGAAAGTGAACAGATTAAGCGAGAAAGTGGTATCCCAACTAAATTTGATGTTGCTTGTAGTTGGGATAGTATTAAGCAGATTCCTATTTCCACCCGCATTGAGTATATAAACAAAACCGTATATGACAAACTGAATGCGCTCTATGATACGGACATTTTCACCCCGCTGCAGATTAGAGATGCAAGTATCCTGAAAGAAATTATGGATAAACTTGATCCTCTTATGCTTACCGACGTAGATAGTGATGTTAAAGGCGATGCTTTTGAATATTTCTTGAAAGCTTCCACTTCCACGAAGAATGATTTAGGCGAATACTTCACGCCTCGTCATATCGTAAAAACAATGGTGCGCTTGGTCAACCCACAGATTGGCGAGAAGATATATGACCCGTTCTGCGGCACCGGTGGTTTCCTTATTGAGAGTTTCCGGTATATCCATAACAATATGGCACGAACCGAGGCTAATATGAAAACCTTGCGAGAGTCCACAGTATACGGAAACGAAATCACCAATACAGCCCGCATCACTAAAATGAATATGATCTTGGCTGGTGATGGACATAGCAATATCAAAATGCTTGACAGTTTAGCTAATCCCATTGATGGAACTGAAACCTATATGGAGAATGGCGTTTTGCATCACAGAGGATTTGACATTGTCCTTGCAAATATGCCGTATTCACAGAAAACGAAACACGGAAATCTATATGATCTCCCTAGCACAAATGGTGATAGCATCTGTGTACAGCATTGCATGAAGGCAATCAATAGTGCTGCCGAGAATGGGCGCATGGCTCTTGTTGTTCCAGAAGGATTCCTATTTCGCAAAGATCTTGCAAAAACACGCGAGTACTTACTAGAGCATTGTCAGCTTCAGAGTATCATCTCTCTGCCGCAAGGTGTGTTTCTTCCTTATACTGGCGTGAAGACCGATATTATTTATGCGACCAAAGTAAATAAAAAGATTAAGGCTTCTGAAAAGAAAAAAGATTTTTGGTATTTTGATGTCAAAAGTGATGGCTATACTTTAGATAATCATCGTCGCAAGTTAGAAACCCCCAGTGATCTAGCAAAATACGAGGAATATCGGAAGTTAGACGAAGAACAGGCATCCGATATGATGAAGGTGGGTTTTGAAGTAGTCCCGCTTGATAAAGTTCGTAACAATTCTTATATTCTAGTTGGAAGCAGATACAGAGACAGGAATAGCACATCCAAATATGACATATCTTTTTTCTCTGAAATTGCAACACTTACAAGAGGCGTAAATTATCAGAAGTCTCAGCAAACGACATTTAGGACGAACAACATTATTCTTCCTGCTGACAATATCACTTTGTCTGGTGAGTTGGTTGTCACAAAAAAAATCTATGTGGATGACACCGTAACATTAGCAGAAGATAAACGGCTCAAAAAGAATGACATTTTTATTTGCATGTCCAGCGGTAGCAAGGAACACATCGGTAAAGTTGCGTTCATTGATAAAGATACAAATTATTACGCTGGCGGCTTTATGGGAATCATTCGAACAAATTCTCAAAAATGTCTGCCCCAATACCTTTATTACTATTTGTTAGCATCTCCCGAATATAGAGAAGACATTAAACTCTTGACACAGGGGGCAAACATCAACAACGTAAGCAGTACGATAAATTCGATAAAAATACCACTCCCGCCCGTAGAAGTACAACGACTGATTGTTGATGAACTTGAGGGATATCGTCGTGTTATATATGGAGCGCAAGTGGTTGTGTCAAGTTATGTGCCGAAAATCGTATGCCAGTCTGAAGTTTTCAAAGCATTAGATGAGATTGCAATTTTTAAACCCTCAAAAGACGATGTTAGAGAGCTTCCGGATGATACAGATGTGTCATTTGTCCCCATGGTTAATATTAATGCGTACAATGCTCATTTTGACCCTAAGGAAAATCGCAAGCTTGCTGACGTTCGCTCTGGTTTTACCTATTTTAGAGATAATGATATTCTTCTCGCAAAGATTACTCCTTGCTTTGAAAACGGTAAAGCTGGAATTGCCCGGAATCTGACAAATGGTATCGGCTTCGGCTCAACTGAGTATATCGTAATTCGAGCTAACACTTCTCTTGTGTACCCTGAGTGGATTTTCTATCATATTAACACGCCTGAGTTTATAGAGGGTGGAAGGGCATTTATGACTGGCACTGCTGGCCAACAGCGTGTTGACATTAACTATGTCAAACAGTATCGCATTCCCGTTCCACCTCTTGAGGAACAGAAGAAAATACTTGACCAGATAAGTTATGAACAATCTCTAATTGAGCCATCTAAGCAGCTCATAAAAGTTTTCACCGCAAAAATTGAAACCCGTATAAAGGAAGTCTGGGGTGAGTAAAGTGTCTGATGTAGTTGATTATACCGAGGTACCATATCTGCAAGAAATATTGAACTATCTTCCTATTGATCCTGCCGATGAAGAGGATGTAAACAACTACATCCAGAACATTACCAATCTCATTGCAGTAAACTATAAATATGGACAATACCAGTTTGCATACTTTGGGCTCCATCTCCTTTATATGACCTACATTTACTGTACGGCGTGGAAAATAGGACAAATTGAGCCAGAGCGCTACAAGGACGCTATCGTATTTGCCCGACCGTACAATGGGCGGGAAAGAGACTTAAAAATCGAAGATGCAGATTCAATATTTGCATATAGCTTGATTCCAGAAAAAGACATTGCAAGGCTGTTCAAAATTATCGGATTGGATCGCTCTCAGATTTCTGCTGTTGGCGAGTTGGTTGATACGAGAAATGAGATGGCACATGCATCTGGCAAGTTTGAAATTTTGACAGAAGAAGGATTCGATGCCAAAGCAAGCAGCGTCTTTACATCCATATCGTGTATTCACAGCTGCATGGACAAGCTAATACGCAAGTGGTGCAAAGAAGTGTTACTGAGCTTTTGCTGTGGCGAATATGATGGATATGATAATCCCAAAGATGTCATTGCTGAGCAAATGATACAGTCCTTTAAGCTTTCTGTGAACGAACTTCTCGTGTGTAATGAAATGAGTGTCAGTAGTCTGATTACCGAGCATAGAGGGTATCAGGCAAAATTGAAAGATTTTAAGAAAGCCATATCCGACCATTGCCAGGAAATGGGCTACATATAATTACAGAGGCGGTGCAATATGGAAAATACTAGCCTAACAGAAAAAGCGACGATAGTACCCGTTGTTAAAGAAATTAGGTCGATTTTGGACACCGCTCGTAGCAATGTGGCTCGGCAGGTGAACAACGAACTGCTGCACACCTACTGGAACATCGGTCGCATTATCTGCGAGTATGAGCAGAGTATGCCAGAGCGAGCAGATTACGGCAAGCAGACCCTGAAAGAGCTTTCCAAAGAACTAACCAAGGAGTTTGGTAAGGGTTTTTCAAGAGCGAACCTCTACAATATGCGACTGTTTTATCAGTCCTATGATAAAATCCAGACAGTGTCTGGAAAATTGAGTTGGTCGCATTATTGCGAGTTATTGTCAATCTCGGATACAGACAAGCGTAGCTTTTATGAGAAAGAAGCGGTTAATTCTGGCTGGTCTGTCCGGGAACTGAAAAGGCAGATTGACAGTTCCCTCTTTGAACGTTTGCTGCTCTCTCGTGGAGATGCCAACAAAGAACAGGTGCTAGCGCTTGCGTTGCATGGCAATGAGATTGCTCAGCCTGAGGATATTATCCGTGATCCTTATGTGTTTGAATTCTTGGGCTTGCCGGAAGATAGGCCTGTCATGGAAAGTGATTTGGAACAGGCATTAGTACAGCAGATTGAAAAGTTTCTGTTGGAGCTTGGTCGTGGCTTCATGTTTGTCGGAACGCAGCAGCGGGTAACGATAAACAATACCCATTATTATGTGGACATGGTATTTTACAACAAGATTCTCCGGGCTTATGTGCTGATTGAGCTAAAGACAACCAAGCTGACACCGGAAGCTGCCGGGCAGATCAACATGTATCTGAACTACTATGCTGCCGAGGTGAATGATCCAGATGACAACCCGCCCATCGGTATCATCCTATGTACAGATAAGGATGGCGTTGCCGCCGAGTATGCGTTAGGGGGACTTTCCAATAACATTTTTGCTTCCCGGTATGTGCTGTATATGCCGAACAAGGAGCAGTTGATCCGAGAAGTAGAAGCGGTTCTGGAAAAATGGCATGGGGATGAATCGAACAATAAGGAATCCCTTTAGTTTTCTGACAGAAAACTATGTCTGATCACAGCAAACTTATTAAGAGATAAAGGAGACTAATAGGATGAGTAATGAACAATTTGATATGATTATGAAAAGGTTAGATTATATCGAATTTCGCCAAGAATTGTTGTTTAGCAATTCGGATTTGGATCGAAGCATTTTTGAATATGAGATCACACGAGAACAGTATAGAGCTATCATGGATGTTATGGATGAATACCGTGCTTTGATTAAGGGAGGTAAAGATTACTCTCACTACGGATTTGAAAGTAAACTTTATGCCATAGTTCCAAAACACGACGGAGATTATCATATGTGTGAGGAATTGGCAAAAGGGTTTATGGACGATGGAAGATGGGAAGAAGTGTTTATGGCTTTATATGGTGACATGCCCAAATACTCTTACTTAAAAAAGGAGTAAAAAATGTGGCAAGTCATCAGCAATATAGCGAGTATTTGCAGCATCATTGCTTTACCAATAGCAATATGGCAGATATTTGCTTTGAAATCAAAAGTCGAATCTACTGAAAAGGGTATTCGCAGAGTTCTTGAAATCAAGGAACACGAAAAAATAGAGCAGATATTCAAAGTAATAGGCACTCAATATCAAGAGATTTCAGCAATGATTTCACAGGTTAATAAAAAGGGGAATTCTAATCCCAGCATTACAAAAAGGTGTCAAGCCATAAACAAAGAGCTTAACAAGTGCGTTGTAGAAATCTCACCACAATATAACGATATATTGGAAAGCATTAAAAGCGCCGTAAAGCATATCGAGCTATTTATAGAATCTGAAATGCAGAGCAATAGCGAATTGAAAGAAGCAAGAGATTACTTAAATAATGCAATTCAAAAGATCAAGCAGGAAGATATGCGTTTTGAGGATAAAACTGTTTCGGTTATTTCACACTCCGAATAACAACTTTGCAAAAACAGCATTTTATGTTATAATGTACTTGTGCTGGGGCAACAACCACCTGCAACAATTACCTTACGCTCGTTATAGCGTTTATCACCGCTGATAAGATTTTGATAAGCATCCATCGTACAGCTAAGACAATATGGGCAATCAAAATAATCAGAATAGCAGGCGCAATATCTTATAAACAAAATTGTTTAAGATGCAAGTCCCTGCAACGAGTGGGAATGAGAAAGAAGTGAATATGATGGGCTGAAAAGCCTTGAAAACACTCACTTTTTGAAAATCTCATTTCCCGTTTGATAGCAAAATAATAGCAGATACCAAAGCCATTTTGTTTGTTCTTATTTTGCCGAGCGAATGGTTTGCAGGTTTGCTATCGCATCCAATCCTATATTGAGAGCGAAAAAGGCTCTGCTGACTTTCTGTAAAAGAAGGTCGGCAGAGCCTTTTGTTATTCTTCGCTATGTTCCTTGAGATCAGCAAGGAGCGATAATGTACAATAAATTGCGCAAATTGAAAACCGCATAAAAGAAGACATAGCTTGCAGGCTCTGGTAGAATGAAGT